>Ga0182030_10002752_pt1 | contig 37473 bp, 33 predicted proteins | sample 812S3MmetaG_FD_121299 | JGI IMG/M metagenome (GOLD analysis project Ga0182030, IMG submission 121299) | Permafrost microbial communities from Stordalen Mire, Sweden - 812S3M metaG (Illumina Assembly) | ecosystem: Environmental > Terrestrial > Soil > Wetlands > Permafrost | place: Sweden...
AAATCCGTCTGAATTGGGGAGTCTTTAGAGCAGAGAGAAAGATGTGGAGCCTCAAATAGATGCCTCTGGGATCCTGTTTGATTTGCAACTCCATTTAGAAGTCCGGCTGTGGGCAAGTCAGAATAGCCATGCCTGCGTGCAGACTCTTGTATGCGCAGTAGGTGCGAATTGCGGTACAAATCTTGCCAACTTTTCCGTTTCGGTGGCGCAAGAGGTGACCTATACACAAAGTCATTCGGCCATACAACTTGCTTAGGATCTCGACCATCTGGTCCAAGTGTAGTAGAAGAGAGCAGTGATAGAGGTCGAAGCTTATTAGTAGGATATTTCTTGGTGTCGAGTTGTTGGAAGCGAGTTCTAGCAGATTTATCGCGGCGGCCAGACAAAGTTGCGGATTTCGAAGCAGGGATTTTGCGTGAAAGTCCACCATAAAAGGCACCAGGCCCACCTAGAGTGAATTTTCCGCGATTACAGGAATCCTGTGCACACTCTTCTCTTGCCGGTTTTCTCCCTTCGACGAAGCCATCAGTTTGTTTGCACCAGTGCAATTCCGAATGAGTTGATGCATCTGCCAACTTGGAGTTCCTCTGTGTAATGCGTGTGCCATCCGAATTATAGCCTGGAATGGAACCTCCATTTGCTAGGATCATGATATGTTGCCAGGAACTTGGACGCTCAGGAGAAGGAGATCGTAAATGAAGATTTGAGCTACTGATTGCAGGTCCTGGATCGCCAAAATCATTCATCCAATCGCGATTTTGCATTCCTTGAGTGGTAGTAGCCATCTCCTTCACTGATGTTGCTTTGACCCTATGACCCGTCAAATCGCTGGGTTCTGTTGATGTGAAGGTTTTTATTGAAGGAGGGAAATGATTGTGCACACCACGATGAGAATGTGGTGGTGAACTCGGTGTCTTATCTTGGGGAGGTTCAACTGCGGGAGGAGGAGATCTGAATGGATTTGTATGGGAACGACGTAAAGGTTGGGGGTTGTAATCGAGCTTATTGGCCCGTGGGCGAATTCTTGTGGAATCAGCCAAGTAGCCGTTTACCTTATGCTCTCCAAACACAGGAAGAAAGACAGGTATGTGAGTGTCTTTGAGATCTCTTTGACGATAATCTCCAAAGTACTGAATGTTACCAGGATGCTGAGCAATTCTCTCTGTGGAGCCATAATTGTCGATTTCTGGGACATAAGAACTTATAGTGCCGGAATCGGATGTATTTGCAATACTGCTCCCTGCCCGATTGATGGTACCTCCAATTATACCAGGTGAGGCTCGCCCGCTCCTGTGACCACCTCCAAAAGCGCTCTCTCCGACCGTCTCCCAGTCATTTCCGTCATCCTCTAGATTTTTGGGGGTTGTGCGACCAGTACTTTCAAAGTGCTGGTCGTCGGGATGGTCTGAATTGGAATGGGCCCCATCCGGAATGATGGGGATACGAACAGCATTATGTTGATGAGAGTTGAACCAACCGGGAGAGATTGCGTCCTGATTGTAGAAATTCTGCGCTTCATCAACTCTGTCAACTTTGTCTGTCATGCCTCCCGGCCTAGATAGGAGAGGGTCTTCAACAGTATAATGACCATTAAAACTGGGAGTCCTGTTATGGTAGTTGGTATATTGAAGCACTGAGTAAGATATACTTCCATTGCTATAGGCACTGAAGCCGCTTGCACGCCTGAGCGCTTTGCTAACTTCTCGTTCAAGGGGTAGTCTAGCGGCCATAACACTATTAAAATCTTGCTCATCATCATATATAGAATCTGGAGCGCTGGGTTGGGATATCACTAGTTGTGGGCCACGTTGGGTGTGGAATGGATTTTTTGAACTTAGTGTATCACTCCATTCCGAGACGTCCTGATCAACCTGAAGATTGGCCCTGGCCTTGGGTTGACTTAGGGGAGATTCAAGCCCGTTCCAGTTGGTTTGATGGGTTATTTCCAATAACCTGCCTGTATCTCCATAAGACGAGGATGTACCAATGCCATGGGATGTGCTTGGAATGGGCCTTTGGGCTGAAAGCTGTGGAATTTGGGGCAAGGAGAATCCAGGGGGTTCGTCATCCTCAGGGACGCAATTTTCCCGCATACCAAATCCCCATTGTCTCGATGGGTCCGTAGATATAGAAGTTGAGAAGTTGCTGGGTAAAGCGAACCCAATTTGACCACGAGGTTTCAATCTTGGTAGTTGAGGATCACTCTGTTCGCCATCACTATTTGATCCTCCATAATATCTGTAAATGTTCCCGATTGTGCTTCCATCAGGTATGGAAGATGCATCGTTTGACCGTGTTCTGAAATTGGGAAGTTGAAGAGGCAAGGTAATGGTGCGTTCCTCAGCAGCTGGCGTACTATGAAAGTCCTGGAATCGCACAACATCGTCATAAGCGTGGAAGTTATTACCACGAGCTCGTTTTTTACGTGACATTCCCTGCATACTGCCATCCTCAATGCTGTTTGAAGGAACCGAGTCAGGTAGACCAGATCCAAGACTAGATCGATAAATCGAAGAATGGGGCTCTCTGTAATTCTTATTTAGAGCTTCAATGGAAGGTGGCAATGGAATGGTGAAATCGTCGTTATAGCTATCTTCTCGCTTTCGCCGCATTGGTCTGCGACGTGTATCGTTACCAGCGAATTCTTCCCTTGTCGAATTGTGGCGAGCTTTGGCAACAACAGTTGGGAGGGGTGGAAGAGGGAGGTTTTGATATAAATCATTCTGGCGAAAACCTGACTCTAGGTCCCGCAACGGGATTGACTCTCCCTCATCCTGAGAACCCAACTGGTGGCTGGAGATAGTCCTGGTTCTGTTTCTGGCAAAGCCAGATGTAATTGATGAATGTGCGGTACGAAGGTCGTCAAAGACAGCTCTAATTGGGGTGTTCTTCCGGGTTGCGGGAGAGGAGCTGCTGGTCTCCTGCGAGATTGACCTAAGCATGCTCGTGCCATGCGGATTGTTTGATATTTTCGCATAATCGATCTCGCTCGCTGATATGGGTGGTGAAGTATCAAGTAGACCAGGCCGAATGGCCACGGCAGCATCAGCACCTGGTTGTTGTGAAGTCATGTCGCAGACATCTGAAGTAAGGCCTTTATTGACGCTGTTTTATTGATCGGGACTAGAACGACAAGGAAAAGGGGGCTTTGTAAAGACACAAGTTTCGAAAGAAACGCGCAGGTCGGTCGAAAGACCGTGGATAGCTGTCGCCGTCGACGATATGTTTTTGACGATTGTTGAATTGGATTGAGAAAGTTCGATCGCAGGAGATACAATAGACAACGATCACGACGACAAGAATCCGAACTAGTAGCCGAAGAAATGAGTGAATTTGTAGCTTTCCCAAAAGATAGATCACTCCCAATTGTCTGTGACTTTGCATCTGGCTGTGGATTTTGATTGCCCGAGGCCAGAAAGTTTGGCATAGCGAAAGACCAGCACAGATGTAGCGAAGAACCCGACAATGTGTATACAATGTATATACAATGTATATACAATGTATAGCCAAAAAGTGTGGTAATCGGCTCTTGAAAGTTGCAAGAGTTTCCTGCTTCAGGGAAATTGATAAAGAAAATTTCAGCTGGAATTGTTCAGTTTTTGGGGAGGAGGAGAAGAGGAGAGAGGAGGAGAGAGGAGGGGAGAGGAAAGGGGGACAAAGTCATGGTCAACGACAGACAGGCATTCCTTCCCTTTCCTATCTTCGTCTTCCTACTTTAACCACCTCTCATGCTCAAGCTTTACAGGAACATGAACATCAATATCCAGCAGCATTTCCGGTTACATGAGCTGCTGAAATCCTTTGCAGAGGGCTTTTGTACTTTCGTAGCAGAGCTCGAACTCTTCATGGTTTCTCTGGTAAGTGCTCTGTTGTTAGATTTGTCTCTTGGAAAGAGAGATATTACTCAGAAAAGCAGGGCAGAGACAGAACTTGTTGCCCACGTTCCTTGACGCGCTGAGTTCTTGCTGGCCAACGAATTCTCGCTGGACAACATTGATTTTGGTTCCAGGCCACCCAAAGATGGGCATGCCATCTTCAACAACACGAAATCTCAATTCCTACGACATAGGAACGCATCTTCGACCTCGAGGCCCTTCCACATCCTGCCTGAATTCTCAACATAAAGAAGTGTTGATCGTTCTTGTCCTTCAGTCTTAAAAGAGCTTCATCCAATTGCCATCCATCCAACTTCTCGGAGACACCGATCCTGATTGTTCCTCGCAGAATCGCACATTCTTTCGTCTTGAATACTTTCGTCTTCGTCTTCGTCTTCGTCTTCATGTCAGTGGTTGGCGTTGTGTTGTCGTCCACAACAAGGGTTTCGATTTCAGCCGCACGGCCAGCATGGCGGCCCCAGCGAGCTGTACCGTACCGCATGTGTACCGTCCCGTCATAACTTTGACGCCCAGTTTCCTAAATATAGAAGCACTTCATCAACATGGCTAGATTGGATTCCTTACCTTCGGAGATAATACTAAGTATCACTCAGTGTATGCTTGTTCTAATATCGTTTCAATAATGCAGTTTCTAATTGGGAACCAGTTCTCTCTCCTCTTGATATTGTCACTTTACAACATGTCTGTAGGAGGCTTCTGACCCTCGGCCGGGACAGTACACTTTGGCGCGAACAGTGCCTCCAAGATTCTTCATTTCTCGAAAGCCTTCGTAGAAGACGAGAGCTCATCACAGCAGACTCTACCCAAGAACCCCGGTTTCGCGACCTCGCTCTCGCATTGGCAAATGGCAATGGTCTCGGAGATTCGAGGCTCGCCACACCTCGAGAAGAGGCACAAGATCTCAAAGCAAAATCAAATGAGAAGATCAGAATACTTGCAAATTGGGTAACTGCCACTTAACAACGTTTCCAACTCATGCAGCTAACTTGACATTAAGGACCCGTCCTACCCATCCGAGAAAGTCGATTGGTATAACGAATACATAGCCAGACATGCACCTATCTCGACTAGTTGGTTCGAACAGCCTAGAAATAGAGAGAGTGCTGGACGCGAACACCTGGAAGCTCGAGGGATGGCCATATATACACAACCCGGAGAACCGACCTCTTCTCTCGCTGTTGGACCTTTAGATGACGGCAGCATTTGCCTTTGGGATGTGAGTGGTGAAAAAGGCCGTAAGGGAAAGATTCTGGCTAGGAGCAGATCTGGGATACTCTCTGTAGACCCGAATGCTCAAAATGAAGCTGGCAGGCGCTCAAAAATGATAAGCACGGGGGTCACCGGGTACGTTCCTTTATAGCCAGGATATTGATTATTTACTAGACTAACGGCTTTCCTCAGATGCATAAGTATTGATAGCACGCGAAAAAGAGCTTATGTAGCTGTCCAAAGCGGTATGTTGTTGCTAGTCATTCCACCCTAGAAGTTTGATATTCCTTCTCTAGTTGAGTATCAAAACATTACCTGACAATCTAAGGTCTCGTTGAGGTCGATCTCGAAACACTCGCTACTATCAGTCATCAAAGGTTTCCTTTCTCAATTACAGCCTTGTCAGAAATAGCACATCCTATACCTCTAACTGTTGGTACAAATTTATCATTGTATCTTCATGATTCTCGCGCAGGAAGAAAAACAGGACAGTCATCTGCTGAAGTGGAGAGATTTGATTCCTTCGACGCCCAATTCTCGGCAGTTCGCGGCTCAGGTTCGTCAGACTTTCAAAGTCTGCTCAACCCAGAGCCCAGCCCAGAGTACGCCCATCTTTACCAGCCGGGACCCCTAAGCATTTTGCACTTACCTAGCAGCGGTGATGAGTGGGACGGAAATGGTGACATATATGTTGCTGGACGCTTTCCATCTATCCTTAGTTATGATCGTCGGTATTTTCCTAAATTGAGAGGTACCATCCACAGCGGGGCGCGGTTGTGTAGTCTTGCTTCCCTACCGTATCCATTCGCTTCACTCGAGAAAGCCCTGGCTAGGCGAGGGGAGCTTTCTGTCGAGCAAGTATTGGAAGCAAAGACCCGTCCAGGTAAAACTTTGATAGCTTGTGGAGAATATAATAGTAAAGGCTCACTGGAAATGTATGGTTTGTCGCCAAATCCAACGCTAAGTAACATCTCATCGGATTCTTCGGCTGGAAGTCTATATAATGCTGTGATGAAGAATCGACAGACTTCATCAAGTTCGAAATTGTTGTCAGTTGCTTCACATGGAACAAGACTGGTCGTCTCTGATGGCGGAGGAAACTTGAAATGGCTAGAGCGAGACGGGTTTACGGAAGCTAGGAAGTGGAACATAGCCCATGGTTCAGTGGAGGCGCCGAGAGGAATCTTTGGCACCCTCGGCGATAGTTACATCGATTCAGGGTCTGGAGATATTGTCATAAAGATCTTAGAGAACCAAGGCGATTTGCTTTTATGGACGGGAGAAAAGATAGGGCTGTTGAGCTTCTCGAGCAAGCCAGGGTTCACAGCCGAGAGCTTCGAGGACAATGCTAGTGCTAGAACTGCAGAAGAGGCACACCGGGAAAGGGAAGAGCGGGTTTACTCGAAAACAATGCGACGGGCGCTGGAACATCAAGCGAACGAAGTTAGATTTATCCGCGGCTTGGGGCGTGGATTTGGATTAGGAGGAATGGGAGGCTCCTCTTAGTAGGCTCGTCGATGAGCACTTTAGATTTGGAGTTCCTGGGAGGCCACATGTGGATCGTGATGCTCGTACAACTTGCTTTTCCGGACTATCTCTCTGCTGAAGATTGGGGTAAGTAAGGTTAGATTACACACCACGCCAAACCTTCAAACCACTTGACCTAGTCAGACGATCTACCACCAAGTATTGGTATTGGACTTGCAGCACATACTCGGTGATACTTCATTCAGATCCTGTCGTTCCCAATCCATGCGAGGCGGTTCCCTTGAACCAGACGCCGACCTGTGGTAGAAGGAAAACCGACGAATTGGGCGGCCCAGCAAGGAGGGTGCTTGATGAGCAGTGGGTATTTATGGGGGGAGCTGACAGCTGGCATTGAGGAAAGATTGTCGCTGTGCGTATCGCCAACCCCACAGCCTTGTGAATGGATGGCGAGGGTTCGTCTTCTTCCAACCGGAGATCTCTTCATGTATATATACAGAAGCTCTATTGTAAGTGGCCTCCAAGGCTATGCCACTACCTTGCGGCAACGAGTAGACTAGCTTGGCGGCGCTGGGAAACTTGATGGCCAATCAATCGCATTAAGGCGATCAAGGCGTCCACACGCCTCCAAGCATAGACCTTCTAAGCGATGATTTGCCTCACCGCTTCCGCCGTTTGGTCTAATTCCAATCTAATTCCAATACTGTGATATTCCAGGCGTATGGCACTGCATAACCATCTTTCGAAAAGGTAAAGTGTGAAGTGGCACGGCTCAGATCATGTCCTCAATCAGCAGTAAGCGTGTGGCAAGAAGTCAGGCCCGCCCAGACCTCAGTCGAGGCGTGGGCCCCTACTATACACTATCCTCCGCGGGACAAAGACGGTGAAAAGGCAAGACAGCCTCAGCCGTCATCATTGGTTTTGGGCCTGGAAGTCTTCCCAAAAAGCAACGCTTCGTCTGATATGGCCGATCTCCCTCTCTCTGTCAGTGGGAGTTGTTCCCTTCTTTCCGTGTCCAATGTTTCGTAGCCCTGCAGATACCTGCGTTCGTCAGCCTCACTTTTTCTCTGAAAATGCGCGGAAGTGGGATACTTGCGATTTGACTGTCGATTTCAGCGCTTTTCTTTTTGAACTTGTATTTATTTGAATGTACCGTTATCATTTGCCAGGATCCATTTGTGCCCGAATCTCTTCGTCTCTTTCATGGCTGCTCCTCTAAAAAGAGGCTCAAACCCTGAGAATGGCAGATCAATCTCAAAGCAACGGCACGGCCATGACAGACAAGCAATCGAGACAATCCGCCGCCGGGAAACCCATACTCGTCGGCAACAAGGCGAACGACGTAGAGATCAGTCAACTCGACCTTCACCCCCACGGCAAACACAGAGACCTCTACAGCAACAACAATTACCAACACCTATGATTACCCCAAGTTCCTCGACACTTTCGCTAAATGCACAAGTCGAGCATGCCAGAAGTCTCCCGATGGAACGAACCCCGTCAGGAAATTCTATTATCTCAGATAATACATTTGAGCCACGGCATGATAATACGTTACCGACCTGCAGCGATGAGCAAGCAGCCCGCTGGGTCGAAGAGCATTTCAAACGGCTCCCACCTCACGGAAAATCCGAACGAATCCTTCGCCACTTGATTAATAGTCGAGTACCAGTCGATAGCGATGCACTTGATGGCATCCTTACGACCGCCGACTGTGTTTTCTTTAATGGAGTTCTCTCAGGTCGGGTCAGATGGGAATGGTCTCATCCATCGCAAGAAAGATACAAGACCGAGTTGATAGGGACTACGGCTTTGAGGCCCGCAGCTCAGGGGGGTTACGAAACTTTGATCATTCTCTCTGCCCCGATCCTCAGAAACCCAGCTTATGATCGCCGACTTCTTTTGTCCGCGTTCCTCCACGAATTGATACACTGTTACCTGTTCATTTTGTGCGGCTTTCGCGCAAGGATCAAAGGCGGACATACCCACGGCTTTCACCAGATTGCTGAAATCATCGACACGTGGGTTGGTGTAGATAATCTTCGACTTTGCAATATGAAGGCGAATCTTAATCATTTCCGCAAAGATCGACCCAATTTCGAGGATCCGAGGATGGAGGGAATGAGAAATGGTAGGCACAGTCACGAAGGTTGCAATCAGAGTCCGAGACCTGAGAGAGATTTTGAAGAAGGTGTCGTCAGTACCCTACCGATCAGGTCTGTTGATGGCTATATTTGAAATTTTCTAGCGAGGAGTTGGGTGGGTTCTTCTTACAACGACGAATTTCATTTCTGTCTTGATACCACGATGCTGCGGTACAATAGATCCTTCGGTTGTTTTGCGTTTAAGGTCGGGTTATTCAATTTTTGTACAATAAGTGGATATAATTGAAGATTGTACATAACAGTTTTCAAGATACCGAGCTTCAAGTTGGCTTCAATCCAACTGGATTTCCCCAACTCGAATCAGATTAGATTTCAAATCCTATTTTCCCGTGCGTTCTGATAATTCGTTATTCACTTTCAACCACTCTCACATAAGGCAACGACTCCTTAAACAGCCTTAATCGCTTTCCCCAAACCAGCACCCTTCCAACCAAACCCAGCCAGCAATAAAAAGCTCACCGCACCACCTCCACTAGTCGATCTCAAAGTTAGCATACATCCGAGCTTTAGCTCACGCCCACGCGGGAAACCAAACCGAACCAACCCCAAGAAAGAGAAGGAAGAAAAAAACGTACAAAGTCACCACCGTCCCCTTCTCAACATCACCGCCCAACCGGCCCCAAGCAACAGCCACAATATCCAGCGCATCGACCGCTGCGCCCGCAAGGACAGCTCTACGTTTCGCTTCTGGTGTATTTGCGGTCCAGAGAAGGGTCCCGAGGAGCGCGTCTCGGCAGCCGAAGAGCCGGACCGCGAGGAGGGAGGTGTTGGTTACGGGGTAGAGAAGGGTGGTTGTGGTTAGTGAGGGGAGGAGGAAGGAGGAGGTACCGATGAAGAGGCGGAGGAGGGAGAGCGCTTGGAGGGGGAGTGCCATTTTGTGGCATTAACAGTGTGACTTTGACTTCGCGGGGAGACAGGTTTCAGTCAAGAGAGATATAGAAATTTTGATCTGGCTTTGATAGATATGATCCAAACTGGTTCTCTTATATATAGGAACCCAAAAGAGCTGCCCAGAACAAATTCAACCGAGCATCACAGATGCGGAATTTGAGTCTTGCCGTCTTATAGCACAAAATGAAGCTCAGAAGCACCAAGTATCAAAATCGCCAAATCAGGGGCCAGCGGAGTTTAGTCAGTTCGGTCAGGCTTAAGACGGGGCAATTCATAAGTGCCACAGCCAATCATCATAAAATCGAGTATTGGGATATTTTCATTCCCACTCTTGTGATACTCATACAAAGTTTTTCTCACATACATTTCTCATGCAACGCCATATGTGAAAAAGTCTGACAAACGCCCATCGCTATGCTAAGCACCCGGAACATAAACACCATCCTTACATAATACAACTACATTCTTGAAGAACCTTCGCCATTCTAATGGATCTCCTTTGACTTTGACGAATCGCACTTCTAACAGGTCTAGGTTGCCTGTTGAGTAGGTGTCGATTACAATATCTCCGCTCAAGGCGCAGTGCCTTCCATCTACGGTCTTGATCTTGATCCATGCTGCGTGGTCCCGGCCTTGCGTTTGAGGTACCGAGGGTGTTGGTACATTGAGTTGATGAAGTGCATCGCTCAATAACTGTAGCAACATTTGGGAAGTGAGGTGAGAGAAGAATCGAGTTAGGGAGTAATTGGGGACAATATCTCGGAATCGTCGAGCGTGTTGCGTTAAGCTCAATGGTACCGAGGGCGCAGGTGTGAATTGACTCATACTGGGTTCATCTGCAAGATCATCAAACGGTTGGCCAGAAACGCCGTTGGTCATTGTGCAGATTCCGCCATCTCGACTTGTCGTGGGCTGACTTGCACTGAAAGCATTGACATTACCTCTTGGCGGTCTTTCCCAATCGAACATAACGTCGTTGATGGGAGTCTCTGGTTGCGTGAAGGAGAATTTGGTAGTCGTTTCGTCTGTATCGATCTCCATGGCATCTTGACGCCTTGCTGGGTTGTGTTGTGAAGCTGTTGGCTGCTGATTGAAATTGATTTTGAGGCCCTCCAGCATCAAAGTAGCCATCCCAACCTCATCTACCATTTTCCCATCCGAAGTACGTAAAGGGTTCTTTCTCGTATACCAAGGATGTCGCTTGATATGTTCGAAATTGAATCTCTTTTTAGGATCCACATTCATCATGCCTCGTAGAAGTGACAAAACAGACTTGGGAATCCTTTGCCAAATATCATCCGTACTTCTGCCTTGCTCTCGCAAATACTCCTCAAATTCCCAACTTTGACTTGTTGGCTCATCCCATGGTGTATTCCCTACAAGCAAAACAAAAAGAACCACGCCGCATGACCATATGTCGACCAAATTTGCAGAGTAGCCGGATGCGTTAGCTGCCCCCCTAGACTGTGTACTCTTGGAACAGGTGATAACCTCAGGAGCAATATATGGAGGGCTCCCACACATTGTTGTGCTGAGTTTCGTACTGCCTTGATATTCAAAAAGGGTCGCAAGTCCAAAATCGGCAATCTTCAGGTTCCCCTCGTTGGAGAGTAATATGTTTTCCGGTTTGATGTCTCTATGCCCTACGCCCTTCGAATGCATATAACTCACTCCACTGATCAGTTGTGTGAAATAGAAATGTGCAATATCCTCCTTCACTCCCACATCAGCCTCGATTTTGTCGAACAGGTCTCCTCCTTCCGCATACTCCATTGCAATCCACTTCCATATCGCATCCTCTCCGGTCGCAAACCACTCTATAATATTTGGGTGTTGTCCAATATGGGAATGTAAGGATACCTCCATGGCAATCTGTTTTGCTGATATTCGCCCATGCTTAACAGCGTAAGCCTTGTGAATGAATTTGACTGCAAATACTGGAGTCGTCTCTGTTGGAGGAATAGCTTTTTTAATTCTATCAACTGTGAGTAAGAAGCCTCCTGGAATTGGCTCCGGCACTCACGATGCATATGCCCCTCTGCCGATTGTCTTTGATATGATACGAAACGGTAAGTCGCGGGGTAAGGGATCTAACTGAGACTGCCTCGGAGAATCCATGGTTAGCTGGTTCATTTCTGAGGGGTATATATCTGCCTGAGAAGATGCTCCTTCATATTGGAATTCTCTCACCATATTCCCATCCAAAATGTGCAAAGTCTCCCCAAACAATGAAAAGCCTTCGATATCCAATATCCAATGAGTTTTGGTTTGTTTTGATTGCTTGAAAGTTTCAAATGAAAGGCGCGTTTGGACTCGCGGCAGGCGCGTTGATTGGCCAGGCTTTAAGGAAAGGTACGTTCATTGGATTGGTCAAGAGGGAAGGCCGGAACCCAGCCTCGCGTCTTCGTTGTCCAGGGGAACGCGAGCATCTGAACTTATTTACACCTTAATTGCCCACCTCCAAGCCAGAACCCATCTTTTCCTAAAATCTTGAGCCTTTCTTGCTTTGTTCTTCGATCCAGACCTTTGATCATCACGGTCGCTTTTGATATCTTCATTCCACTTCATTAAGCGCCTTTGTTCTCTGCTTTCCTTCGAAGGTCAACCTCGTCGCTGTTTGCTGATCATCGCCGCTCCCCTTCATCATGAACTACGCCATGGAGGACACCCAGAACTCTGCCCCAGGAAGTCTTCCAGCTGCTCAAGCAGCCAAGCTTGGACCTCCTCGGCGAGCACAAGATGCGCAGAGTACAACGAAACGGTAAAATTTACTTCGTTTTCATGTATTCTTTATTACTAACAGCAATTTAGCTTACAAACCGAGTTGATGCAACTTATGACCTCTTCCGCACCTGGAATCTCTGCTTTTCCATCCGCTGATGGCAATCTCCTTTCCTGGACGGCGACCATAGAAGGTCCCGATGACACGCCATATGCTGGTCTTACATTCAAACTCTCTTTCGCCTTCCCTTCAAACTATCCTTATGCTCCTCCAACCGTCCTCTTCAAGACCCCAATCTACCACCCAAACGTTGACTTTTCAGGAAGAATTTGCTTGGATATTTTGAAGGATAAATGGACTGCGGCTTACAATATCCAAACTGTCTTGTTGAGTTTGCAAAGCTTGCTTGGAGAGCCGAACAAGTAAGAACTCTGATGAAAATGCCTGAATTTATGCTGACCTGGTATAGTGCATCACCGCTTAATGGCGAGGCTGCTGAGTTGTGGGACAAGGATCCAGAGGAATTCCAGAAGAAGGTTCTTGGTCGACACCAGGATATCGACGACGAGTAGACAGTCCTCGTACGGCGAGTCTCCGAATAGTCACGGGATGTAATAATGATGATGAAGAATGTGCATAATAGGGGTTGGGGTTTCTGATTGTCTTCTATGGTCCTTTTCTTGCAGCATTGTCACGGCAGCGGGGCCAAGGAGTCATGGATACTGGACCCTATATTGTTAGTCCATTGCATTGGGGTAGCTATTGAGTAGACTTTGAATACTGAATTCAGGTCTCTGTAATATTTGAATCCATTGACAATGTGATATGTTTCCATCTGGCATTCTGGCAAAAGGCCCCCATGATGTTGTGCTCCAAAATATATCGGGCAGAAGCAGTAAGATTCAGTGAACAATCCTTGAATTGACAATGAAGACAAGAGGAGCAGTAATTCCTTTTGTGTCAAAAGTCACGCCGCAGAGCCACTTGGGTATCACGAGTTTTGGCGTTACGAAGCTCCGAGTAGGAACACAAATGGCCAACCAACACGAAACTGTTCCTGATTATCAAACCAAGACAGAGATAAGGGCAGACTTTTCTATTCAAAAGCTAGCCAGCAGAATGCAACAACTCCACCCAAAATATGCCGTGAAGTTCATCTATGAGGTACATAGTGGTGTCATAGAGGAAAATTCTGTCCCTTGAAGGATATATGCCATCCAGAAATCAAATACGCCCAGAAGAAGCTCCTCAAGTAATACCTCCGGAGGCAGCATCATGTCACAACTGAGGAGATGAAGGAATATGTCTCTGATGGCCGCAATGGCCACTCCAACAACAAGGGCAAGAAGAGAAAGCCAGAGGGATGGCACATGGGGGCTGGAAACTTTGAGGAGGATATACAAGAAGATGAGATTGAGGGCTGATGAAAAGTACTTTCGAGGCGACGCCGAGTTGTGTGTTATCCTTAAATGGTTCTGCGGGTATTTGTTAGAAGACTTCGGGATGTCTGTATGTTTAAGATTTTGCTTTACCCCATACCTCTATCGCCCTTGGCAGTAGCTAGGTACGTCACAATGCATCCAAGTAGCCTAGCATTCACAAGAATAGGTACTGCCGGTTCATAGATTTCAAGACCTCATATTGAAGGAGTATTCACAGCTTCCATGCAAGGCTATCTGGCCATTCCATTGCGCCTCAAAAGACCCATTTATGCATCTTCAACCAAAGCAGTCTGCAATCCCTTCGCATCCTTGACATTAACGGCCTGAACGTAGCTGTATAGTTTGTGTACAGCACCCTCCTCGTCGTTTCGCTTTCTCGAGATTCGGACACGCAGTCTGTACGGAACGCCCTTGATACCAGCCTCCCAAACCTTCTTGTTCAATTGCGGATCGAGACGGACGTCGGATGTGCCCTGTAAAGTGATAATATGTCAGTCCACCTATCCCGCCGAACACACGTTCCTGCGGGGTTTATCTTTGCAGTCTTCGTACCATGGACTTAGTTGCGAATGCCTTGATCTCCTTGATGGCTTTTGGTGCCCGCTTCTTGAAGGTAACACCGTGGAGCTATGGATTAAATTAGTAGTGCCTCCTAACACCCTCTGTTTCAAGACAATGGACGTACTCTCTTGTGTAGGTGGATTGTGTATTCGCGCGCAACGACATCAGCGATGGCTGATCTGGTGGCCTTTCCAGCGGGCTTCTTAGCTTTTGTCGACATTTCTGCAGAGCGTTAGAATCGAATACAGAATATCTGTTAGAGACCTTGAAAGATTATATACACGTACTGGGAGATATGTCGCTGGTCGTTGAGGTTGTAATTCGTTTTCACAGAATTGATTTCGAATTTGTGGCAGTGTGGATGGATGTAAAATTAAGCGAAATGTCTTAAGGCCTAAGGCTTTCAGGATGCCGAGGACTAAAACTAAAATACCATAACTTTCTTACTTCACTTCGGGCCCATGAATTGCGCCCGCCAGCAGAGGTAAACATTACCTACTCAAGCGCTTCCAATTCACTCATACATTCGATCGTTCTCATTCAGCCAGCTGCATCACAATCTCGAGATTTTCAGTGGTCCTTCCAGGTGAATTGGGCCCTGACGATCGATATCAAACACGCTCCTTCCTGTCGTCGATCGCTTTCACTCTATCAACGTCAACAACACAATCCCTTGCGTCGACGTCGAACGAACGACGCCCTTCAAGTCAAAATGTCACATCATGACGGCTCGTCAGAATTAAGTACGTTTTCTTCTTAGACCGATTCCGAACGGTGATGCGCGGACGAAGGAACAATTTGCTAACACTGACCTTATCTTTCAGTCCGCAACCGACTTCCCACACTTTTCGAAGTACTAAGCAGAAGAACACTCCCTCCAGTCGATCTATTTTCTTTCTACATTTACATGCGTGATCAACAAAGATCAGTCGATTACCTTGATTTCTGGTGCGTCCACTCGAATGCAACGCAGAACGTTTAGTACTAACAGAGCAAAGGCTTGATGTTGCTCAACATATGTCATTGTGTCGACATTACGTTCGGGAACTCCGCAGATCTGTCATGATAGGCACACCTGAAGGCGATAAATCACAATCAAAACGATCCTCAGCAATCCTAGAGAATCTGGGCGACATGAATCATCCTCCGGCCGGACCTTCAATGTTCACCTCAGATAAGGAGAAGAATCAAGACGCGCAGATGTCAGCCTTCCTCCGAGAAGACGCAGCGGGTAACAACCTGGGTCACTCTCCTTCCGGTAGTGTCGGTTCTCACAATTCTGGAGCTCGACAAACCTCATCCAATGACAGACCACGTCCAAGCTTCATGAGCAGCCCAATGGAATTGACCTCAGACTCAAACTCTCCCGCCCATACTGTTGCTAGAGCAGATATTCGAGCATCAGCTGAAAAGATCCTCTACACTTTCCTGCTGCCTGGTGCTGAACGCGAAATTACCCTCCCACACCAAATCGTCTCTGAAATTACCATTGGTATCGAAGAAAATGGACGAGATGACCCAGAGATATTCGATGCTGCTAAAGACTATGTCTTTCAAGCCATGGAACGGGATGCTTTTCCTGGCTTCCTACGCATGAGGGCCCTTGGTAATCTTGTTCCGCCTTCCATGATGTTAAGGCTCGTGGTTGGTCTCCTTGCCATGTTTGGTGCTTTCTGGACCGCATTCGTTCTCATCTTCCTGGATTACCCTCGTCATATCAGAGTCTGGGTATGCTTTACCTTCAATTTCAATGCTTTCCCTTGCTGATTACAGTCATCTAGCTCATTCTTCCCTTCACAATTGGAGTTTACGCTCTTTGTTCACACCAATACGCCCTTGATCCCATTCTTGCTCTCCTTGGTTTCAGTGAATACACGTTCATGAATTTCGCCCGGATCAAAGAGCCCTATGTTCGGAAATTACTCAACAAGCGTGCATTGATGGTACTGGGTATCACCATCCTCATCGATGCAGCTTTTGTGATCCTCTTCGTATTCGTGCCTGGAAAGAGATTATGAGATGACGGTTGTGGGAGAATTGAGATGCATTGGGAATGGTGGCGTTTGGGGTCGTTCATCAAAGCGAATGGGTGTACAAAGGGGATGTGTTATGGCGCTTTTTAATGAACATGACTTTGGGCTTCAAAGATTCAAGCCAAAATACTTCATGACTTGTTGAATTTACTCTAGGGCAGCGGAATACCTAATGCGAAATACCCTGTAATTTTAATAACGCCCTTGCCTTGCTATGCATCTCAAATTGTGCCCTATCTAGCTCGTGAGAGATTTGAGGCGAAACTTCACATCCTCGTCTATGGTCGTAACCTATTTCCCAAAGCTCAAGTTCGAGATTCCTCTTCTCTTGGACTTCGAACCTCTCCGCTCACCCTCATCTAAATCATCATCAAGATCCATATCATCTTCATCTTCGTCATCCAATCCCCCATTACCCCTCTTCGACGCAGCCCCAGCACCCAGCTTCCTTCCCAAACCCCCAAAATATCCACTACCACTATTATCATTCTGATTCTTATCCGTTACCTTCGTATCAACCAGCTTCTCTACATGAGCAGCCCAGTCCTGTTCATCTTTATGACGTCTCAAAGCATCTGCCTTAACAGCCGCAATCTGCTTCTCGAGATCCGCAAGAGTAGAGACGCAGCGAGATGACCATTCATTCAACGTGGTGATCATAGAGGGGATAGAGTTTGGTGGTAAATCTCGTAGCGGAGAGACGGAGGATAGACACACGACTTGGTTATATGGATCCAGAGTTCCAGATACCAGACCAGCGTAAATAGCAGAAATAACCAGATCTTCTAACTCTCGTGGGGTCTCGAGAGCAAGAGCTGAGAGAAGGTTCTCATAGCTCAGACTTGCGGGGTTCTTGGCGAGTGTGAGGAAGGAGAGTTGGCGGAGCTTCAATGTTTGTTGCTCGTTGAGGGTAGGGAGACCAGGGGTGTTCTTGTAGTCAGCGTAGGTTCCATAACTGAAGATTTTGAGGAGCTCGAGGTACGATGCTTGTTCGGGCGCCTCGGCTAGAGCTTGGATCTGTGGTGCTTGGAGGAGCTCGGCGAAGATGAAGGTGTTGGGGGCGGAGGTTGCTCGAGTTATAAGGTCGGCGGCGGCGCGGGGGGATGAGGCTGATTTGGTAAGGGCCAGGAAGGGCTAGGAGAATTAGTATGTATGAATGTATTAGCTGAGTGTTTGCCCACCTCCAAAGCATTCAGGGCTTTAGTTTGCTCCATCCTGAGATTGGTTGTGGCGGTCTACGGAGCCGTTTTTGATTCGGTGCCTGTTCTGATAGAGGGAGTTTGGGTGTTTCACTGGAAGTTCGAGAGAGGCGTTTGCCGATATCTACTAGTACTAGTAGTGTTAGTACGAACGCGAAGCTTGACTATTGATTAGTAGGAAGGGTGTGGGTGTCCCCACGAAACACGCGTTAATGGATTTAATAAATGTCTTAGAGGCTGAAGCACTTCAAGGTATCACATTTGTTTGAGGTGGGGAAATCTAATCGTAAGCGAGTCTTTACGTTTGTGGCTACTAGTACCTTACCTAGCAGGTACCTAGTAGTGGTGCTAGTAGGCTGCTAGGCGTGGCTTACGCTGAGTGCGTGATATCAGGTTCGGAAAAACAGAAGGATAGGTAAACAGAATAACCTGTTGCTCAGCACGGTATCCATTCATGCTACGACTACTATACTACTATACTACTATACTACTATACTACTCTCCTGTACTCTATTCTAATAGGAAGTGAAATAAATACCTCGTAGACGCAACACGACCCGCTGATGACACGGCGCTCCCCACTTCTGAAGGACTCGTCTGGCTGAAAAAGGCATCTCAGCTTGGTGTCGGGGATCGAACGACAAGCTTAGACCCTTTGAACCCCCCCTGGGATGTGGGGACTCGAAGTTGAAAGCCTGTCTGAGACGTGAACACCACCCTGGTCCAATATAGCAGGTGGTCGGAGGCTTTATAGAGAGCGTCGTAGCCCTTGTATCCCCCATTGTCGTGAATCCCGCCTTAAATCGTCTTCGACTCGCCCTTTGTCCAGAACCCACCATTTCCTTCGAATTACTCATTCTTGTTTAATATTCCCTTCATGAGCTTGTAGAGTCTTTTCTTGGCCAAGGCATCACACAAACCGCTGGATTGTTGTCGATCTTCCGCTTTTGCTTGTGTGGCTTAATTATTCTTCAGCCGTGTGTGTCCCGTCTAGCATTACCACCAGTTACCTGCGCTTTCACGGTTTGGTATACCCTACCAACCACCACCATCTCACGCAGGAGCTGGCCTTCTGTCCCCTAATTATCCATATACATCCTGTTAGTCTTCCCTCGTGAAAAATTCAGCGGCGGATGTCTCTAGCATGTCATCAATGTCATACGAAACGTTTTCGCTGACCGGTATTAGTAAGACCGCCGATTAGCGATCAGTGAGACGGATTGTTGAAGAACTCTTGCTTTTCCGACAGTGAAGCTGCTGTCAGCAGCGGCGGTCGAAGTTGAGATGGTTCCCAAATACTTGAAGGTCGCGCCCGGAGACCTGGATGTGGGTCAAGCGGCAAATACAGCGACGGCGCATATGGCTACAACAACATTGAAGGTCGGCGGTATGACATGCGGCGCTTGCACGTCTGCTGTAGAGTCAGGATTTAAGGGTGTTGATGGGGTCGGAAATGTTTCTGTGAGCCTGGTCATGGAGAGAGCGGTCATCCTCCATGACCCGCAAAGGATACCGGCGGAGAAAATACAAGAAATCATAGAGGATCGAGGGTTTGACGCAGAAGTTCTTGCAACCGATTTACCGTCCCCTATGTTCAACAGAAATGGTTATCTCAAAGTTGAGGATGAAGAAGAAGAAGAAGAATTACCAACGACTACGACGACATTGGCTGTAGAAGGTATGACATGCGGAGCATGTACATCTGCAGTAGAAGGCGGCTTCAAGGACGTTCCGGGTGTTAAGCACTTCAGTATTTCCCTACTGTCGGAAAGAGCAGTCGTAGAGCACGACGCATCTCTTTTGAGCGCCGAGAGGATTGCTGAAATCATCGAGGACAGAGGGTTTGGAGCAACTGTAGTGGAGACTCAGACCGCAGTACCTACGAAGAGCTTAAAGACACGAGGGAGTTCTGGGAGGAAAGAAAAGGTGGCCACGACAACTGTTGCGATTGAAGGGATGACATGTGGCGCCTGCACGTCTGCGATCGAAGGAGGTTTCAAGGATCTAGGAGGTCTTGTTCAATTCAATATCAGTCTCCTTGCAGAAAGGGCGGTGATTATCCACGATCCATCCAAACTTTCTACAGAGAAGATAGCCGAAACCATCGAGGACAGAGGATTCAATGCTCGAATATTGTCCACACAACTAGGCAGCGCAGATGATTCCTCCGCCGCCGCAACAGCGCAGTTCAAGATCTTTGGAGTACCAAATGCAGCTGCAGCCACTGCACTCGAAGCCAAGCTCCAGTCAATGCCAGGAGTCAACTCAGCAAATGTGAGCCTTGCAACAGGTCGGCTGAATATTTCGCACTTACCAAACATTGCTGGACTCCGAGCCCTCATCGAGCTCATCGAAGCACAAGGCTACAATGCTCTAGTAGCTGACAATGATGACAACAATGCCCAACTTGAGTCCCTGGCAAAGACGAGGGAGATTACTGAGTGGCGTATTGCGTTTCAAACATCTTTGGCTTTTGCCATTCCGGTTTTCTTGATCAGCATGGTTCTTCCGTCGATGTTTCCTATATTAGATTTTGGCAGCGTGATCCTCTTCTTTCCAGGCCTTTATCTCGGCGATGTCATGTGTTTAGCTCTTACGATACCCGTCCAATTCGGCATTGGCAAACGTTTTTATATTTCTGCATACAAATCCATGAAGCATGGATCTCCGACAATGGACGTCCTAGTTGTTCTGGGCACCTCAGCAGCCTTCTTCTTCAGTGTGGCAGCTATGATAGTCTCTGTGTTTGCCGCTCCTCATACACGTCCCAGCACCATCTTCGACACAAGCAGCATGCTGCTCACATTTATCACCCTCGGCCGATTTCTTGAGAACAGAGCGAAGGGCCAGACGTCAAAAGCACTCTCTCGCCTCATGTCGCTAGCTCCTTCCATGGCAACCATCTACGCTGACCCTATTGCAGCTGAAAAGGCAGCTGAGGATTGGGATTTTTCAACTGGAGCAGGGCCGGAGCCAAAGGCTGAATCGACTCAAGAGGGCAATGCTGCGGAAGAAAAGGTTATACCGACCGAGCTTATTCAAGTCGGAGATATTGTCATTTTACGACCTGGGGACAAGATTCCTGCCGACGGTACTGTCACGAGAGGTGAGACTTATGTGGATGAGAGTATGGTCACCGGAGAGGCAATGCCAGTACAGAAGCGAAAGGGCAGCTTACTCATTGGAGGTACCGTCAACGGCACCGGCAGAGTTGATTTTCGCGTTACGAGAGCTGGAAGAGATACTCAGCTCAGTCAGATTGTAAAGCTCGTGCAAGACGCCCAAACAACAAGAGCTCCAATTCAGCGATTGGCAGATATGATCGCAGGATACTTTGTTCCTGCAATCCTATTCCTCGGCTTCCTGACTTTCACAGCGTGGATGATCTTAAGTCATGTCCTCTCCAACCCGCCTCAGATCTTCACCGATGATGCCAGTGGTGGAAAGTTCATGGTATGTGTCAAGCTTTGCATATCGGTCATTGTTTTCGCCTGCCCTTGTGCGCTGGGTCTTGCCACTCCCACAGCTGTAATGGTTGGCACTGGGGTTGGTGCAGAAAATGGCATTCTGGTCAAAGGTGGTGCTGCATTGGAAATAGCAACCAAGATCACCCAAGTTGTTCTTGACAAGACTGGAACCCTTACCATTGGTAAAATGAGTGTCGCCAAATCAAATCTCGTCCCTACTTGGGAGCATAACGAGTGGCGAAGAAAACTATGGTGGTCGATCCTTGGTCTCGCTGAAATGGGAAGTGAGCATCCCATTGGCAAAGCTATCTTAGCTGCTGCTAAAGAAGAGCTCGGACTCGGCATCGAAGGTACGATTGACGGTAGCATCGGCGACTTTGAGGCCAACATAGGGAAGGGAATTAGTGCCCTTGTTGAGCCTGCTACCAGCGCTGAGCGAACTCGTTATCGCATTTTGATCGGAAATGTTCGCTTCTTGCAGGACAACCAGGTCATGGTGCCAGAGGAAGCTATCGAGGCTTCTGAAGAAGCCAATGTTAAGGCATCGGCCTCTTCTAAGACATCGTCTGCCGGAACGACCAATATCTTCATTGCTATGGATGGTTTCTACACTGGGCATCTTTGCCTCTCCGATACAGTCAAGGATAGTGCTCGCGCTTCAATTGCAGCTCTTCATCGGATGGGTATCAAGACCGCCATTGTTACTGGTGATCAACGCTCTACAGCACTGGCCGTCGCACGGATTGTCGGCATACCAGCTAAGTATGTCCATGCCGGCATGTCTCCTGACCAGAAGCAAGACATCATCCGCGGCTTCCAAGAAAAGGGAGAATGTGTGGCAATGGTCGGTGACGGGATCAACGATTCGCCTGCCCTTGCAACTGCTGATGTGGGTATCGCCATGGCCTCTGGTACGGACGTAGCCATGGAAGCCGCAGACGTCGTGCTCATGCGACCAAATGACTTAATGGATATCCCAGCATCCATCCAACTCGCTCGATCAATTTTCAGCCGTATCAAACTCAATCTCAGCTGGGCTTGCGGGTATAATATCATTGGTCTCCCATTCGCCATGGGTGTATTCTTGCCATTTGGATGGCATCTTCATCCCATGGCTGCTGGAGCTGCAATGGCTGCAAGTAGTGTTAGTGTTGTAGCGAGCAGCCTGTTATTGAAGTTTTGGAAACGCCCACGGTGGATGGAAGATGCGTTGGCCGAAGAGAAAGGGCAGATCCAAAGAAAAGGAAACGGCTGGGGGCTTGGTGGCCTAGTTGGGAAGGCTACGGATTTGACTCGATCCATCACTGGGCGAAGGAGGAAGGACGAGATTGGATATGTTCCGCTCGAAAACCTTGAAACTCCGGTATAGGGGATAAATGAGCGTTTAATGATTTTTTGCTCGTCAATTAGCGTCTCTTAGCTTTGTTCTAGAAACGAAGAATAAAGATTTAATATGTGAAATCACTGCCGCGATCCAGACTCTTAGATGCTAAGAACCTCGTTGTCTTACAATCTCCAGTATATTCAAGCCTTTCAGATCTATCCTATCTGAGCACGTCAGAAACTAAAGCTTCGTTGTCTTCTCATTTTTGGTGTATTCAAAGTATCTGGTCACTTCTTCTTATTCTCATAGTCACTATCTCTAGCAACAACCATAGGACTTTCCTAAAACTTGAATATCTATTGATGAAATAAGATAGAGACAAGGTCATACCTAAAACAACCTCACGACTCCCAACTATAGCACTCATCCAAAATTGGCAATTCAACACTATAAACCTCCTTACTCCACCACTCCGTCACAAAGGCGCCAACAGTAAACGTAAAATCACTTTCCAATGCCAAACCCTCCCCACAAACCCCATTTGAATCAAGATTCGAAATTCTGCTCAAATCTAGCCCTTCAGCCGCTGTCAACGTGAAGTTGTTCTCAAAGCCCGGATTGGCTGTTATTCCGGTTGATAGATCGACGAGCCCGCCGAAGAAGTTGATTGCCATTTCGACAGTAAGCGCGGCGGTAGGGTTGAACGAAGCTGTGGCGTTTCCGGATATGTTCGCTGAGGCGGAATATGTAGGTGTCCAGCCTGAAGTCGCAATGTTTGATTCATCGAGGAGGTCGAGATGGACATTCCCATCTGCTAATTTGGTCCCAAGATCCGTGGTAATGTTTACAGCTTCTGAAGCGGATAGGTTTGCGGAGACGGAGAATCTTAGTTCAGGGCCTAATTCGAGGATTCCGGGGATGGATATTACGGAGTAGAGGAGCGTGGAGGGGGAGTAGGTGAAGCTGGTGGAGTACGCGGAGTCGATCGAGGCGCTGAGGGAGAGGGAACTGATGTAGGTGGCGTCAAGGTCGAAGTAGAGCTGTTCGAGGGAGAAGAGGAGCCAGTTATATTTTAGGTAGCCGGAGAAGGTTACGTTGGATGCGAAGGTGGCGGAATCGGCGGATACAGCTAGGTAGGGAGAATATCTGTAGAGGGTTGTAGCAGATGGGAGAGCGAGGGCGGTGCTGAGTGTGTAGTTTGGGTCTAGGACTAAATCTCTTTTTGTGAGAGTAGTGCCGTTGAGACTACCAAAATTGATTTCGGTTGAAGCTGGAGAATGTTAGTCCACATCCAGAATTGGGTTGTCACTATCTTACCTGCAGCGCTTGAGACATTGACTGCCTGAGAGCTAGCTGTGCATACTAGACTTTCATTGCTCCAACTGAGACTCGTTGCTAGGAATATTCCCCGTTCGAGTTCAACGTCGCAGTCACCCAAATGATTCGTCACCATGATGAATGGTTCACTAGCATTCCAAGAACGTTGACTGAGCTCAAAGATAGAAGAATCATTGAACGTGACAGCTACTGAGTCGGAAGTGCAATCCACACTGACGACCGAAGCGATATTTTCCAGGACAACGGAAGGAACTTTCAAGGCATGGGTGACATTGATATTTGAATTAGAGTAACTCGTCGTGTTGGAGGCGTAGTGTAGTGAAATATTAGTTGATGGTTGTATATTGGAAGGGTCGTGCCTGTCTGTGAATGGCATTAGGGCAGGCGCGAAGACTATGGTCTTATCTCCGCACTCAACAACAGTAACGAAGGTGGTAGCCAGAACAGCGAGGCTGAAGACGGGCTTCATTGTGATCAATTAGGTATTAAGTAGCGACTAGAGCGCAAACTTGCCGAAAGGAGGACCATGAGGGGACAAGAGAAGCATTTATACTTCGTCTGCGGAATAGAAGTTGGGGGATATATTATCTGGGATAAACTTCAACCTGCCAAGGTGGAGTGTCGGGTAAGATCAGATTAAATTTCTTGAACCCCACTTCAAAGTTACCCGTGGTAGAAAGGGCCTTTTCAATTGATCTGACAGCCCTTCGCAAAGAAGCCTTCGAACACCAAGGAGGGTTGCACGCCTAATCGAACGGAAAGCTCCCAGATAGGGCTTGTCGCCTGCATTTAGAAGGTGGATCGAGCAATCCCTGCTGCCTTGCAGGACATTTGCTAGAGATGTATCTCATGCCGAAGTTACGATAATTTGTAAATCTGAAAGCAATGAGCCAACAACCAGGCTTTGCCTTGCTGCAAAGTTGTTTGAAGCAAGTTCAGTGGTCCGCCTAAATAAGAATTATCAGTTTGTGACATCAGACGAAACAACATGAAGGTACCGTATCGCTCTATTCTTAAGATCCAAGATCTTATGCCTGCATTGGGCTCAATTGCTAAGCTCGTCCCACTCTTGAGGCTGAATCGATGGGAGGTCAACGGCATTGACAAAGTGGATCAGGGGGTTCCCAATACAGTCACTGCCGAAATTAAGCGGTCGACGAGTTTTAGTGGATCTTGACTTTGGCATCAGGGTCCTCGAATGCTCGATGCATCCTGGAAAGAGGGCCAGTATTCATTTGAGTTGTTTCCATGTGCTCAAGGAAGCAGGTTCCATAATCTACCTACCGAGCTCGGGAGGTCTTTGCAATTGAACATAGTGTAGAACAATCTTCGACATCATGTATCGACCAGGGATAGAAAAAATATCCCATGTCTGACTACTTCGGAAACGCGCGTATTCCTCGGGTTAATCGCAGGCCCATCAGTGGTCGTTTGAATTGAACTTTGCCCAGAGATGTGTCGACAAGGCAGCATTGTTGGTAGCACAATGCAAGATCTTGCAGCGACGGCATAGAATATACCCAGTCACATCTCTCTCCAGCAGCTCCAAGAATGCAAGCCGCTCGTGCTGTTTTGATCTCAGCTTCTGGAGATACTCTGTCCCTAGTATGAACCTCACGTGGAGGCAACACAAAGTAAAGGAAACCGCGGCAGAAAGAGGTAGAAGTTCGGCGATATGAACTATGATTTCTCGGGGGAGCTTTCCAAGCATTGAACGCTCAAGAGCGAAAGGTCTGAGTTGAACTGGTTTCGGTCGAGACGGTCCTTTGAAGAACTGGTGGAAGGATTGAAGACAGCCCATTACGAGTAGGGTACAGTAGAACTTCTTAATGCCTTGGAACTTGTGAGGGAAAGAGACAGCTTAAGCAAGACATAGATTGTAGATTACAAGAGCTCCCCATGAGTTTTCAAAGGACTCTTGACATCCTCATGCAGAGGCAGCTGGTGCCTACTCGAGGTCCACAAGGCTGGAGGACGACTTGAACCACACCAAAAGAGGAACCGCAGCAGTGCAATGGTCAATTAGGAGATACTCCTTCTAGGGCCGAAGGGGAGGCGATGGCGAAGCCTTTGACTGAAGGAATCTCGACGATGAGTATCGTCCTCGTCTTATTACTTGAGGGAGTTGTATAGATATATAGATAGGTAGTAGAAGATCAAAGTAGAAGATCAAAGACCAAGACCAAGGTCACGCCTCATTGAGCTAGCGGGAGGGGCCGTCCACAAATGCGGGCGTCGCGACCGCCTCCAGCTACTTTACCAGCTCGAATGCCCGAACAGCTATCGAGGTGAGTATATCTTGTCCTCTTCACCTATTCACTTATATAAAGACGCCGGACAATTGCTGGCTCATCTCGCTATGATTTCACAAGCTAATCGAGTCTGCGACAGCAAGCGCAATAGCCAAATTATCGAAAACCCTCCATGACCCCCCAACGATCTCTTTAGACTCGAATCATGTCTATCTACGCCAACTCCTCCCCAATGGCCGACCTTAGTGTACAGAAAGCTTCTCAGGCATGCATGTCATGTAGAAAGCAAAAGCGGAAGTGCAACAAGGCCCTCCCAGCTTGTGCATTGTGTGAACGCATGAATCGACATTGCGATTACTCGGACGCAACCCCACCTCCCACATTTGAAGATTTCCAGGCCTTGCGCATGAAGCTTGCGGAACTGGAGTCAAAGATGAACGGAGGAAATGGCATGCTAAGTCCAGCAGCAAACTTCGCTACTCCTGCAAGCACACTGTCTGGGTCGGATAATATGGCACAAGCGGTTCCGGGATATCCTCCACCACAAGAGTATCCATGGCAGGGAGTGCAGAATAGGTTTCCAGCTATTGCGTTCCTCGACAGTGATTCTTTCAAGAATGGAGGGTAAGTCGTGGACCCTCTGTCTTCGGTGAAGGGACACTAACACTTCCCAAAGCATAGCAGTACCAAAGCCCTCTCTCGATATCCCTGTGGTAGGTTATATCTTTCATAGGCTTTCATTGGCACAACTCTGCTACTTTTGTTCGTTGCCTCTATTAAAGGGGGCAAATCTCTTATTTAAACGGCCGCAGCTTCTTAATCTAGCGCTGACAGATGTCGCAGGATGTTCTTGAGCTCCTAGGAGATGGACCTGCTGTTGCTGCAGTTCTCGCTGATTACTTTGCAACTATTCACAAATGGATGCCTATTGTCTCTCAAAAGCGGCTCACCAGAAATATGGCAAACCCAATGTGGGAAGCTGGTCCTGATCTCGCCCTTCTCTTCCTTTGTATGAAACTCATCACATCAAGCCCTCAAGATGGTATTGAGAGCTCGCAAAATCTCATTTACATGTCTGCCAAGCGTTTCGTCGCATTGATGGAAGCTACTGGGACTGTTTCGTTGATTGTGCTTCAAGCTGCTCTCCTTATCTTCTGGTTTGAGTACGGACAAGCAATATATCCTGCTACGTGGATGTCTGCAGGTTGGTGCGTTCGATACGGCAACCTTCTGGGAATTAATGGCCATAGTGCTGCTACCCAATTGCTTGGCCGTCCGGTAAGATCTAGCTGGGCTATTGAAGAGATTATAATTAACTGGCTTTTCTAGTCCACATGGGTTGAGCAAGAGGAAAGACGTAGGACCTGGTGGGGTGTTCTTGTCGCCGACAGGTGAGCATCAATTCGAAACAATTTAATACGATGAGCTAATACTTGCAGAATTGTCTCTATTGGAAGCCAGGGATACATTTTGAATTCTCAAGAACCTAAGAAGGAAGATAGCCTCCCTGTGAACGATGATGCATGGGTGAGTTAATATTGCGAGGAAGAAGGAAAATCTCTGACATGTCTGCCAGGATGCTGGAGAGATGTCTCAAGCACTTCAAAGATTCGTCGGCAGCCCTATTGATGAATGGGTCGCTCCTTTCCCTCGCCTCTGTCAAGTATCTATGATGCTAGGTCGAGTTCTTAACCATCACCACGGCGAACATATTCCTTCAGAAACTGCGCAATTTGGTCAAGCCACACAATTGTACCTTGATGTCTCGGCCCTCATCAGAAAGCTCACTGGAGAAGCTGCAAATTCTCACGATTTGCTCGCTATCGCTACACCATTAGCACTCTCCTTCAATTGCCTCTTCGCCTTGTGCGAGCCTTATTCTTGTCCTTCGAACTCCAATCCCTCCCGTACGCCAGAAGCAGCAGAAATGGTCGTCCAGGCAGTCGATGGCCTCAAGTCCGTCGCAGCAAGCGTTGTTAGTTTCGCCGAACAAGTGAATGCTGTCACACCATTGCCCCAAGATCTTGACAGAGTCAGTCCCGTGATCATGGATGCATTGTACTCAGCTGCCGCTCAGTGTGCATGGGTTGTGAGAGAGAGTGGCGATGAAAATTCTCAGATGGCGTTGGATTCTCTCAGACATTGCTTGAGACGACTCGGTACACGATGGAGAAATGCTGCCGAGTATTTGAGAGTTTTAGAAGCACAGGAGTTTACGTATGCCGTTGGAAGTGCTGGGGCTTAATTCACAAATTCGCTACGTCGTACGGGAGGTATTTCGCTAGGAGCACGTAATGAGTATATGAGTATATTACAGATCACCATGTTGATAATTAGAGTAAAAAGCATACCACATCCCATGACCCAGGCTTCCTTTCCCTACATCCTATATTTCTGAACATTATATTCATGCGATGCCCAACTCATGGACCCTTTAACACCATGCTCCATGCTTCCCATAATCATGATCTTATAACAAGCAATCCAAATAATCCAAATAATCAATCCGCACGAGCAGCATACCTCGAACAACTTCTAATCTTCGGCCCATACACAAAGAAGAGGTATGGCACCGGTACCATCACGGCCGATATACATCCCAAGATAGTTAACGTATAATGGACACCCAAATTCTCATAAAACCTATCCCAAGAATCAGCTCCCCTGTTTCAAACATATACAATATGACAAATACTCACGGAATCCCAACCACGACCATCCCACCCGCAACTACATACCTGATAAGCGTCAAGCTCACCAATGCAGACGCAGCGTACATCTCATACGAATCAATAATATACTGATAAGTTGAGATGAAGATACAGAGTATCCCGTACCCGAACAGAATACTGGCTATGAGGCCGGACCAGTAGGATATACTAGCGTCATTCGTCCAGCCCATCCAGAAGAGGGAGATGGGTATAGCGGGCGCGCCGAACATGGCGAAGTAAAGTCTCTTTTCGGGGGGTAGGCGGGCGTCGGGTCCTTCTTTTTCGCGGATTAGGACGAGGTCTTTTTTCGCCCACTGAGGTTGGGCGTTAGTGGTCTTTAGATGACAGAGACTGCGTTCATTTGGGGAGCAGGAAAGGCGGTGGATGAAACTTGGGAATACATACATGATGGATTAAAGGGACAAGCAGAGAGGCAACACAAAGGCCAGTTCCTATGCCTAGAAATGCCAACCCAGTGATTCCTTGCGAGAAGCCATAAGTCTCTCCAAAAACATAAGTATAGCCATCTAAGAAAGTAAATAGAATAATATATACAACTGTAATATATAACGCAAAAAGAATAATAATAGGTTCTCGAGCAGTGAGAAGGAAAGGACGATAAAGTGCATGAAGAAGCCGTGTCCGGAACGGATCAGCCCGTATCTCGACTTCAGCAACATACCGATCATCTCCTGTCAGCTTTCGAAGATGTGATGCCTTCCATTTCAGGAGAACGGGAGCGTATGTTTCGCGCTGGAATAGAACGACCAGACCAAGGATCAAGCCTGACATGATGAGCGTAACCCATTCGCACCATTTCCAGCTCACTGCATTCGATTCTCCAATGAATCCTCCGAGGACTGGTCCTAAGATTGGACCCATGAAAGCAGCGTTTGCGAATACAGGGAAGGTATACACACGCTCCATGGGATCCCAGAGATCTGATAAGGACCCCCCAGCGCATGTCAAAGGAGTAGAGCCAAAGAACCCAGCCAGAAAACGGAATATGAGCTGAGAGCTAATATTAGGAGCGAGACCGGCTGCCATGATCCATATCATGTAAATAAACAGAGAAACGATGTACACCGGATTTCTACCAACCGTCTCTGATACCGGCCCAGCGTATAAAGCACCAATCCCTAATCCAACCAAGTACAGACCAGTAGCCAGAGATTCCGTGACCTCACTGACTCCGAATTGTCTAGCGGCTTGAGGAAGAGCCGCAGAATCGATAGCCGATGCAAATCCAACAACGAATCCAATACCGGCGATTAAAATCGTAGCTCCTATTCGAGGCCAATAGGCCCAATTATGCGGGTTCATATTATCCTTCTCAGACTCATAGCTCACCACAAAGACGGTTTCACGTTCCTCGTCGTCCTTCTCGTTGGATTTGGTCTTCCTGGCTGTGGATCGAGTCCTTGTGAGTTCTTTGGAGAGCTGTCGTACTTCGATACCACTTAATGCATGGCCCATTCGAGTGCCAAAGCTCTGGTTGGTTTCGATGATAACGAGCGTATTGCTCCTTTCAACTAGGATGGATCCCTCTGCCGCTGTTCTCTGATTTTCGTCTCGACTTGGAGGTTGCTCGGCCTTTTCTGGGTCGCGTGAGTCTGGACTCTCTGTGACGGATGATTTGGTATCGATGGATGATGGTCTGTGGCCACCGTCTCCTTGCGCCTCCTCTGCTGGAATATTTTCTGCATTTCCTCGTTCCAAGGCTTCGGCACGCTTCTTATCTCGTTCATATTGAGCTCTGACGTGCTGTCCAAATCTTCTGTATTGCAGAATTGACTGCATAATGGTGGGCAAATCTCCCCAAAGAGGAATATAAATATGATCAGAGGTACGGTATGTGATAGATAAGAAGAAGAAGCGCGCTTTAAACCCCAAAAATTGCACTTACTCACCCCCTACCTCCTACCTTACTCATGCTAATTGATAGTGGACCTTGTATAGGTAGTTCTTTATTGCTAATCTGGTGAGTGAAATTTGAGCGCTGACGTCAACAGAGTTGAAACTTTCTCTGTAGGGTATCTAGATTTAGTGCTCCGGGTATAAGGTAGTGCGGTGCTCGGGTACAGCGGGTGATCGTGCTGAACGGTTGCTGTGCCGCCATCTCAATGTTTTTGGGTTGTGACTAGAAGGCAAAATCAACTTCGCCGTCTCGCTGCGATGATTCAGCAGAATGATCTAACTCGCTGCCTGACATACTATATTGGGACTTAATTGTTAACGATTTTGTGGCGAAGCTCTCTTGGAATTGAGGTTTGATGGAAATAAGAATGAGTAGAATGTTGCAGGCGCCAAACACCCCTGATCGGAAAGCATTTCTAATCCCTTCTCTATAGATACTGCAGTTGTGATCTAATTGTACATATCTCCCCGTCCCCAGCGCTAGCCCATCTAAAACTTGTAAACCTGGTCCTTCGAGTATCCGAGTTGCTCGAGAATGCTACCGTCAAGCTCTCCTTGGTCAGAAGGCGATTTCTTGGCACCTGAAACAGCCTTGTACATTCCTGGTGGCCCACAGACAAAGACTTTAATGTTCTCGGTCTTTGGCTCTGGGAGGACGGTTTTCAAGAGGTCTTTGTTAATATAACCCTTTCCACCGGCCCACGTCTTGGGGGGCTTGTCGAGAACATAGAAAGCTCTGAATCGTTGCGGGTATGTATTCTCAAGATCTTCGAACTCTCGTTTCAAGAGAATATCTTCTTCTGTGATATTTGCGAACACCAAGGTGACTTTCGTCTTGTCTTCTGGGTTGCTGAAAATGGCGCGAGCGAGTTGGTACATCGGGGTAATACCAGTTCCACCAGCAACCAGGGCGATATGACTATGCTTGTTGGGAGTCCATGGGTACTTTGGGATAGGTCCCTTGAAATCGAGTCTTTGGCCAGGTTCCATGGAATGCATGTGCTCAGACATGGCGCCGTTCGGATATTGCTTTACGAGGAGATCAAGAAACCCTTTTTCGCCTTGCAAAGAGTTAGCAGAACGTCTGCCAGAGATGATGGCCATTCCTACCTTCATCGCTAACTGGCGTGTAAGGACGAATTGCTGGTTTCTCCATCTCTGGGCCCTTATACTTTGTGAGGAGAGCAGATGCAATTTGCAAGCCGCTAACTTGATCCTCTTCTGGTAGAGCAAATCGGAACTTTTTGGTATTGTGGTTCACATTCTCGACGCTTTCAAGCCTATAAGATTGGGGAGTTGGTGATTGCTTCTTTCGGATGGATTTGGGAGTTGGGACATTGTCTCATGAGTAAACAAACAATTTGCTTGCTCCCAAGACATGGGGATGCTCAAGTAATTGCTCTGTTACTCATAAAACGATTTGGAATAGGGAATTTTACTCCCCGATGTTCTTTACTTCAAGCTGATAAACCCCTGGTCACCACCAGTGAAGGCCTTCTTGCCAGCGACATCAGCTTTTCCTTGCCCCACGGCGCCCTTAGCTTTAGCCTCTGCTTCCTTTGCTGCATTCTTAACCTTCGAAGCGTTATCGCCTTGGCTATAATAGTAATAACTACCTCCGGCTACTAAAGTAGCAACTCCAGCATAGAGTAATGTATTTGATCCGCCACTTGACTGTCCGGTGGCATATCGACGGTATTGCTACAGATTTGTTAGCTTCAATCTACTCCCTGTGGCGGGGTAGATCTTACGGTCTTCAATGGCTGCTGAGCAGCTTTGAAGGCCTGTCGTGCAAACATGATTGAATCTAGGTATCAAGATTGAAGGGGAAAATCAATTGATTTCTTGAACTTCGCTTCAAGAGAGACAAAGCTTCTCGATGGCGGCATTTGATCAACAACAAGCATGACGTCGGCTCGAAGCTCTTGCATGCTAGGCTCTAAGAAGCTTGGCGCATCAACCCCTGGACCCTGCCGACGGGAGGATCGACTTGAATACAAATATTGCTCAATTTCACAAGAATACAATCAGCCTGAAAATATTTTTAGTTGTTCAAAGTTAAGGCACACAATAGAATCACTTCTACCATATTCATGGTTCGAATTTTAAATGTTTTTAATTAGCAAAAGCCCTGGGTGATTCTTGATCCAAAACAGGGTGTTCTCGAGATCTGTGAAGCGAAAGTGAAGGGGCATCTCCAGGGGCGAGCAAAACCATTACTTCTGAGTGAAACTTATCAGAACTTTTTGGATCTTTACTGCGATGAGATTTTGATATCAATTTGTGTCATTAAGGCTGTTAATGTCTATAGATATCAAACAGATATGTCGTTCCAAGCCAAAGACTTATTTACACTTTGGCCAAATCAACTCGCACATGTACTTTATATAGCCCTCAAGGATGGTTCGGATCTTCCCGACTGGTCATATCATCCTTTGAAGCCAACTCAGTCCTTTCCTTAATAGCACCTCCCATACCCCCTTGCCTGCTTTGGGCAACATTGCTAGCATTATTTGCCTCGGGCTCCGCGGCATACTTCTTCAGATCCCCCATTCCAATTACATCCAATGCCCTCTCGTGAGTTGCGTGTAGATGCACTTTTGGCACAATGGACTCGGATGCTGAATCTTTTGTGTCTGTAGAGGACTGGGCGTGATCCATAGCTTCTTTCCAGCGTGACGCGCAGAGGCACCATTTGCATCCCGCAGTAAGTCCGATGGATCTTAGGTTGTTCCCGCGTGAAGTAGAGAAGTCCAGGAAGGGATCTGTAAGGGTTGCTGAGGCATATTCAGCATCAAATTAGAAGGGTAGGTGCAGCATGGGACATACCTGCCACGGAATGATTTCCTGTATCTTCTGGCCCAACTTGACAGAATCCATTCCTGTAGAACCCTGTGATCGGCTCCTTGCTGTGATGATGAAGCGGCTTCTTGAAAACTTTCAAAGATTTCTTAGCATTTCGATGTGTTTGTAGATCTTACTCCAGGAGCCTTACCATTTAAATGTTGATGAGCCTTTCCAAAATTACCAGCCATTTTCATAACAGTGAACCGAGAAATGGGAATTAAACAACAATTACACCGAGGAGAACTTTTATTTGCATGTTGGGAGAAGAATGGAACCGTACCTGAGAGGTGTTGACCCTGCACTAACAAAGTCCATGATGAAGTTGAATGGTGACGTTTAGATTCTGGGTCTACCAAGAGCCCGCCATTGATCTGCAGGTTCCCATCTTATCAAGATCTGAGCGCCATAGAAGGAGACTGGATAATAACACAGAATTGCAACCTCAAGGTCGATTCGCAAAAATGCCCATCTGTGGGAAGCATATCAATGAAGCCAAAATCCACCTCGGATCCTTCAACATGAATCCCGCTTGGATATGAGCTGCAAACAAACTTAGCTATATTTAGATCGATACGAAGTGCCGACTTGGATCATCAGCAGGACAGAACATAACGAACTGGCCCTTTGTACAACCACAAATTAATATCCTTGGGAGATTTACCGATGCGCTGTGGTCGCACAATAGCCGTGGACAATCAGGAACATACAGCGGAAACATGCGCTGGAGATCTTTGCTTCCCCACACTAAATCTGCAACTACTTTTGAGGAAATCTACCAGTTCCGTGCTTCCAAATTGCCGAGACTTATGTGGAAGAAATCTTCTGCTGAGCGTGTAAGAAATTTAGGAGTCGGAATTGCTATTGGAGATAATTCTCTTGCGGCAAAGACGGCGAAACCGTGTGAAAATGATCAGCAAGATTCTCGGGAACGCCAAATCGAGAACGGCCTGACGCTGAAAGCAAGTGCGTGCATGGATACTGCGGGCCGAGGGGCGTGGCATTTACAGGGTTCAAGGTAAGGTAGAGGAGGGTAGGGGAGGGGAGGGTAGGGGAGGGGAGGGTGGCATCCGGCCTGTGCGATGAAAAGAGGCAGAGGGATAAGTACAGGCGAAGGGTACGAGGAGAAAGCAATCGACCGCTGGTTCTGCATGTTTGTTGCCTTCCGGTAGGTCGAAGGCAGGCAATACGATGTGCTGGTGGAGGTGTGAGATTTTGGGGCCAGGAGAGCTGAAGGTTGTATAGGTTGAACGGATCCAAAGTCCTGGGTGATGGAGGGGCAAAATGTAAGCAGAAGAGGGCTGAAATGAGACTTGGGGACGGGGTAACCTTAGGGATGACAAAGTTATGGCATTGTATTACGGGCGTGTCGGACATACATTTATAAGGGCAATCATGGTCACTGTTGGCATCTCTGTGAGAGACCATTGGATAAACGGTGCACAAGAGATCGCGATGAAAGGAAGGCCGTGGTCGAGCAGGTCTTTCAATTCTAACCGATGGAGATGCTTCATACACATTGGGTTTGGGGATAAATACGTGCTTCCAGGTTATACCTCAGACATTACCTACTTTTGTACTTATCTTGACACAGCTCCAATCTTACTAAAGGCTACGTTCTCTATCTCTCGAGAGCTCCGGTCTGAGCAGAATCTCCGCAGTTGTTAATTACCTAGGTTAATATATTAATATATATTTTCAAGGCGTAGAGGAGGATATTCTGAGAACCACGGATCTTTCTCCGAGACGGGAATAACGTATGCTTTGCAGTACAAGCACTCCGAACGGTACTAGTACTGGACGTGTTCATGAGGCGTTGTATATGCAGAAGATGCAGATACGGTCCCACTGAGCTACGCCATATCGGCCAAATTTTGACCTCTCAATACTCCCCTTCATCCACCTCCACTTACCATTTTCTCGGCGCTTCCAGAGATATGTTGATGGTTGATTATGGATATCTCAGTGGGTTCTTTGACCCTCGCGCCCTTGTGTTTTGTGACACTTGAGGTCTCTGATCGGAGGAAAGGAATCGAATGAATTAAATCCGGCGTTACAGATATGAAAATCCCTGACAAAAGGAATTTGCCATGCCATAGAGAGAATAAATAATATTTTCCCGAGCGAGATTAGATCTCAGGGCCTGCTTTGTTTCGAAACTTTCTTTGCGGGTTTCCTTTTTGTGTACTTGTATATCGTTTGGCCTCATATAGGTCAGTCAGACGGATGCATCAAGCAGCATCAGAGTCTCGGAATCTCAGAATCTCAGGTTCCCAGAATATTTATTTACCCATTTTCACTATCCCCCTAGTGGATCACCTTGCGTCCATATGCGGGACCTAGAAGTGAGAGCCCCGAAGAAGTGCTTTTACGTTACGGCCAAAAATCAGGAGACCACCACGCAGGAGAGGGAAGGGAAAAACCTGAAATCTCGAAGAAAGCGAGAAAGCGAGAAAGCGAGAAAGCGAGAAAGCGAGAAAGCGAAATCAAAATTGGCCCCGGCCCCGCGAAAAGACAGCGAAACCAGGCGGGTTGGGCGAATGATCGGGCGACAGCAAGGTCACGATATGTAGTGATGACTAAATCGAGGGACTGAGGGGTGATTTTGTATGGGCCGGGAGAAACATTCCTTCTTTGGAGCGTGCCTGTAACTCGCAATTACTAATACTAGTAGTAGTAATACTCGTAATACTAAGTAATACTAGTAGTACCACCCTTCAAATTCGAGATAATTTGGATAATTGCATCCATTGACGGAATATAGGGTCCATGGAGACGTGCCCGTTCCTAAACACTCTATTTAAAATAGATGTTATGGGATTGAGAAGAGAAATTATTCAGGGTCACTTGACGGTTGCAAGGCCGTGAAGGATGGATGGCCTGTTGGATCTGGGATTTTGGGGGGGGGGTCCTGTGCTGGACCGCTGTGCTGTGCTGTGCTGTGCTGTGCCATACTACGGTAGGTCCCCGGAGAGTGAGAGGGAAGGATTCGTCAGGTACGGGGGTCCCGCCAAAGTACAGACGAACCATGGACCTTGGACCATATTAATAATAATAAGTAAATGATGAAAGTGAGAGACTCTGAGGTTCTTCTACTAGTATTATCCATAATTGTATGTTGGTACGCAGAGAACATGACCCATTCCCTTTGCTCCTGCACCTCCTGCACGACGGCTTGAAGAAGAGGGCATGATGCCGTTTCTCCAAGTATCTTTCCAGTCTACTAGTACCAGTACCAGTACCTCTCGAAGGTACTCATGTATGTCGCCTATGTAATCCATCCCTGGTGAAAGCAAGCAAGTGAGGTCACAAAGAAAAAAAAGAAAAGAAAAAAGAGAAGCTCCATGCCCGCCTTCCTCAAGCCTGAACCTCGTGGAATGGAAGTGTCGAGCTTGAGCCCGAGCACGAGCTCTCTACGGCGTCCACGTTCGACCCAAAAGTTCCCAATATCCCAAGATCCCCCCAAAAGCAAAAGCCTCTCTCTCTCTCTCTCTCTCCCCCAAGCCTCGTTGCGGATTAGGTCTACCGACGCCCGAACCATCTCATGATCCTGGTCAAATCAGCAGTGTCATCCTGGGCAAAGCACCTAGCAGCTCCTAGCAGCAACCTAGCAGCAACCTAGCAGCACGTAGCAAGCTGGATCAAGTCTAGGCATTTCTTCGCGAATCACAGCGAGTAACAAGTGAGAGCCTTACCCACTCGCCTGTGCTGGCTGAGTAGTGTACTGAACGCCTCGCTGCTCTCAAACAGTCCTCCCCTCTACCGACGAACAATTCGCCTCTACCTCTCCAGTTCCTACGCCCTTTGCTGACGGAACAACGAATTGCTCCTCTTTGTCACTTCGAATTCTTCTCATTCCACATCCGCCAGATACCAGAACCATCGAATAGTTCATTCGCATTATATATACTGTGCAAATGGATTTCTACATCGCCTTTATGCATTCGAGATAACCATTGTCGATACTTGGCTCCAGCCAGAAGCACCCCGAAATCTACCCTCTCCCCCCCCCCCCCC
>Ga0182030_10002753_pt1 | contig 37467 bp, 44 predicted proteins | sample 812S3MmetaG_FD_121299 | JGI IMG/M metagenome (GOLD analysis project Ga0182030, IMG submission 121299) | Permafrost microbial communities from Stordalen Mire, Sweden - 812S3M metaG (Illumina Assembly) | ecosystem: Environmental > Terrestrial > Soil > Wetlands > Permafrost | place: Sweden...
ATGGCAATGTCCGCTGGTGGCGCACTTCCCCGAAGGAGTGGGCGCTGGGCGCTTAAGTTTTAATTCACGTTCGATATCCAGAACCCATCTCCGCCTCTTGACGGTGATGGGTTTTTTTTTGGGGTCACGAAGGATCAGGCCATGAAGGCGCCGTTCGACATTGCCGCAGACTTGGACACGCCGGTGTCGGCGTACCTGAAGCTGGCGCCGTTTCGTCCGCGATTCCTGCTCGAAAGCGTGGAAGGGGGCGAGCGGCTGGCGCGCTATTCGTTCATCGGCTTCGGCGATTGCCTCGAGGTGCGCTTGGACGCGGCGGGTCTCACCGTCGGCGGCCGCCGTGCGCCGCGGCCCGCCAGCAAAAGCGAGTTCCTGAACGCCCTGAGAGGCGCGTTGGCTGAGGCTCCCCAACCGAAGCCCGAGATCCCCGGCGTGCCGTTGTCCGGCGGGCTGGTCGGGTACACGGCCTACGATGCCGTGCGCTACTTCGAGCGTCTGCCGGGCCGCAGTCTCGATGCCACGGTCGCACCCCACGCGCATTACGTGGCACCGCGCTCGCTGCTGGTGTTCGACCACCTCACGCGCAGCGCCGCGCTGCTGCATGACGGGAGCGATGCCGAGCGCGAGTCGCTGAGACGCGAGGTCATGCAGGCATTGCGAGGCGCCGTGCCGACGCTGCTCGCGCCAGGGGCGTTCACGCCCGCGGTGCCATCGCTCAGCGAGCCCGCGCACGCGGACGGCGTGCGGCGCGCCAAGGAATACATCTCCTCCGGGGACGTGTACCAGCTGGTGCTGGCATCGCGCTTCGAGGGGCGTCACGCGCTGGCCCCCTTCGAGGTGTATCGGGCGCTGCGCCTTTTGAATCCGTCCCCCTACATGTACTTCTGCGAGCTCGGCGACATCACGGTGGTGGGCTCTTCGCCCGAGGCGTTGGTCAAATCGCACGGCGGGCACGCGCAGCTGCGGCCCATTGCGGGCTCGCGTCCGCGCGGAAACGATCCGCTCGCCGACGCCCGGCTGGAGACGGATCTGCTCGCCGATCCCAAGGAGAACTCGGAGCACGTCATGCTGGTCGATCTGGCGCGCAACGACCTGGGCCGCGTCGCGACCGCGGGCTCGGTGCGCGTCGAGCCTTACCGGGTCATCGAGCGGTACAGCCACATCATGCACATGGTGAGCGGCGTCGGTGGCACGCTCGCGCCGGAATTCGATGTGTTCGATTTGTTCGCCGCCACCTTCCCCGCGGGAACGCTGGTGGGGGCGCCAAAGGTTCGGGCCATGGAGATCATCGATGAGCTCGAGCCGGTGGGTCGGCAGCTCTATGGCGGCACCGTTGGGTATTTCGGGCGCCATGGCGATATGGATCAGGCCATCACCATTCGCACGCTCGTATTCCGCGGCGACACATACAGCTACCAGGCCGGGGGCGGAATCGTCGCCGACAGCTCGCCGCGCGCGGAGCATGAAGAGGTCATGGCGAAGAGCGCTGTGCTGCGCCGTGCGCTCGGCATGGCGGCGGAGGGATTGTGAGCTCGCGTCCAAGGATCTTGCTGATCGATAACTACGATTCCTTCACCTACAACCTGGTGCAGGCGTTTCTGATGTTGGGCGCCGAGGTGGATGTCCACCGCAATGATGCGATCACGGTGAAGGAAGCGCTTCGTCAGGCACATTCCCACCTGGTGATCTCGCCCGGACCTGGCACGCCACGCGCTGCGGGCGTCTCGATGAACATGATCGAGGCCTTCGCGGGGCGGATCCCGATCTTCGGCGTCTGTCTCGGTCATCAGGCCGTGGTGGAGGTGTTCGGCGGCAAGGTCGTGCGGGCCTCCCGTCTGATGCACGGCAAGGTGTCCCCCGTGCAGCATGACGGCAAGGGTGTCTTTTCGGGCATGGCGCAGAACTTCCAGGCCGGCCGTTATCACTCGCTGATCGCCGAGCCGTCGAGCATGCCGGACGTGCTCGAGGTGACGGCGCGCACCGATCAGGGAGAGATCATGGGCGCGCGCCATCGGACGCTGCCCATCGAGGGCGTTCAGTTCCATCCGGAGAGCGTGCTCACGCCGGAGGGGCCGGTGCTCATGGGCAACTTCCTGAAGACTTAGCGGGGAACGCCGTGCAACCGATCCAGAGTTCCCGACAAATGCTCGAGCATCTTCTGCAGGGCCGAGATCTCGAGGAAGCCGGCGCCGCGCGGTTGCTTTGCGAAATGACCGCGGGCGAGCTCGATCCGGCGATGGCCGGCGCGCTGCTCGCCGCGATGCGCGCCAAAGGCGCGACGGCGGCCGAGGTGCGCGGATTCGCCGGCGCGATGCGCGGTCTCGCGCGTCAACCTGCCATGCCGCTCGCCGCCGACGCCATCGACATCGTCGGCACGGGAGGCGATTCGTCCGGAAGCCTCAATCTCTCCACCGGTGCGGCGCTTCTGACGGCTGCCTCGGGCCTCGGGGTGATCAAGCACGGCAATCGATCCATCACCAGCCGCAGCGGCAGTGCCGACCTGGTCGAGCAGCTTGGGCTCGCGCTGCCGTTGGACGAGCGGCGCGCGGCGGAGTGCTTCGCCGTGACCGGCTTCACCTTCCTGTTCGCGCCCTACTACCACCCGGCGATGAAGGCGCTCGCACCCATCAGGGTCGCGCTCGGCGTGCGCACCGTGTTCAATCTCCTGGGACCGCTCACCAATCCGGCCGCTCCGCGGTTTCAATTGATCGGTGCCTACGACGAGGCAGCGGCGGAACTGATCGCCGACACACTCGTCGGCATGTCCGGTGAAAGGGCATGGGTGGTGCACGGCGCATCAGGGTGGGATGAAGCCACCCCCATCGGGCCGTTCATCGCTTTCGACGTGGCCCACGGACGGGTGCGGCGCGAGCGGATCGACCCTGAACAGTGGGGCGTGCCTCGCTGTTCGGCCGCGGATCTCAAGGGCGCAGATGCCACCGCCAACTTCGGCGCACTGCGCGCCGTCTTCGAAGGGCGGGATCGAGGAGCGCATCGTGCCGCGCTCGCATTGCAAAGCGGCATTGCACTGTTCATCGCAGGCCGTGTGGTGTCGCCGGTCGCGGGCGTCGCCCTCGCCGGCGAGACCATCGACAGCGGTCGGGCGCAGGCGTGGCTCGAGCGCCTGCAGCAATTTGCCCGCACGGCCGGGGCGAGTGGCGCGGAGCATTCCGCATGACCGGCCTGCTCGAGGAGATGCGGCAATCGAGCACGCAGCGCGTGTCTGCCGCCATGCGGCGCGAGCCATTCGCCGCGCTCGAGCGCCGCGCAGCGCAGACGCCCGCAGCGCCGGCGCTGGAGCTGTCTGCGTCGGGTTTCGATGTGATTGCGGAGCTGAAGCTTCGATCCCCCGCGGCCGGCGTGCTCAAGGATGCGGCGCACGATTGGCGCGCGCGCGTCGCCGCCTACGCCCGTGCCGGCGCAGCGGCGGTCTCGGTGCTGACCGAGCCGACGCGGTTCGACGGATCGCTCGAGCACTTGCAACAGGCCGCGCAGGTGCTCGCGCCGCTGGGTGTGCCGGCCATGCGCAAGGATTTTCTGGTGCACCCCTACCAGGTGCTGGAGGCGCGCGTGGCCGGCGCCGGCGGGGTGTTGGTCATCGTGCGGATGCTGAGCCAGGCGGCGGCTGTCGATCTCCTGGATGCGGCCGCGGCACAGGGCTTGTTCGTGCTGCTCGAGGCATTCGATGCCGAGGATCTGAACCGGGCGCGGCTGCTGCTCGAACGGCGCGATTCGACCGCAAGCCTGGTGCTGGTCGGAGTCAACTGCCGCGATCTGGTCAGCCTGCAGGTGGATCCCGGGCGCTTTGCCGAGCTTGCTCCGGCGCTGCCCGCGGCAGCCGTGGCGGTTGCGGAGAGCGGCGTGGCCACGGCGGCCGACGCGGCGGCGATGCGCGCGCTCGGCTACCGCGCCGCGCTCATCGGCACTGCGCTCATGACCCGTGATGACCCCGGCGCACTGCTCGCCGAAATTCTGTCGGCGGCGCGGACAGTGCGGCGCTAAATGGCTACACTCGGCACCATGTGGATCAAGATATGCGGCATCACCACGGCCGACGCCGTCAGCGCCGCCGCCGCTGCCGAGGTGGACGCCATCGGCTTCGTGTTTGCGCCGAGTCCTCGCCAGGTGACGCCCGGACAGGCGGCGCAGCTTGCGGCGCTCGCGCCCGCGGGCATGCTGCGGATCGCGGTCGCGCAGCATCCGCTGCAGATGAAGGTGGACGAAATCTGCCGCATGCTGAAGCCCGACTACTTCCAAACCGACGTGGAGGATTTGCGCGAGCTCAAGATTCCAGCGCACATCAAGGTGCTGCCGGTGGTGCGATTCGGGCGTAAGACTCCGAGCCCGCTGCCGGCGCGCATCGTGTTCGAAGGACCGACCAGTGGCATCGGTGAGTTGGCCGATTGGGGCCGCGCCGCCGAGCTCGCCCGCCAGACCCAAGTCATTGTGGCGGGCGGCTTGTCCGCGCAGAACGTGGCGGAGGCGATCCAAGCCGTCAGACCTTTCGGTGTCGACGTGAGCTCGGGCGTCGAATCGGAACGCGGCGTCAAGGATCCGGCCAAGATCGCCGAGTTCGTGCGTGCGGCGCGCGCCGCGGCTGCGTTATTGGCGAGCGAGGCATGAGTTCCGTGCCTCCCACGATCACCGCGAAGAGCGCTGCCATCGCCGGGGCCGGTCCCGATTCGAAGGGCCGCTTCGGCGCCTTCGGCGGGCGCTACGTGCCCGAGACCTTGGTGCCGGCGCTCGATCGGCTGCAGGCAGGCATCGACCGCTACCTCGCGGACCGTGACTTTCAGGCCGAATTTCATCACGAGCTCAAGACCTGGGTCGGCCGGCCCACCGCCCTCTCGCATGCCCCTACGTTGAGCGCCCGCTGGGGCGCCGACGTATGGCTCAAGCGCGAGGACCTCGCGCACACCGGTGCCCACAAGATCAACAATGCCGTGGGACAAACGCTGCTCGCCAAGCGACTCGGCGCGAAACGCATCATCGCCGAAACCGGCGCCGGCCAGCACGGCGTCGCGAGCGCCGCCGCCGCCGCCCGCTTGGGGTTGCCCTGCGTCGTGTACATGGGCGAGGTCGATGTCGAGCGCCAGGCGCCGAACGTCGGGCGCATGAAGCTCATGGGTGCAACCGTCGTGCCGGTGAGCTCCGGTGATAAAACGCTGCGCGCCGCGATCGACGAGGCGCTGCGCGATTGGGTGTCAGACCCCGACCGCACCTATTACTCGCTGGGTTCAGCCGTGGGACCGCATCCGTACCCGTACCTGGTGCGCGAACTGCAGGCCGTGATCGGCCGCGAGGCGCGTGCGCAAATATTGGCGGCCGCAGGCGCTCTGCCGGATGCGGTGATCGCGTGCGTGGGCGGCGGCTCGAACGCGATCGGCCTGTTCCACCCGTTCCTCGGCGATACGGGTGTCGAGATCCTCGGCGTGGAGGCGGGCGGCCGCGGCGCGGGTCTCGGCGACAATGCCGCATCGCTGACCTTCGGTACGCCGGGAGTGCTTCAGGGAAGCTATACGCTGATCCTGCAGGACGCGTTCGGCCAGGTGCGCGAAACGCATTCGGTGTCGGCGGGCCTCGACTACTCGGGTGTCGGACCGGAACATGCCTTCCTCAAGAGCCTGGGCCGCGTCGCATACCAATCGGCTACCGATGACGAGGCGCTCGATGCGCTCGGAGAATGCGCGCGCTGCGAAGGGATCCTGCCGGCGATCGAAAGCGCGCATGCACTGTTCGGAGCGCGGCGCTATGCGCAGGCCCATCCCGGCGCGCGCATCCTCATCGGATGCTCGGGCCGCGGCGACAAGGATATCGGCATCTTGCAGCGGACGATTTTGCGCTGACTACCATGCAACCCCGCGATACCATCTCGACCGCCATCAGCGCCGCCACCGCGCGTGGCCGTCCGGCGCTGGTGGGATTTCTCACCGCCGGGTTTCCGACGCGCCGCGAGTTCCGCGACAATCTGATGGCGGTGGCCGAGTCGTGTGATGTCGTGGAGATCGGCGTGCCGTTCTCCGATCCGATGGCGGACGGTTCCACCGTCCAGCGCGCCAGCTTCGCCGCGCTGGCCGATGGGGTCACGCTGCCCTGGATACTCGAGCAGCTGGCGGCATTGCCCCGGCCGCTGTCGGCGCCCATGCTGCTCATGAGCTATCTGAATCCGCTGCTCGCATTCGGGCTCGATGCCTTGCCGCACGCGGCGCGTACGGCCGGCGTCTCCGGCTTCATAGTGCCGGATCTGCCTTTCGAGGAAGCAGGCGATCTCGCAGCGGCGTTGGAGCGCGAGGGCCTTGCGCTGGTTCAAATGGTGACACCGGTAACGCCCGAGGCGCGGCTCGCCATGCTTTGCGCGTCTGCCCAAGGATTCGTCTATGCGGTCACGATGACGGGCACGACCGGCAAGTCGGTGGACGTTCCCGACGAGGTGCTCGCCTACATGGACCGCGTCAAACGCTACTCCAAAGTGCCGGTTTGCGCGGGCTTCGGCATCCGCTCTGCCGCTCAGGTCACGCGCTTCGCGAAGCATGTCGACGGCGTGGTCATTGGGTCGGCGTTGGTCGAGACGCTGGAGCGCGGGGGCGATGTGCGCGCTTTCCTGGGATCGCTGCGCGGATAGGACGCCCGGGGTCACCGCCGTGAAGCGCGTTTACCGGGCCGCCTCGCTGTTGCAGGTGGCGCACGCCCGGAATGTGCTGATCACGGCCGGCGTCAGCTGCGAGCTGCGCAATGTGCATCTCGCCGGTGCGCTGGGCGAGCTGCCGATGATGGAAACCTGGCCGCAGCTCTACGTCGAGGACGCCGATGAGGGATACGCGCTCGGCATCCTGGCACGCGCCGCCAAGGCGCCCGGCGGCGCCCCGTGGACGTGCGAGGGGTGTGGGGAAAGCCTCGAGCCGCAGTTTACCTGTTGCTGGCGCTGCGGTCGGGAACGAGCGCAAGGTTCGGCCGGAGAGCTCTGAACCCGTAATCCCGTGCCTGTTGCGAGGATCTGAGGCTGCTCGCCGGTGCACCGCATGTGCCAGCCGCCGCATGGCAACGTCCCTGCTCCGCAGATTTTGCGCTGTGGCCCCAAGGCGACGTGGAACATCAACCGCTTAGCCCGCCCGTCAGACAAACACCGACATCATTCCGCGTAAAGTCTGAGCGCAGGTTCAGAGGCTATCCATGGCCACCGTTGTCTGCACAGGTTACAAATTACCCCGGTCTTCAATGTAACGATTACACGAACAGCCGGAGCCTGGAGGGTATCGAGTCATGAGCGTCGTGAGTTTGCATCAAGAGCCCTTGCCGCGCGCGGCCGCCGGCCCCCTTCTAGGATTGTCCGTCGCCATGCAGGAGGTATTCCGCCTGATCGAGCGCGTCGGACCCACCGAGGCGAGCGTGTTGCTGACCGGCGAAAGCGGCTCCGGCAAGGAGCTCGCGGCGCAATCGATCCATGATCGCAGTCTGCGTCGCGGGGGACCCTTCCTCGCCATCAACTGCGGCGCCATTCCCGCGGGGCTGATCGAAGCGGAGCTGTTCGGCTACGAGAAGGGCAGTTTTACGGGGGCCGTCCGCGCCCATGCCGGGGTGTTCGAGCGGGCCGACGGCGGGACTTTGCTGCTCGACGAGATCACGGAGATGCCTTTGGAGATGCAGACGCGTTTGTTGCGCGTGCTCGAGACCCGCAAGTTTTACCGAGTCGGAGCGAACGTCGAGCAGTCCACCGACGTGCGGGTGATAGCGGCGAGCAATCGCTGCCCGCTGCAGGCGGTTCAAAATGGTCAGCTGCGCGAGGATCTGCTGTACCGTCTGGCAGTGTTTCCGATCGAGCTGCCGCCGCTGCGCAGCCGGGGCGGCGACGTGGAGCTGCTGGCGGCGCATTTTCTCGACGAGCTGAACGCGCAAGCGGGCAGCCACAAACAGCTCACGGCGCATTCGCGCATGACCCTGAAGCAGCATACCTGGCCCGGCAATGTGCGCGAGCTCAGAAATTGCATCGAACGCGCCTTCATTCTGGGGGACCAGATGCTGGAACTCGCGCCGCTCATTCAATCGCAAGGCGCCTCCACCAGGACCGCCGCGGGGGCCGACGATCGGGAACGGCTCGAGATCCGGGTGGGATCGAGGATTCACGACATGGAGCGCTCGCTGATCGAGGCGACGCTCGATTACTTCCAGGGCAACAAGCGGCGCGCGGCCGATGCATTGGGATGTAGCCTGAAAACTCTGTATAACAAGCTCAATGGCTATTCGCAAAGCCAGTGCGCGAGCAGCTGAACACCAGCAAGAGGGGAGAGCCAAGACGTGTCACGAGTATTGATTGCCGACGACCATGCGGTTGTCCGGGCAGGGTTCAAGCAGTTTCTGGAGGCGGATCCCACCATCAACGCGGTCGGCGAGGCGGCAAGCGGTAATGAGACCCTTGATCTGCTGCGCAAGCAGGATTGGGACCTCGTCCTTCTCGACATCCATATGCCCGACCGCAGCGGTCTTGACATACTGAGGCACATCCAAACCGGTCATCCGGGTGTGCGCGTGCTCGTGATGAGCGGACTGCCGGAGCAGCAATATGCCGTCAATGTGCTGCGAGCCGGCGCGAGCGGCTACTTGTCGAAGGATAGCGCGCCGGAGGAGCTGATGAAGGCGGTTCGCACCGTGCTGTCGGGCCGGCGCTACGTGAGCGCCGCGCTTGCCGAGATTCTGGTGGCGGATCTGGACGGCGATCCGGACAAGCCGTTGCACGCCCGCCTCTCGACGCGTGAGTTCCAGATCTTCTGCAAGCTCGCCGCCGGCCGCGGAGTTTCCGACATCGCCAACGAATTGAGCTTGAGCGTCAAAACCGTCAGCACCTACCGCTCGCGAATCCTGGAAAAAATGAGCTTCAATGCCAACGCGGACATCACCTCTTACGCGCTCCGCAACGGACTGATCCAATAACAGGCAATCGTGGGACACCTCTTACATTACAAACGGTTCACCAACCGGGTGTGGTTCGTGTCTGCAAGCAGTAGAGTCTCGTTAACGTGTGTGCAACTACCGTGGAAAGGATGACGATGGCTCAGGCCTTGCGGGTCTTACTCGTGGAAGACTCCAAGGTCCTCACGGAGAGGCTGACGGAGGCCATCAGGCAGATTCCGGATGTCGAATTGATCGGCACGGCAGACACTGAGGCTGCCGCGCTCGCTGCCGTGAAGCGCGATTCAGTCGACGTGATCATCCTGGATCTGCACTTGAAGCAGGGGACCGGCTTTGGTGTGATGCGAGCGCTCGCCTCCACCCAGCTGAAACCCCGCATCATCGTGCTCACCAATTACGACCTTCCCGAATACAAGAATGCCGCCATCGCGCTCGGTGCGACACATTTCCTCGACAAGGCGCGCGACTATGGGCGCCTTCCCGAAGTGCTGCACGAGATCTGCGAAGCACACGTCTCGAAGCACTGATCTGATCGAGCCTGCGCCTGCCACGCGAGCCCGTTCTACTTCGTAGTGCCGTGTTCGTAGTCCCGCGCCGACAACACTCATGGAAGGCGCGGAAATCCCGCGTAATGTCTACTCCGCTCGGCAATTTCTACATGCACACGCCGCCGCCGCGCGCACGGAAACCCTTGATTTCGCGCTGAATCGCCGCGGCGGATGTTGGCACGACGCTTGCTTGATCCTGGGTCGTGAACGGTGGACGCAGTCGTGCCGGGGTCAATGAGTGGAGGAGAGCGACATGAATGGATACGTAAGAGCGATCAAGGGCGCGGCGGTCGGCGCAGGGGCGATGCTGGCAATTGCCGCTTGTGCCTCGAGTCCCATTCCCAACGAGAAAATTGCCGTGGCGCAGGCCTCGGTGCAGCACGCCGAGCAGTCCGGTGCGCAAGAGTTCGCGCCCGTGGAACTCTCCGCCGCTCGCGACAAGCTGCAACGCGCGCAGAAAGCGGCGGCGGACCACGATGCCGAGCCGGCGACCATGCTCGCCGAGCAGGCCAACGTCGATGCCGAGCTTGCGGAGGCGACGGCGCAGGAGCACCGCTCGCAGAAAGCGGAGGCGGAGCTGCAGGCCAGCCTGCAGGCGCTGCGCGAACAGGCTAATCACAGCTCACCGGCCGCCGTTCCGCCGCCGGTCGCGCCGCAACCCCTTTCTCAGTAACGAGGTACCGTGCCATGAACACGAAAATAGTGATGGCTGTGGGGCTGGCATTGGCGCTCGGGGCGTGCGCATCGGCCCCTCAACCCAATGCCGCGCTGGAGACTGCACGTACTCAGGTCGCTGCGGCTGAAGCCGACCCGAACGTGGCGCGCTATGCCCCGCTCGATCTGGACACCGCGAAGAAGGATTTGGCGTTGGCGGAATCCGCTTCCGAGCATCACCAAGACGCGGCGGTTTCGCAGCCGGCGTACATGGCGGCGCAGACGGCGCGCCTCGCGCAGGCGCGCGCAGCGGCCAAGGCCTATGACGCCCAGGTGGCGCAAGGTCAGTCGGAGCGCGACCGCATCCAATTGGCGGCCCGGCAGCGTGAAGTGAACGCGGCCGTCGAGCAGCGCAACGCGGCCTCCCAGCAGGCGGCGAACCTGCAGGCCGAGCTCGACCAGATGAAGGCCAAGCAGACAGACCGCGGCATCGTATTGACGTTGGGCGACGTTCTGTTCGACACCGGCCGGGCACAGTTGAATCCGGGCGCGGCGAGCAAGATGGATCAGCTGGCGCAATTCCTCACGCAGCATCCCGACCGCCGCGCCGAGATTGACGGCTTTACGGACAGCGTGGGCTCCGACGCTTATAATGAAGATCTCTCGCAGCGGCGAGCCGACGCCGTGAAGGCGGCTTTGGTGACGCGCGGCATCGATCCTTCGCGCATCAACACCCAGGGGTATGGGAAGGCCTATCCCGTAGCGAGCAACAGCGACTCCGGGGGCCGGCAGCTGAACCGGCGGGTCGAAGTGGTGATCGGCGGCAACGACAACGCTCCCATTGTGCCGAGGGGTTGATGGGGGTAGATTCGGAAGTCTCGAGGAGATCGATGCATGGAAACAACATATGAACGCGCAGGGGACCTTAATGCCTCGGGTCAACGCTTGAAGGAAGATGCGGTGGATGCCGCCGGCCGCATCAAGAACGTCGCCGCCGACGAGATCCGAAATTTGATCGCCGATGTGGAGGACTTGATCGCCCGCCTCGCCGATTTGAACGATGCGGATGTGGCGACGATGCGCAGCAAGGTCCTGGCCACGGTGGAGTCGGCCAAAGAGACTTTGACCGATGGCACCGAGGCGCTTCGTCGGCAGGCTCAACGAGCGGTCAGCGGGGCCGACGACTACGTCCGCGAGAGCCCCTGGGCCGCGGTCGGTCTCGCGGCTCTGGTGGGCGCCGTGGTCGGCATACTGGTCGCGCGACGCTCTTAAAGGCCAAAGTCCCATGCGGGTGCTGTGGTCATTGCCGAAAGCGGCGCCTGCGCTGCTGCGCCATCTGGGCGCGTATCTCGAACTCGTTGCGATCGATCTGGAGCGGGCCAAACGCGAGGCGGCCGCGGGGATCGTCGTCTCCGTGCTCGTCGGCGTCGCTCTGTTGTTCGCCTTGGCTATGGGATGCGCGGCGGTGATCGCGGTGACGTGGGACACGCCGAACCGCCTGCCTGCGATCGCATGGATGGGCGGAGGATTTCTTGCGCTCGCGGTCATCGGCATGATCTACCGCTCAAAATCCGACGCGGGGCGGGCCCCATTCCTCGATTCCGTACGCCGCGAATGGAAGGAAGACAGCGTGATCTTGGAGCGAATTCTCGCCGACGAGGACCAATGACCTCCTCCGACTCGTCCGAACGCGATGCCATCATGGCGCGGCTTGCGCAGACGCGCAGCGAAATCAGCCGGCTGCTCGAACCGCCGCCCGCGGCCGAGGGCGAGGAGCAGGCACACGGGGCGCGCGCCCTGGGGGAGGGATTTCCCCGCAGCCGCACGATGCGCGCCTTGATGAGCGGACGCGGGATCGGCGCCGTCGGCGCCATGGCTGGAGGACTGCTGCTCGCGCGGCCACGATTCGCGTGGCGTCTGCTGCGCATGCTGCCGACCGGCGCGGTGTCCCGGTTGGTGATCGCGCGGGTGATTGGCGCGATGCGCGGCAAGCGCTAGGCTCGCTTCAGCCGAGGGTGATCCGCGCGTAGTGATAGGTGCCGTCGTCCGCCAACGCGATCTCGCAGGGCGATGAGGCAATGCCTCTGCCGTCGAGCGCGGCCTTGACGACGCCGCGGCTCACCCCTTTGGGGTTATCCACCGCAATATGGTAGCGCGATGACCCGTGCTTGTAGGTGACCTCGAAGCCGGGCCAACTGCGCGGTATGCACGGATCGATCCGGAGTCTGCGCCCGCGCAGGTTCAGGCCGAGAATTCCCTCGACCGCCGTGCGATACATCCAGCCCGCGGAGCCCGTATACCAGGTCCAGCCGCCGCGTCCGATATGCGCCGGTGCCGAATATACGTCGGCGCACACCACGTACGGCTCCACTTTGTAGCGATGAATGGCACCGCGTGTGCTCGAGTGGTTCACGGGATTGATCAACGAGAACAGTTCCGCAGCCCGATCGCCATCCCCGAGCATGGCGAAGGCGAGCGTGACCCACATGGCGGCGTGAGTGTACTGACCGCCGTTCTCGCGCAGACCCGGCGGATACGCCTTGATATAACCAGGGTCGTGCGCAGTGCGATCGAACGGCGGGGAGAACAGCTGCACCAAACCCTCGCTGCGGCTCACCAGCTGCGCGTTGACCGACGCCATGGCGCGCGCCGCGCGCTCGCGGGGTGCGGCCCCGGAAATCACCGCCCACGATTGCGCCACCGAATCGATACGGCACTCCTCGCTCGACACCGATCCCAAGGGCGTGCCGTCGTCGAAATAGCCGCGGCGGTACCAGTCTCCGTCCCAGGCTTCGCGCTCGATCGCCGCCTGCAGCGCGAACGCGTGCTTGCGCCACGTGCCGGCCCGCGCCGCATCGTCGCGGCGTTCGGCCGTCGCGGCGAACCGCAGCAGGGCGGCGTGCAAAAACCAGCCGAGCCAGACGCTCTCGCCACGACCCTTGATGCCGACGCGATTCATGCCATCATTCCAATCGCCCGTGCCGAAAAGCGGCAATCCGTGCGAGCCGATGGCGAGACTCGAATCGAGCGCCAGCGCGCAATGATCGTACAAGGATGCCGTCGCGCCGGGCTTGGGAGACCCAAAAAGCTCATGCTGGTCCTCGGCGAGCGGGCCGCCCTCCAAAAAGGCGACGGGCTCGTCCAGGATCGCGAAGTCCTCGCTGACCTCCAGGTAATGCGCGAGTACGAATGGCAGCCAGATCCGATCGTCCGACACGCGCGTCTTGATGCCTTGATCGGTCACCGGCAGCCACCAGTGCTGCACGTCGCCGGCCTCGAACTGCCGCGAGGCCGCGCGCAGGATATGTTCGCGCGCCACCCGCGGTTGCGCGACGCACAGCGCCATCACGTCCTGGAGCTGATCGCGATAACCCCACGCGCCGCTCGACTGATAGAAGGCGGTGCGGGCCCACAGCCGGCACGCCAGAGTTTGATACAGCAGCCAGCCGTTCAAGATCACGTCCATGGAGCGATCCGGCGTCTTCACCTGCACGGTGCCCAGGGTCTGGTCCCAGAAATCGGTGACCGTCTTGAGTGCTGCATCGAGATCGAGCGTACGGTATTTCCGGATCGAGGCCAGCGCATCCGCCCGGCAAGCCTCCTGTCCCAGGAGCATGACGAGCTCGGTTTCCTCGCCCGGTCCGAGCTCGAAGCGGGCCTGCAATGCGCTGCAGGGATCGAGTCCTCCGCCCACGCGATTGGACAGGGCGGCATTGCCGAGGAGCGCGGCCGGCTCCGCCAGGGAACCGTGGCGACCGAGGAACTCCCGTCGGTCGCCGCTGCTCGCCTGTTGCCGGCCGGCCATATCCGTGAAGGCGATGCGGTTAGGAAAATCCGCGCTCCAAGGGTTGCGCGCAAGCAGCGCGCGCGTATCCGGGTCGATTTCCGTCACCACGAAAGGGGCCGTGCGCGTGCGCTGATTGCCGAGCACCCATTCCGCATAGTGGGTGACCGAGAGCCTGCGGGTTCTGTTCGAGCGATTGACGAGCTTGAGGCGCGAGATCTTGATGGAGTCCGATCTGGGCACGAACTGCAGAAAATCCGCGGCGATCTCGCGAGAGGTGTGCTCGAAGCGGCTGTAGCCGAAGCCGTGACGCACGACGTACGACCCCGGCTCGCGAATGGGCAACGGCGTGGCGCTCCACAAATCGCCCGAGTCCTCATCGCGGATGTAGGCCACTTCCGCCGGCGGGTTGATGACCGGATCGTTGGACCACGGGGTCAGCTGATTCTGTTGAGCGTTGATGGACCAGGTGGTGCCGGTGCCGTCCGTGGACACCAGGAACCCGAATTCTGGGTTCGCGATCACGTTGGACCAGGGTGCGGGTGTCCACTCGGCGTCCTTGAGCACGGTGACGTACTCGCGCGCGGCGACGTCGAACCCTCCCATCCCGTTGAAGAAATCCAACGACGGGAGGTCGCGGGGCACTGCGCTTCGTGCGCCGCCGGCGCGGCCCGGAAGCGTCGCACGCGGGCTGCGCTCGGGCTCGTGGCAACGCGATAATTGATCGCCCAGAGAACCGCCTCGGCCGGTGAACAGGGCGCGTGCGGCGGCTCCGAGCGCGTCCCGGGTGGCGGGATCGAGCAGCGCATCATCGAGGCAGAAGACACCGCCCCGCACGCTGGCATCCGTGCCGCGCGAGCGCGCAGGAGCCTGCTTGATCAACGCCTCGAGCGTTGCGCGAAGCGAGGCCGCGTCCGGTGCCGCGTTCACGAAGACCAGATCCGCGGACACGCGTTTCGACCGCCAGTACTCGTGCGCCCGCAGGCATTGGGTGACGAGCCCGATGTCCTCCGGCCGATCGATCTGCACGAGCACGACGGGCAGGTCGCCGGAGATTCCGTGAGCCCAGAGCGCCGACGGACCGGACAGGTTGCGTGTCAGGAGCTCGAGTGGTGCTCGTAATGCCGAATTCGAGGAGAGGATCGCGCCGGCGATGCGCTGAAAAAGCCGCGCTTCCTCGGCATCGATCTCGAGACCCTCCAGGCTCACCTGGGCGCGGTCAGCCGCCGAGCGCTCGATGCGCTCGAACGAAGAGCCGTCCCGGTACTTGCCGGCGACCGCCAGCGCCTGCGCGCGGCTCGCCGCCACGCCGCTCCAGAACGCGATGCGAGCGGTGGCTCCCGGCAGTATCCGCACCCGGCGTCTCAACGATACGATCGGATCGAGCACGGTGCCCGCCGTATCCGACAAAGGACGTGCATCGACGATGCAGAGGGCGTTGCGCAGATCACGCCCCCGGCCGAGAAACCTCGCCCGATCGGTCTCGAACTGCAAGCCTCCGAGCGCCTCGCCCTCGACCACGCTGACGTGAAACATCCAGAGCGCGCACTCCGCGGGCTCGCGGCTGCGGCGGGTGGCGAGCAGCGTGCCCGAGTCGGCGTCGAATTCGGTCTGTACGAACATTTTCGAGAACGCCGGGTGCGCGGCGTCGGCACCCGGCGTGGCCAGCACGACTTCGGCGAAGCTCGTCACCTCGATCTCGCGTGTGCTCCTGCCCTCGTTGGTGATCGATATGCGCCGCAACTCCGCATCGTCGTTGGGCGCCACCAGGATTTCCGTCGTCGACACGATCGGGCCGTCCTGGCGGATGATCCGCGCCCGCTCCTCGCTGAACGAGACCTCGTAACGCTCCGGCTCGCGGCCCGTCGGCTGGTAGCCGGCCGACCACACCTTGCGATTTTCAACGTCCCGCAAGAACACGAAGAAACCGAGCGCATCCGCAGTCGGATCCTCGCGCCAGCGGGTGACCGCCAGATCTCTCCACCGACTGTAGCCGGTGCCTGCCTCGGTGACGAACACCGAGTAATTGTCGTTGGCGAGCAGCGTCGTGCTCATTGATTGAGCCGCCAGATGCTGAAATTCAAGGCGGTCGCAAAACTCACCCAGATGAAGTAGGGCACGAGCAACACGGCGGCGAGGCGCTGCACCGAGAAGAACTCGCGGATGGTCCAGCCGACCGCCAGCCAGAGTGCGACAACGTCGAACAGACCGAAGCCGGGATTGCGCGCGCCGAAGAACAACGGCGCCCACGCCGCATTCAGCAGCAGTTGCACGCTGTACGCGCCGAGCGCGACGGTCTGTTGGCGGTGATAACGCTCCCGCGACACCAGCCACGCGGCGGTGCCCATGATCACATATAGGGCCCCCCACACCGGGGCGAACCAATTGTTCGGCAGCACCCACGGTGGCTTGGCGAGTCCTGCGTACCAGGTGCCGATCGCCGCCGAGCGTGCCGGCGACACCAGGGCTCCGAGCGCCCCGGCGGCGCAGGCCATCGCGATGAATCCGAGCAGCGCGATCCAATTCGGACGCGCGTTGCGTCCCCGGTAGCTCGTGGTGTTTTCGACGGGGATTCTCATTTGGCCTGCCATTTGACGGAACGATACAAGGCGAGAAAAACCACGGCGGCCGCCATCTGCGCAAAGGCAAGCCAGCGAAATTGCGCCGCCGCCGCCAGCCATACGGATCCGGACAGCCAGAGCGTGGCGGCTGCGAGCGCCAGATCGCGGCGCCGGTGGGAATGCTCGAGCTCGCGGCGCAGTTCGACCAGCCCGCGATGCTCCACCTGCACCCGGAACCGCCCCTCGGAGGCCTCGCGCACCGCTGTTTGAAACAGCGCCGGCAGTTCCTTCAGGCTCTCGATGGTATCGGGCAACTGCGCACGCACGCGCTTCAGCACCGTGCGCGGGCTCATGCGCTCGCGCATCCACTGCCGCAAGACCGGCTGCGCCGTCTTCCACAGATCGAGTTCCGGATACAGCTGCCGCCCCAAGCCCTCGACGTTGAGCAGGGTCTTCTGCAGCAGCACCAGCTGGGGTTGTATCTGCATGTCGAAGCGGCGCGCGGTCTCGAACAGACGCAACAACACCTGGGCGAAGGAAATTTCCTTCAGCGGCTTGTTGAAGATGGGCTCGCACACCGTGCGCACCGCCGATTCGAGCTCGTCCACGCGTGCGGTCTTCGGGACCCATCCGGATTCAAGGTGCAACGCCGCGACGCGCGCGTAATCGCGATCGAAGAACGCGAGGAAATTCGAGGCGAGGTAATGCTGGTCGCGCGGCTGCAGGGTGCCGACGATGCCGAAGTCGATCGCCGCATAGCGCGGATTCTCGGGATCGTCGACCTGCACGAAGATGTTGCCCGGATGCATGTCCGCGTGGAAGAAATTGTGGCGGAACACCTGCGTGAAAAAAATCTCCACGCCGTTCTCGGCGAGCTTCGCGAAGTTGGTGCCGCGTGCCTTGAGCTCCTCGATCTGGCTGATGATGATGCCGTGGATCCGCTCCATCACCATCACGTTCGGCCGGCAGTAGTCCCAATACACAGCGGGCACGTACAGCAGCGGCGAACCGGTGAAATTGCGCTTCAATTGGGCGGCGTTGGCCGCCTCGCGCATCAGGTCCAGCTCGTCCAGGATGGTCTTGCGGTATTCGGCCACAACTTCGCGCGGGCGCAGACGGCGCGCATCGCTCCAGTATTCGTCGGCGAGCCGGGCGAGCGCCTCCAACACCTCGAGGTCGCGCTCGATGATGTCGTGCATCCCGGGCCGCAGGACTTTGATCACCACGTCCTCACCGCTCTTCAGCCGGGCTGCGTGCACCTGCGCGATCGACGCCGCCGCGAGCGGCGTCTCCTCGAAGCTGTCGAAAGAGTCGGCGAGCGGACGCCCGAGCGCCTGTTCGATGGCCGCCACGGCGACGGCGCTCTCGAAGGGTGGCACCCGATCCTGCAGCTTGGCGAGCTCGTCGGCGATATCGGCCGGAATGAGGTCGCGGCGGGTCGACACGGCCTGGCCGAACTTGACGAACACCGGCCCGAGCTCTTCGAGCGCGAGACGCAGGCGCTCGCCGCGGGTCACGCCTGCGCTGCGCTGAAACCAGGTCCACGGCGACAGGTAGAACAGGAAGCGGAACGGGCGGTATAGGTGCGTGGCGCGCACGAAATCGTCGAGTCCGTGGCGGACCAGGGCGCGCTGAATCTCGAGCAGGCGCGCCGCGACCCTGAATCGCATCACTGCGGCTCCCTCAGGCGCCGTTCGATGCGCGCGAGCCGCGCCTCGACGCGGTCCGCGGTGTCGCGCAGCCGGTCGACTCCCTGGACGAATTCGTCGACCTCAGGCTTGGCGACCAGATCCCGGCTCTCCTCCTGAAGGTACTCGGCCAGGTTCTCGCGGGCGGTGCGTCCGGCTTTCAGGGCCCAGCCGAGGGCCCCCTGCGCCGCCAGCGACAGACGGCGCGCCGGCAGATCGCCGATCAGCCGCGACAGCTCCTCTTCCAGATCCGGCCGAGCCAGCGCGAAGAGCTCCCGGTATCGCGCGGCGATCTCCGCGTCGCCGGAGATGCGGACTGCGGCCCGGGAACGATCCGTGGTCGGGCCCGACGTGCCGCCGGCGCCCTCGCGAATGAGTTTCAAGAGCGCGAGTGGCGACCCCGATATCAGTGCGTCCGCGCCGTCGTCGCCGGCCGTGCTCAAGCCGACCCGATCCCCACACACCGCGGCCCGGATTCGTGCGACGCCCTCGACATGCACGTCAAGCGAAGTGCGGTTCAGGCGCCGCGCCGCGGCTTGCGCCTTTTGCGAGTGGTCGATGCTGCGGTTCAGGATGGATTCAAGGGCCGCGATCCAGGCGGGGGTGGCCGGCATGTTAGATTTTATATCCGCGGTGCACGGCTACGATGCCGCCCGAGAGGTTGTGATAGCGCGTCTCGGCGAAGCCCGCCTGCTTCAGCATGCCGAGCAGGGTTTCCTGGTCGGGGTGCATGCGGATCGACTCCGCGAGGTAGCGGTAGCTCGCCGCATCGTGCGCCACGAGGCGCCCCAGGAGCGGCAGCAGATTGAACGAGTAGGCGTCGTACAGCGGCTTAAGGCCCGGCGCAACGGGCGTCGAGAATTCCAGCACCAAGAGCTGGCCGCCCGGCCTCAACACCCGGTACATGGAGGACAGCGCCGCGGCCTTGTCGGTCACGTTGCGAAGTCCGAATCCGATGGTCACGCAATCGAAGCAGGCGTCGGCGAAGGGCAGGCGCTCTGCGTCGGCAACCAGGCAGTGGACGTTTCCCGCGAACCCGGAGTCCAGCAATCGGTCGCGGCCGGCCTCGAGCATGCTCCGATTGATGTCCGAGAGGATCACCCGCCCGCTCTTGCCGACCTGGCGTGCGAGACCCCGGGTGAGGTCACCCGTTCCGCCCGCGACATCGAGCGCAGATTGACCGGCCCTCAGACCCGTGAGCGAAAGCGCAAAATGCTTCCAGAGACGATGCACGCCGAACGACATGAGGTCGTTCATGACGTCGTATTTGCCGGCGACGGAGCTGAATACCGCCCGCACGCGGTCGGTCTTTTCCGCCCACGGGACTTTCTCGAAGCCGAAATCGGCTGTGCGTTTCTGGTCGGTCATCGCGCCCTCTGAAGTTCAGGCGCATTGTAGCCTCCTTGAGGCCGCGCGGCCTTCAGCCGCCCGTGCCGCGGACAACCCCGGCCGCGGCGCAGCGCTCGAGGTAGCGGCTCCAGTTCGCGTCCCGGCGGCGGCCGAGCTCGTGCAACAGCGTCCAGGAATAGAGCCCCGTGTCGTGGCCGTCGTCGAACTTCAAGCGCAGCGCATAGTTGCCGACGGGCTCCACGCCGCTGATGCCGACATGCTCCTTGCCGGTCTGTAGGATGCCCTCGCCCACCCCATGGCCGGTGACTTCGGCGGAGGGGGAGAATACCCGCAGATATTCGAACGGCAGCTCGAAATGCGACCCGTCGTCGAAGCGTACGTCGAGGATTCTCGATTGCGTGCGCAGCTTGATGTCGGTGGGCTGGGGCATTTCCTTAGAGAATGTATCGCGAAAGATCCTGGTCACGGACCAGCTCGCCCAGATTGCTCTCGACGTAACTCCGATCGATGACCACGCGGGTGCCGCTGCGGTCCGCAGCGTCGAACGATACGGTCTCCAGGAGCCGCTCCATCACCGTGTGCAGGCGCCGGGCGCCGATGTTCTCGGTTTTCTCGTTGACCTCGAAGGCGACCTCCGCCAGGCGCTGCACGCCGGATTCCTCGAAGGCGAGCTCCACCCCCTCGGTCGCCATCAGCGCCGCGTATTGGCGGCAGAGCGAGGCGTCCGGCTCGGTCAGGATGCGGACGAAATCCCGCACCACCAGCGGCTCGAGCTCGACCCGGATGGGAAGCCGTCCCTGCAGCTCGGGAATCAAATCCGAGGGTTTGGACATGTGAAAGGCGCCGGAGGCGATGAACAATACGTGATCCGTCTTGACTGTCCCGTACTTGGTATTGACCGTGCAGCCTTCAACCAGCGGCAACAGGTCCCGTTGCACCCCCTCGCGCGACACGTCCGCGCCGGCGGTCTCCTGACGGCGCGCGATCTTGTCGATCTCGTCGATGAACACAATGCCGTTTTGCTCGGCATTCTCGACGGCGCGCAGCTTGAGCTCCTCTTCGTTGACCATTTTCGCGGCCTCTTCGTCCACCAGCAGCTTCAGCGCCTCCCTGACTCTGAGCTTGCGTGCACGCGTCTTGCCGCCGCCCAGGTTCTGGAACATGCCCTGGAGCTGCTGGGTCATCTCCTCCATGCCGGGAGGCGCCATGATTTCGACGCCCATCGGAACGGCATGCACCTCGATTTCGATCTCGCGCTCGTCGAGTTCATGCTCGCGCAGCATCTTGCGGAAGCGCTGCCGGGTGTCGTTCTCACGCGGCGGAGTGTCCGTCACGAAACCGGCGCGGGCACCGGATTGGGCGCGCGGCAAAAGAATGTCGAGCACGCGCTCTTCGGCGGCGTCCGCGGCCCGGTGGCGCACCTTGGCTATTTCCTCTTCGCGGGTCATTTTGACGGAGATCTCAACAAGATCGCGGACGATCGAGTCTACTTCGCGGCCAACATAGCCCACTTCCGTGAATTTGGTGGCTTCCACCTTGATGAACGGTGCCTTCGCCAGGCGCGCGAGGCGTCGGGCGATCTCGGTCTTGCCAACTCCGGTCGGGCCGATCATCAGGATGTTCTTCGGGGTGATCTCGGGGCGCAGCGCCGGATCCACCTGACCTCGGCGCCAGCGATTACGTAGCGCGATGGCGACCGCGCGCTTGGCGGCCTTCTGGCCGACGATGTGCTTGTCGAGCTCTTCCACGATCTCGCGGGGAGTCATCTGCGACACGGCGCTACAACTCCTCCACGGTGAGATTGCGGTTGGTGTAGATGCAGATATCCGCGGCGATTTGCAGGGAGCGCTCCACGATGTCGCGCGCGCTCAATTCGGTCGCTCCGATCAATGCCTGCGCCGCCGCCTGCGCGAAGCCGCCGCCGGAGCCGATGGCGATCAAATCGTGCTCCGGCTCGATGACATCGCCGTTACCGGAGATCACATACATGCTTTCGAGGTCTGCCACGCAGAGCAGCGCCTCGAGCCGCCGCAAGCTTCGATCGCTGCGCCAGTCCTTGGCGAGTTCGATCGCCGCCCGGGTGAGATTGCCGAATTTCTCGAGCTTGCCCTCGAAGCGCTCGAACAGGGTGAAGGCATCGGCGGTGCCGCCCGCGAACCCCGCGAGCACCTTGCCGCCGTACAGACGCCGGACTTTGCGGGCGTTGCCCTTCATGACGCTCTGCCCGAGGGTCACCTGACCGTCGCCGCCGACCGCTACGCGGCCGTTGCGCCGCACGGCGAGGATGGTCGTTCCATAGATTCGATCGGGGTCGTGCTGCTGCGGGTCGGGCTTTGCGCGCATGGAACGGAGGTCATGGGGGCTGGTGTGCGCCTTTCAAGCTCCCCTCGACCGCCGAGGGATTCTCCTTCAGCCAGCGCATCGAGTCGTAAATTCGCGTATGGCCGCTCGGATGATCGAAAAACAACCTCTCCTCGAGCGCGCCCGGCTCCATCTTGCGATAGGTCGACAAGCGCATCGCGGCCATCGCGAATCCGTAGGGCTCGCGCGCCGCGTTCAAACCGAACAGGTCCGCTTCCTGCTCTTGTTGCCGCGAAATGGAGTTCAGGACCGGCGTCGCGACGAACAGGAACACCGAGAACAGGGCAAACACCAGGGGAAGCGCCGCCACATCGCCGATGTCGCGCAACGCGAATCGACCTTGCCAGCGCCGGATCAATGCGCGCGCACCCACGTTCAGGAACGCAAACCCCAGTCCGAACACGAGGCTGTAGTAGATGGCGCTGCGCAGCGCGTGATGCAGCACGTCATGTCCGAGCTCGTGCCCCATGACCGCCTTGATTTCGGGCAGGGAGGTTTTGTTCAACAGGTTGTCGTTCAGGCTCACGCGCGTCGTGCCGAGAAATCCGCTGACGTTCGCGCTCACCCGATTGGTCTGTTTCGACGCGTCGAACCAATACACGTTCTCGGCGGAAACGCCGTTCGCGCGCGCCATGCTGAGCACCGCCGACTTCACCGCTCCGTCCGCCAACACTTTGTAGTCGTTGAACAGGGGCATGATCCAGACCGGGGCGATCAACATCACCATAAGCAGGAACCCCGCCATGAACGCCGTCAGCCAGATCCACCAGGAGACGGCGAATTTGCGGACGAACGCGTAGGCCACCGCGAGGAACACGGCGCTGATCACGACATTCACGCCGAGATCGATCAGCTGTTCGCCGAACCAGGGACCGAAGCTCTGATTCACAAGACCGTAGACGCGTTCGCGGTAGAAGCCGGCATAGATCGTCAATGGCAGCGCGAGCAGATAGGCGGCAAGGACGTACACGGACGAATAAATCATGGTGCGAAGCCAGGATAGGCGCGTCAGCCGCTCGCTCCAGTCGCGCACACGCGCCGAACGGCGCCCGGACAAGAGCAGCCAGGCGACGCCCAGCGAGTACAGGAACCCCCAAAGTTGCAGCCAGTAGCCACCCTCGAAATAGGCGTCCGAGCGCGCCCGCTGGGCCGGCGTCAACAGGCTCATGTACGCCTGCGTCGCGCGCTCGACGTTGAAATCGGCGCTCATCGCGGCGCCTGGCGGCACCACGAGCCCCGGGGGAAAGTCCGGCACGAGCGCACCGGCGGCGAAGGCGGATGGCGTGATCAGCGCCAGCATGATCAAAACGAAGAGTGCGGCGTGCAGGGTGCGAATCACGAGGGCCGGCGCCGGGCGCGAGGGTGAGACACATCATAGACCTTGGCGAGGTGCTGGAAATCCAGATGGGTGTAGATCTGGGTCGTGCCGATGTCCGCATGTCCGAGCAGTTCCTGCACTGCGCGCAAGTTGCCGCTCGATTCGAGCAGATGGCTCGCGAAGGAATGCCGGAACATGTGAGGATGCAAATGCACGCCGAGCCCCTGGCGGCGCGCCCAGAGCGAGACCCTCAGCTGAATCGCCCGGCTGGTGAGCCGCCGTCCGCCGCGGCCGACGAACACCGCGCCCACCAGGTCCGCCGCCACCGCCGGCCCCAGCAGCAACGCACGTTCCGCCAGCCACTGACGCAGCGCCTCGACGGCGAACCGGCCGATCGGCAACACCCGGGATTTGGCACCCTTGCCAAGCACGCGCACGGTGCGATCGGCAAGGTCCAGCGCGGAGAGATCGAGCCCCACCAGTTCCGACAACCGCAAGCCCGATGAATAGAACAGCTCCATGATGGCCTTGTCGCGGGCGGACAGCGAGTCCTCCGCGCGAAATGCCAGCAGCCGGCCCATCTGGTCCGCGTCGAGCGTGGTGGGGAGGCGTTTTTTGAGCTTGGGTGCGCGCACGTCCTCCCCCGGGTTCGAGGTGCAGCAACCTTCGCGCACCAGGAACTCGAAGAACGTGCGTACCGCGGAGAGGCGGCGCTGAATGCTGCGTGCGGCGAGGCCGCCGGCATGGCTCGCCGCCGCGAACGTACGCACGTGGGCGTGCCCGAGCGCGCTCCAGCGGGCGATCTTGCGCGCCGTGCAGAATTGCTCGAGCTCCCGCAAATCATGGAGATAGGCAGCCACCGTATGGCCGCTCAGGCGCCGCTCATGCGTCAGATGCGAGCCGAAGCGGCCGATCCATGCGTGCATCGTCGAATTCAGGGAAGCCTCGATCCGCGCCGCGGTGCCGCCGCTCAGCGCGTCAGCGCGTAGGTCACCAGCTCGCCGATGCGCGAAAGGAACTCCGTGCTCATGCCGGGGTGGAATCGGTCCACGTCGCTCGCTCCGATGGCCAGAATTCCCAGCGCGCCTTTCACGCCCAGGGGGGTGAGCGCGACCGAGCCGATCTCGACAGAATCCCTGCCGAACAGGTAGTCGCGCTGCGCGTCGCGGACCTGGCCGCAGCGCGGCTTCCCGGACTGCAGCAGCGACTCGAAGCTCTTCATCTCCGGGTCGGCGGCCTCGGCCGTCCTTAAGAATCGACCGTGCTCGCCGAGCGATCGAGCGCCCTCCATGAACAGCACCATCACTGAATTTCGGGCGTCGAAATCCTCGCGCAGACTCGTTTCGATCGCGCCCACGGTCCCGCTCAGCGTATGCGCCCGGATCAGCCGCTGGGTCAGCCGATGGATGCGCTCCGCGAGTCCGTCATTGGCGCGGGCGACCTCCACCAGCTCCTTCAGCTTGCGCTCGAGGGTCTGGTTGCGCTCACGCAGCACTTCGACCTGGCGCTCGACCAGGCTCACGGTGGCACCCGCATCGCGCAGATGCGGCAGCCGGAGTTTGCCGAGCAGAGCGCCGTTGCGCTCGAAGAAGTCCGGATATGCCGTCAGATACTGGGCGACGCTTGCGTCGTTGAGCGTATCCGGTTTGACGCCGCGTGCGTGACTCTGTGTCATTGATCTACCCCTGATGTTGTCTCGTTGATTCTAAATGTCGATGATGCCGGTAAAGACGGTCGCGGCGGGACCGGTGAGCCAGAGATGCTCGCCGGGACCCGGCCACGATACATGGGCCGTGCCGCCGGGCAAGTCGACCCGCACATCCGCGTTCAGAAATCCCCGGCGCCGCCCGACGGCCGCTGCCGCGCAGGCAGCGGTTCCGCAGGCCAGGGTCTCCCCGACGCCGCGCTCGAACACGCGCAAGCGGATGTGGCCCGGGTTCATGATCTGCATGAAGCCCACATTGGTGCGCCGTGGGAAACGGCGGTGACGCTCGATGTGCGGCCCGAGCCGTTCGATGGGTGCGCTGCTCACGTCCGCAACCTCGAGCACCACGTGCGGATTGCCCATCGAGACCGCACCGTATTCGACCATCTCGCCCTCGACGTCGAGCGAGTAGCGCATCGCCTCCACGGGCGCATCCATCGGCAGCGAGCGCGGATCGAAATCAGGCTCACCCATGTCCACGGACACCAGGCCATCGGGCCGCACGCGCGCGCGCACCGTGCCTTGTGGGCTCTCCAGGGACAGCTCGCGTCCAAGCGCGGGTGCTTTCGCGTAGAGCAGCGCCGCGACGCAGCGCGCCCCGTTGCCGCACTGTTCCACTTCGCTCCCGTCGGCATTGAAGATGCGATAGCTTGCCCGGTGAGCGGGGTCGCGCGCGGCCTCGAGCATCAGCGCCTGATCGAATCCGACCCCCAGGTGGCGGTCCGCGAGGGCGCGTATCGTGTCCGGATCGATGGCCGCAGCGGCCGCCCGGGGGGCGTCGAAGACGACGAAATCGTTTCCCAATCCCTGCATCTTCGTAAACTCGATGCGCATGGTGAGCGAGCATAGCCGATGCGGTTGCGCTAGTCTTGGTTGGGTCGATAACAACAAAGCAGGGGAATATGCGTCACGTAATGGTTCTCAATGCCAAGGGAGGCTGCGGCAAAAGCACGCTTGCGACCAACATCGCGGTGTATTTCGCCCGGGAAGGATGCGAGGTCACGATCGCGGACTACGATCCGCAGCGCACGAGTCTGGACTGGCTGGAGGCGCGTCCCGCCGATCTGCCGAAGATCTCGGGCGTGGCTGCCTACGAGGAGGGCTTGCGCAATGTCGCCCGCTCCACCGAGGTGCTGGTCATCGATGCGCCGGCGCGAGTCCATGGCCCCGAGCTCAACGAGCTCGTCCGGCGTGCCGAGACCATTCTGGTGCCGGTACTGCCTTCCACGATCGACATCAAGGCGTGCGGCCACTTCATGGCGGAGCTGCTGGAACTCGGCAAGGTGTCCCGCAAACAGGCGCGTCTGGCGGTGGTCGCGAATCGCGTGCGCGAGTACACGCTGATCTTCGAAGAGCTCGATGCGTATCTGACCAAGCTCAAGGTCCCTTATCTCGCGAGCCTGCGCGAGGCGCAAAATTACGTGCGCGCGTACGCACGTGGCATGGGCGTGCTGGAGCTTCCGGAATACCTGGCGTGGCCCGATTGGAAACAGTGGGAACCGATCATCGAATGGCTCGACAGCAAGCGGAGCCAGCCGTAGCGTGCCGTGCGCGTCACGATTGCGAAATCCGGGCGCGGATTCAGCGTGCAACCCGCGCAATCGGTGCTCGATGCGGCGCTCAGCGCGGGCCTGAATCTTCCGCATAGCTGCAAGGGCGGCAACTGCGGTTCCTGTCGCGCCCGGCTTCTCGAGGGACGCGTGTGGTATCCGAACGGACCTCCGCTCGGCCTGTCCGCCGTCGAGAGCGCCGACGGTCTCGTCTTGCTCTGCCAGGCCCGCGCCGAGACCGATCTTGCGATCGAAACGTTCGAGCCGGCATTGCCCGATGAAGTGCCGATCAAACGCCTGCCGAGCCGCATCGAGCGCATCGAGACGCTGGCGCACGATGTGGTCGCGGTATACTTGAAGCTGCCCGCCGCCGAGCGTTTCGACTTCCAGGCAGGCCAATACGTCGATGTGCTCTTGTCCAAGGGCCGGCGCCGCAGCTTTTCGATCGCCTCGCCGCCGCATGATTCGCGGCTCCTCGAGCTGCACGTCCGGCTCGCTCCGAACGGCGAGTTCACCGGCCCCCTGTTCGCCGGACACATGGCGGGTGCGCTGCTCAATATCGAAGGACCGCTCGGGCACTTCGTTTATCGTGACCCCGCGCCGGGCACGGCGGCTGCGCCCATGCTGCTGGTCGGCGGCGGCACCGGACTCGCGCCGCTGATGAGCATCCTGCGGCACGTCACGGAGCAGGGGCTCGCACGCGACATGACGCTTTATTGGGGGGTGCGTGCCGAGCGCGATCTGTATGCGCACGCAGTGCTCGAGCGCCTGGCTCTGCGCGAGCCGGGCTTTCGCTACCACCCGGTTTTGTCCGAGCCCTCTTCCGCCTGGCGGGGGCTTGCGGGCCCGGTACACCAGGCGGTGCTGACCCACGCCGTCGACCTCGCGCGTCACGACGTGTATGCAAGCGGGCCGCCGGCAATGATCGAGGCGGTGCGCCGGGATTTCGTGGCGCGCGGCCTCGACTCCTCGCGCCTCTGGTTCGACTCCTTCGATTACGCGCCCGACACGCTCGAGCGCCAGCGCACCACGGCCGACACCAAGTCCTGATCTTGCGCCGAGGCCGCCTGCACCAGCGGCGCCGTAAGTCCCCCCTTTCGCAATAACTCTCCCACCCGTGCACCCGGCACGACCCAATGCGCCGCCTCGAAATGGCGGCGCAGCTCCGGCGTGGCGAGAGCCAGGAGGTTCGAGCCAATCTCGGTGCTGGTGGCGGTGATCACCTGGATCTCGCGCCGCTCGAAGCGCGAGGCAAGCGCGCAGAGCTCCGCCTCCGTCGGCGACGGACATTCGCGCCGATACACCTCGGCCAGGACCAGCCTGGCGCCGCGCCTGATGAGCTCTCGTTCGATGAGATCGCGCCCGCCCTGACCTTTGACGAGCAGTACGCGCCGCCCCGCAATCGCGACGAGCTCGGGCTCACTCAGCAGGGTCTCCGAGTCGAAGCCGGCAGCGGGCCTGACCGAGACGCGGTAACCGGCTTGGTGCAGGGCCCGTTCGGTCGCCGGACCGATCGCGGCGAGCGGCAGGTCTTGGCCCTGGTCGAGCAGGGCGGTGCCGTAGCGCACGGCGTTGGCGCTCGAGAAGATGATGAGATCGAAATCCTGGATCGCACCGAGCCGGACGGCCCAAGCACGGCCATCGGTGAGCGGCTTGATGTCGATCGCGGGAAAACGGGTGACGGCGGCGCCCTCGGTCTCGAGCAGCCGGCAGAGCGCAGCCGCTTGATGCGCGGGCCGGGTGACGAGGATGCCTAGGTCGTGGAGCGGGAGCTGGTGCATCGCTCGCGCCCGGCCTCAGGCACGCGCCAGGCGTTCGAGCAGCTCGCCCGCACCTGCCGTCAGCACCCGCTCCGCCAGCTCATCGCCCAGCGCCTCGGCCCGAGTGATGCTCCCGGCGATGGAATCCCGGATCAGACGGGAGCCATCCGGCTCCGCCACCAGGCCGCGAAGCGTGAGGCCCTGTTGCGCGTCGAGCTCCGCGAAGGCCGCGATCGGCGATTGGCAGCTGCCTCCGAGCCGCCGAGCAAAGGCGCGCTCGGCAGATACCGCAGCGTACGCAGCCGGATCGTTGAGCGCCCGCACCGCTTCGCGCGCCGGCAGATCATCGCTGCGGCACTCGATGCCGATCACGCCCTGGCCGACGGCCGGCAGCGAAACGCCGGGGTCGAGCAACGCGGCGATGCGCGACTGCAGTCCAAGACGGGTGAGGCCCGCGGCAGCGAGTACGATGGCATCGAGCTCAGCGTCGTCGAGACGCTTGAGCCGCGTTTCCACATTGCCGCGCAGGGTCGTGATGACGAGATCGGGTCGAATCGCCAGCAGCTGCGCCCTGCGGCGCAAACTCGAGGTTCCAAGCCGGGCGCCGCGCGGCAGCTCGCCGAGCTCGCGCGCGCCGCGCGTGATCAGGGCGTCGCGCGGATCGGCGCGCGGCAACATCGCCGCGAGTGTCATCCCGGCGGGTAATTCGCCGGGCACATCCTTCATCGAGTGCACCGCGAGATGGGCGCGCCCATCCTCGAGCGCCGATTCCAGCTCCTTGATGAACAGTCCCTTCCCGCCGATCGCGGCGAGGCTCCGGTCCAAGATCCGATCGCCCTTGGTCGACATCGGCAAGAGCTCCACGACGAGTCCGGCATGGGCCTTGCGCAACAGGGCCGCCACGTGCTCCGCCTGCCAGAGTGCCAGCTTGCTCTTGCGCGTCGCGATGACGAGTGTGTTGGGTGCGGTCATGAGGAGCCCAGCGCCTTGTTCTCGGGAAAGAGCGCCGAGGTCAGCCGGTAGACCGCCGAGATGTCCTCGTCCCCGAAGCCCTGGACGATCAATTGAGCGTACTGTTTGAGGGTCGACTCGACCACCGGCAACTCGGCGCCGCGCTTGGCCGCCATGTCGCGGCAGATGCGCAGATCCTTCGCGTGCAGCCGCACTTTGAATCCGGCCGGGAAGCTGTTCCTCGCCATGAAGGGTGCGCGATTGACGAAGTACCAGCTCGAGCCCGCCCCCTTGCCCAGCGTCTCGATCAGCCGCTCGAGCGGCAATCCCTCGGCATGGGCGAACGCCATCGCCTCGCCGACCGCCTGGATGATGCCAGCGCACATGATCTGGTTGGTGGCCTTCGCGGCCTGTCCGGCGCCGCTCGGCCCGAAATAGGTCACGGTTTTGCCGAGTTTCTCGAGCACGGGCCTGGCCTGCTCGAAGTGCTGTTCCTCGCCTCCCACCATGACCACCAGCGTCGCGGCGCGCGCGCCCTCCACGCCGCCGCTCACGGGACAGTCGAGAAAGCCGACCCCGAGCAGCGCAAGCCTCGCGTGCATCTCGCGCGCCGTTGTCGCGCTCACCGTCGAGCAATCCATGACGACCATGCGCGGACTCAGCCCCGGCTCCAGGCCGGCGATCACCTCGCGCACGTCCTGATCGGCGGAGACGCACATGACCACCGCTTCGCAGTTGGCCGCCAGCTCCGCCAAGTCCTTGAAAGCATGACAGCGTAATTCCTTGGCGAGGGCGACCGCTTTGTCGGCGGTGCGGTTCCATACGCCGTTCAAGAGGCCTGCAGAGTGCAGGTTCCGAGCCATGTGCGCGCCCATGGCGCCGAGTCCGACAAAACCTGTTTGCATACGCGAAGATCCTGGAAGGGGGAGATACGTTCGGGGTCAGAGGACTAGGTTAAGGCTTTGCGCAGCACGCGGCAAAAGACGGGGGCACCGCGGGCAAGGAGGGCGCGGCACCACGCCAGGGGCGCGCCAGGCGATCGCCCGCTGCAAGATCGCGTCGGCGGGGACGACCGGCGCCGCGGCAGAGTCAGTCAGGCAGCTCGCGGCGGCAGCGCTAGGCGGCAGCAGTAGGCGGCAGCAGTAGGCGGCAGCAGTAGGCGGCAGCAGTAGGCGGCAGCGCTAGGTGGCGCTGTTGCAGGTCTCGTCGACGTCGCGCTTCGCGTTCAGCCGTTCGGAGTTGATTTCGTCGGAGGTCAAGTACTCGCGCTCGCCGTTGTCGCCGGTCTTGTAGAGGCGTCGGCCCTCGATCAGCTTCTTGTAGCGGTCCTGTGCGTCGGCGCATTGCTTGTCGCGCACCTGCGCCACGTCGCTGTCCACCGCTTTCTTGGCGGCGGTCGGAACCGATGGCTGGGGCCTGGCTCCGGCCGCGGTGACGCCCGGGGCGGCAGAGTTCGCGGGACTGGCGGCATGGACGCCAAGCAATTGCACGATCTCGGCATGGACGCCGTCGGGCGGGGTGTCGCCATATTGCACCTTGCCCTGTTCATCCACCCATTTGTAGACCACGGCCGAGGCCATGCCCGACCAACCGATCAACAGCGCGCATAATAGAACGCGTTTCATTGAGGGAACCTCATTTTACAGGGCTCGCGAACCCGCCTCTCCCGTGCGAATGCGCAGCGCCTGGCCCAGATCCAATACGAATATCTTGCCATCGCCAATCTTGCCGGTACGAGCGGTCTCGATGATGGCCTCCTGAACTCGTTCCACCTGATCATCGTCCACCGCCAGCTCCAGCTTGACCTTGGGCAGGAAATCTACGACATACTCCGCGCCACGATAAAGCTCAGTGTGACCTTTTTGGCGGCCGAAGCCCTTGACCTCCGTCACGGTAATGCCCTGTATCCCAATCTCCGCCAGCGCCGAGCGAACATCGTCGAGCTTGAAGGGCTTGATGATGGCAATGACCATTTTCATGCAGAAACTCCTCTATCGGCCAAGGATGCAGCTTCGAAGTGCAAAATGCACGATTGCTGCAACGCATCATAGATGCGCTCTATAGTTTTGTTGTATAACGGCAAGGCATCTTGCGCCGGCCGGAATTAAAAAACGGTGCGGGCCCTTTTGAGGGACCCGCACCGGCGGGATTTCGCACCGACGGGGGAGTTGGCTGGCTTGCCGGCGCGAGATGCTCCAAAAACGTTTTCCAACTGTCGATCGACGCTACTGCTCGAGCCCGGACCCTCTGCCGAAAGTTCCTAAATGGCGTCTGGCCCGGTCTCGCCGGTGCGCACGCGCAACGCCTGCTCGAGATCCAGTATCCAGACTTTGCCGTCGCCCGTTTTCCCTGTCCTAGCCACGTTACACACTGCCTCCATCACCTGTTCCGCGATCGAATCATCGACCGCGAGCTCTATCTTGGCCTTTGGCAGGAAATCGATACGATATTCCGCGCCTCGATAGATCTCGGTATGTCCGCGTTGACGTCCATATCCATGGACTTCCGTGACCGTAACCCCTTGAATTCCAATATCTGCAACGGCCTGTCGAACTTCATCCACCTTGAACGGCTTGATGACGGCGGTGATCAGCTTCATGCATTTATCCCCGCTCGCAGCGTTTAATTGGACGGCCTCCGGCACCCATGCAGCGTACTATTGCTTGTAACGATGCAGCTTCCATGCCAGCACGCCGTTCACGACAGATCAATGGCTTGCGTCGGTTGGCCGGACATCACTGCATCGCTTTGGCGCGTCGACCCTCGCGCCGTGCGTTATCAGGGTGCGGATCGGATCAGGGTCAAGCCGGCTGCGGAGGATAGGAAATGAGCTTCATAAATTCTTCGGCTTTGGACGATCTGGCGCGGCGGCTGGAAGAGGCGATACCGCCTTCGATCCGCAACTTGGGACAGGACCTCGAGAGCAATTTCAAGGCGGTCCTCCAAGCTCAATTGGCCAGGCTCGACCTCGTGAGCCGGACCGAGTTCGACGTGCAAGCCGCGCTGCTGGCGCGCACGCAGGCGGCCTTGACGGCCATGGAGCAACGCCTCAAGGACATCGAGGCCAGGCTCGCCACGCCCCCGTAGCGGAGCGCGGCGCGTGGCCACCCGTCATGCCGCGCGGTGTGTCAGCGTCGCACTGAGCCGTGCTCCGGCCGGGCTCAAGGCTCCCGTCGTGCGGGTGGAAGTGCACATCGGTTCGGGTCTGCCTGCCTTCGCGCTGGTGGGGCTGCCGCAAGCGGTGGTGCGCGAGAGTCGTGAGCGGGTCCGTTCGGCACTGCTCACGTCCGGCTTCGAATTCCCCGCAGGGCGAATCACGGTCAATCTCGCGCCTGCCGATCTGCCGAAAGAGGGCGGTCGTTTCGATCTGCCGATCGCACTCGGCATCCTCGCGGCAAGCGGTCAGTTGCCGCCGCGAGCGCTGGCCAATCGAGAGTTCTATGGCGAGCTCGCGCTCTCGGGGGAACTGCGCGAGACGCCGAAACTGTTGCCCTCGCTGGTCGAGGGCGCGCGCACGCCGCACGAATTGGTCCTTCCCGCCGCCAACGCCGAGGAGGCAAGCTGGGTTGCGGGCCCTCGAGTCAGGCTCGCCGGCCATCTGCTCGAGGTCTGCAACGCGCTCCGGGGTGCGTCGCCGTTGGCGGCGGTCGGCGCGCGGAGCGGACCGCCAGGCGCTCCGCCGCCCGACCTCGCGGAGGTGCGCGGCCAGTTCACTGCGAAACGCGCGCTCGAGATCGCTGCGGCGGGTGCCCACGGCATGTTGATGATCGGGCCGCCCGGGGCGGGAAAGACGCTGCTCGCGCAGCGATTGCCGGGACTTCTGCCGCCGCTCGAGGTGCGCGAGGCGCTGCAGGTCGCAAGTCTGGAGTCGGCCGCGGGCAAGCGACCGAGCCTCGGGCTGCGCAGACCTTTCAGAAGCCCCCAGCACACGGCCTCGGCCGCGGCGCTGCTGGGCGGCGCATTGCGGGGGCCCGGCGAGCTCTCGCTCGCGCATCTCGGCGTGCTGTTCCTGGACGAATTGCCGGAGTTTGCCCGCAACGCATTGGAGGCGCTGCGTGAGCCGCTGGAGAGCGGCGTGGTGGCAGTCTCCCGCGCGCGCAGTTGGTGCGAGTTCCCGGCGGAATTTCAGCTGATCGCCGCGATGAATCCCTGCCCCTGCGGCTACGCGGGCGAGCACAGCGGCCGCTGCCGGTGCACCGTGCAGCAGGTGGCTCGCTACCGCCATCGAATCTCGGGGCCGCTGATCGATCGGATCGACATGCACGTGGTCCTCGCCGCCGTGCCGGTGGAGCATTTGCTCGCCGACGAGCCGCACGCGGCCGAGGCTTCGGCAACGGTGGCCGATCGAGTCGCCGCGGCGCGGCGGCTGCAGATTCAGCGCCAGGGAAAGCTCAATGCTCGGCTCGCGTCCACCGAGGTGGCCTCGCTCTGCCGGCTGGATCGCCACTCACGTGCGCTGATCGGGACGGCGGTGGCGCGGCTCGGATTGTCCGCACGCGCCTATCACCGGTTGCTGAAGGTGGCGCGTACCTGCGCTGATTTGACCGCCGAACCCCAGATTGGACGCGAGCACGTGGCGGAGGCCCTGAGGCTGCGGGATCTCGGTTAGCATCGGGGCTGCCTTCGCGAGAGAATCATCATCCATCGCGGCTGCCATGCCGTCGTCGCCTGCCTCGGGGAGACCTTCTGCTTTTGCCGGAATCAGCTTTGGATATGGCCGCGCTCGAACGGGCGGCGGCGCTGGTGCACGCCGTCATGCCGCCGACGGCGCAGTATCCCTGGCCCAAGCTGCGCCAGCGCGCCGGCTGCACGGTGTGGGTCAAGCACGAGAACCACACGCCGACTGGTGCGTTCAAGGTGCGGGGCGGCCTCGTCTATCTCGACCGGCTGCGCCGTTCCGAGCAACCGCCGCCCGGTGTGATTTCTGCGACGCGGGGCAATCACGGCCAATCGATAGCCTTCGCCGCCGCTCGCGCCGGGGTCGCGGCCACCATTTACGTGCCGCTCGGGAACTCCCCCGATCAGAACTCCGCGATCGCCGCGGCCGGGGCCCACCTGGTCGAATACGGACACGACTTCGACGAAGCCAAGCACGAGGCGTTTCGCGTGGCTGCGGCGCAGGGACTGCACTTCGTCCCCTCTTTTCATCCCCATCTCGTGCTCGGCGTGGCAACCTACGCACTCGAATTGCTGCGCGCAGCGGAGCCACTCGATGCGGTGTACGTGGGTGTGGGAATGGGATCGGGGATTTGCGGGCTGATCGCGGTGCGCGACCTGTTGGGCTTGCGCACGGAGATCATCGGGGTTGGCGCCGCCAAGGCACCCGCGACCGTGCAGTCGTTCGCGGCGGGCAAACCGGTCCCAAGCACCTCGGCACGCACCTTTGCCGACGGTCTCGCCACCCGCGAACCGCACCCGGATGCCATTGCGGTGCTGTGTCAGGGTGCCGCGCGCATGGTGCAAGTCGAGGAGGAAGAAATCGCGGAAGCCATGCGGATCTATTTCGACGACACGCATCAGATTGCCGAGGGTGCGGGCGCCGCGCCGCTCGCCGGATTGCTCAAGGAGCGCGGCCGGATGGCGGGCAAGCGCGTTGCGGTCATCTTGAGCGGAGGGAATATCGAACGCGCCCGCTTTCATCAAGTGCTCGGGGGCGCCACTCCCGCGGCAGGCTAGCTCGAGGCGCGAAGCTTAAGCGCGCCCGCTTGTTCAACTACGCGCGGCATTTTGGTTTGCTCGCCTTGCTCGGCGCCGGCCTCGCAATCGCCCGCCCACGCGCGGGACTCGGCATCGGTGCCCAATTCGCACTATACGGCGCTCTGCACGCAGCGGCGCTGGTGCTGTCCATCCGCCCCGGCGCAGCCTGCGCGCCCGCCCGACGGATCCTGTTCGTCGCGCTGGCCGCCGCGCTCGCGCTGTGCAACGCGCGGCTGGGGCTTTTCGGCTTGCATGCCGCAGGCGAGGTCGTGGGCCCCTTAGGCCCCCTCGCCGTCGTTGCCGCCTGCGCAGCCTCGGGCGCGCTCGCCTATGCTGCGTTGATCAGCGCCAGCCTGGTGCGCATCGATTTGTCGTCGCTCGCCGCGATCTCGCTCGGCTGCGCGGCCGTGACCGCGTGCTCGTTCGCCATCGCCCGCGCAGTGCTCGGCGCCGGCGTCCTCTGGCTGGTGATCCCCTGGTGGTTCGCTTTTTCGGCACTGCTCCGGTACACGGAGTGCCGCAAAGTCGCATAAAATGGCAGCTGGTATGGGCGACCCGACCCCACAGACCGCGCCGGCCGACGGCGGCTGCACCTGCCGATTCGTGCGCTACCGCCTCGCGCGGCCGCCGCTGATCGTTCATTGCTGCCACTGCCGCTGGTGCCAGCGGGAAACCGGAGCGGCCTTTGCGCTCAATGCGATGATCGAAGCGGACCAGGTGCGCGTCCTCGCAGGGGAGGTCGATGTGGTGATGACTCCCTCGATGAGCGGCCGGGGTCAGAAGATCTCGCGCTGTCCGCGCTGCCGCGTCGCCCTGTGGAGCAACTATTCCGGCTCCGGAGATGCCGTGCGCTTCGTTCGTGTCGGTACTTTGGACGAGCCGGATCGACTGCCGCCGGACCTGCACATATTCACGGCCTCAAAGCAGCCGTGGGTACTGCTGGCACCGGACCGGCCTGCATTCGCCGAGTACTACGAGCGCTCCTTGCATTGGCCGGCGGCGAGCCTCGCGCGCTATGCCCATCTGAAGTCAAAGTCGATAAGATGAGCGTATGAAATCGCTGTCAGCCGTGATCGCCTGGTGTCTGCTGTTCGTGCTCTGCTGGCCCCTCGCGCTGGCGGCGCTCGTACTGTGGCCGATCGTATGGCTGATATCGCTGCCTTTTCGCATCCTCTCGATCTCGCTCGAGGCCGTATTCGCGCTGCTCAAGGCCGTCCTGTTGCTGCCGGCCCGCATGCTCGGCGGCCGCGCGCCGTCGAGCCGCTGAGTTTTCCGCCGCCGGCGGCGATTGACACGCAAGGTATCGATGGTCTCCGCTCGCGACGCGCTCGCTCTTCTCCGTGACGGCAATCGGCGATTCGTCGCCGACGTCCGCAGTCACGACGCGCTGCCGAGCCGCGCCCGCCGAATAGAGCTCGCCGCGGGCCAGCAGCCGTTCGCGGTCATCCTCGGGTGCTCCGATTCGCGCGTGCCCGTGGAGATCGTCTTCGATCAGGGTCTCGGGGATTTGTTCGTGATCCGCGTCGCCGGCAACATCGTCGCCCCGTCGCAGATCGGCAGCGTCGAGTTCGCAGCCGAGCAGTTCGGAACGCGGCTCGTGGTGGTCCTCGGTCATTCGAAATGCGGGGCCGTCGAGGCAACGATCCAACAATTGCAGCGGCCCAAGGAAAACCAGTCGCGGAATTTGCGCTCCATCGTCGATCTGGTGCGCCCGTCGGTCGAGAACTTGCTCGCGACCGATTTGCGGCACGATCTTCCGGCCTTGGTCCATGAAGCCGTGCGCGCCAACATCCGTGCCTCGGCGATGCAACTGCGGCATGGGTCCGACATCATCAAGAACTTGATCCAGCACGATGGGCTGATGATCGTCGGGGGCGAATATTCGCTCGAAACGGGCGAGGTGGACTTTTTCGACGGCGTCTCGGAGACGGCGGACCCAAGTCCCGCCGGGAGTCACGGCCCATGAGCACGGAATCGGACGCCCTGATGAAATGGAACGAGCGCGGAGTCGGCAAGTTGCCCGGCTGTCTGGGCTTCGTGTTCACCCGGGTGAGCCCCGCCGAGGTCCTCGGTGAGTTCACGGTCAAGACCATGCACATGGCGCCCAACGGTTTTTTGCACGCGGGCAGCCTCGTGACGCTGGCCGACACCTGCTGCGGGTACGGCTGCTTGGCGAGCCTGCCGCCGGAGGCGACCGGGTTCACCACCATCGAGCTCAAATCCAACCACTTGGGCACTGCCCGCGAAGGCATCATCACGAGTCGCGCCACACCGCTGCATACCGGACGCACCACGCAGGTATGGGACGCCGTGGTCACACACCAAGGGAGCGGAAAGACGCTCGCGGTGTTCCGCTGTACAGAGCTCATCCTGTATTCGAAGTAGCCCGCCAGCGGCAGGCGGGACGCGGCGGCAGAGGCATCCCTCGATTCAGGCGGCTTGCCCCGGTTCAGGGGCCCCGAGTACTATCGCGGCCCGGTTCAAGCGCCCGTAGCTCAGCTGGATAGAGTGTCGGCCTCCGAAGCCGAAGGTCACTGGTTCGAATCCAGTCGGGCGCGCCACCGGGCAAAGGGTCCTACGTATGTGCCCGGTAGGACAAAGGGTCCGAATCGGGGGGCAGAGGGTGCCCGGCGCGGTGC
>Ga0182030_10002754_pt1 | contig 37450 bp, 33 predicted proteins | sample 812S3MmetaG_FD_121299 | JGI IMG/M metagenome (GOLD analysis project Ga0182030, IMG submission 121299) | Permafrost microbial communities from Stordalen Mire, Sweden - 812S3M metaG (Illumina Assembly) | ecosystem: Environmental > Terrestrial > Soil > Wetlands > Permafrost | place: Sweden...
AATCGCTCCCTAACGGGGTGCCCTCTGGGCCCGGCTCTGTCAAATGCGCATGCCGAGCCGCGCGCGGGAGCAAGCGGTTGGGTCTGAAATGCACAGGATATTTTTTCGCGGCTTCCAACTATCCGAAATCCCCGGCCGACATCAGGAGTTCTGAAGGACACGTGCGAGCCGAGGCATGAGCCCGGAGACGTTTTAGAATAGATGGGGGTCACGCATGAAAAAACTTATCCTCATATTGGCGGCCGCATCGGCCTGTCTCGCCTTCCAAGGGGCCAACACTCCGGAACTGGCGCGCTGGAAACAGCAGGCCCAAAACGTCACCATCATCCGCGACGACTGGGGCATCGCGCACGTCTATGGCAAAACCGACGCCGACGCCGTCTTCGGAATGGAATATGCCCAGGCCGAGGACGATTTCAATCGCGTCGAGGCCAACTACCTCAATTCCATGGGCCGTCTGGCAGAAGCCGAGGGCGAGCGGGTCGTCTACCAGGATCTGCGAATGAAGCTCTTCATCGACCCCGTGGAACTGAAAAAGGAGTACGCCGCCAGCCCGGCCTGGCTCCGGAAACTCATGAATGCCTTTGCCGACGGGCTGAACTTTTACCTCTCCCAGCACCCCGAAGTGAAGCCACGAGTCATCCAACATTTCGAGCCATGGATGGCGTTGAGCTTCACCGAAGGCAGCATCGGCGGCGATATCGAGAAGGTGAATCTCGGTCAATTGCAGGCGCTCTACGGGAGAATTCCGGCCGTCCCGGCCCCCCCGCAGGAAGAGTTCGAACCGGAACCTGTGGGCTCGAACGGCGCCGCCATCGCCCCGTCGAACACCGTGGAGCATCACGCGCTCCTGCTGATCAATCCGCACACCTCCTTCTTTTTCCGCTCGGAACTGCAGATGGTCAGCGACGAAGGTCTGAACGCGTACGGCGCCGCCACCTGGGGCCAGTTCTTCTGCTATCAGGGCTTCAACGAGCACGCCGGCTGGATGCACACTTCGAGCGGCGTGGATGCCGTCGACGAATACCTGGAAACCGTCGTCAAGCGCGGCGACCACTACTCTTATAAGTACGGCAACGAAGAGCGTCAACTTACAGAGTCCGTGATTACCGTGCCCTATAAGACCGATCGGGGGATGGCCGAGAAGAAATTCACCGTCTATCGCTCGCACCACGGTCCGATTGTCCGCGAAGTGAACGGCAAATGGGTGGCCATCCGCCTGATGCAAGAGCACATCAAGGCGCTGGAGCAATCCTTCCTGCGAACTAAGGCGAAGGATTACAAATCGTACTTAGAGACTATGGAGTTGAAGGCTAACTCGTCGAACAATACCATCTTTGTGGACGCCGATGGCGACATCGCCTACTTCCACGGCAATTTCATTCCCAAGCGCGATACTAAGTTCGATTGGACCCGCCCGGTGGATGGCAGCAACCCCGCCACCGAATGGCAGGGACTGCTGACCATCGACGAGACTCCGCACCTGCTGAATCCCAAGAGCGGCTGGCTGTACAACAGCAACAACTGGCCATGGTCGGCAGCCGGGCCGAGCAGTCCGAAAAAGGAAGACTACCCGGTGTATGTGGAGAGCGGCGGCGAATCGGCGCGCGGACTACACGCAGTTCGTGTGCTGCAGGACAAGAAGGATTTCACGCTGGACTCGCTGATTGCCGCCGCGTACGACAGTTACCTCACCTGGTTCGAGAAGCCCATACCCGCGCTGATCAAGGCCTGGGACGCGGCTCCCGATACCAATCCGCTGAAGGCCAGGACGGCCCAACAGATCGCCCTGCTGCGCAATTGGGACCTGCGCTGGTCCGTAAATTCCGTGCCCACGGCGCTGGCGATTTTCTGGGCCGATCAAGCTCGCCGCGCGGGCGGCGGTGGCAGAGGCGGCGCCGCCATTGAAGACGCGCCCGCCGACCAGCTTCTGGCGGCGCTGGTATCGGCGTCCGATCAGCTCACTCGCGATTTCGGAACCTGGAAAACGCCGTGGGGCGATATCAATCGATTCCAGCGGCTCAACGACGATATCGTCCCGCATTTCGACGACAAGGGCGCGAGCATTCCGGTGGGCTTCCCCTCGGCGACGTGGGGCTCGCTGGCGTCTTTCGGCGCGCGCGTGTACCCGGGGACCAAGAAGTGGTATGGCACTAGCGGGAACAGCTTTGTCGCGGTGGTGGAATTCGGCAAAACGGTGCGTGCCAAGGCCGTCACCGCGGGCGGAGAAAGCGGCGACCCGGCATCGCCTCACTTCAACGATGAGGCCCAGCGGTACGCCACCGGCGCGTTGCGCGACGTCTATTATTACCGCTCGCAGCTCCAGGGCCACACCCAGCGGGAGTATCACCCGGGGAACTGATCTTTCAGTTGGCCGAGGCTTTTTCGGCGCGATCTACTACGATCACCTCGACTGGCGCTTTTTGCGTTTCCAGCTTGAGGCCGAGTTGTTCCTGAAGCGCTACCGCGAGAGTGGGGCCGGAAGGGTCGCTGGATGTTTCGGCCGGCGCCTCCACTCCGGGCTTCGGCGGACTGTCATCCGCATACTGCAACTTGAAATCGAATTCGCCGCTGAGTCCGGTCTTGTCCAAGACAATATTGCCCAAGCGCGGCGTCAGCGCTCTTTCGGCAAACGTCTGCATCGAGATTCCGGTGCAGGTCATCAGACCCCTTTGACCGTTAATTCCCCGCTGAGGATTCTCGCTATTGGCTGGCGACAGGTGCGGGCCGTTCTTACCGATCGCCAACACATAGACGGGCATCTCTTTAGTCTCGGTGTGAACCACCAGTTGGAAGCGATCGGCCAATAGCGCCTTCATTCGCAGGTGAGTCAGTCGATTGCGTGCCGCCGGCGAGGTTGGCGGCTCGTCCGCACTGTGCGGCGGCCGGGCGAAAATATCGTATCGGTCCGTCTCCATCCACTTCGGTCCGCCGGTAATCTGGAAGTCGCGAATGTCGTAGGCGAAAGCGATCAGCGTTCGCAGACTCACGTTGGTAGCGGTCAGATCACCGCCTGGCGTGGTGTAAATCGATATGCCGTTGCCGAGCGACGTGTTCGGTTTCACCGACGCCACGTCGAACTCCGCATGGTCCTGCGCAGTCAGGCACGCGCAGGCCAGGAAGGCCGCCGTTCTCCACATTCGCATACCGCTTTGACGATGCGAGGGTCACATTGGTTGGCCGCTGGCGCCCTGATATCCCCGACTTCAGAACTCCTGACGTCGTGGAATTTGGGATGAGCCCGTTTTCGTGGCGCAGGCACTCCTGCCTGCTGGGTCGAGACTCATCTCGACCCTCTTCGCGAGCGGCATCCACCGTTCCGGAGCGCCGAGATGAGTCTCGGCGCCGCAGACACGAGTGTCTGCGCCACGTCATGGCTCAGGTCAATTTCCCCAAACTCAGAACTCCTGATGTCGTGGAATTTGCCGTGAGCCCGCAGGTGGGGCAGGCGAGCACCGCCTGCCCCACCTGCGAAGCTCTCGCCATCGAAGGGAATGGCTCAGCCCATTTTCTCCGCCGGGCAGAAATTGCGGGGCGACATCAGGAGTTCTGAAGTTCAGAATGGCGGGAAGCGCCACGACAACGCCGTTCTTCACGCTTTTCTCTGTGCTCTCTGTCCCCTCTGTGGCCTCAAAATCACCGGGACGGCGCCGCCCAGCAATGTCCCCTAACGACATTTTTAGTTTTCTCTGTGTCTCTGTGCCTCCGTGGTGAACCATTCGGCGCTCTAACGGGGACTAATTCCCCAGCGCCTGTTCGCGACTCTTGCGCGCCTCTTCGTTCGAAGGATCCAGCTTCAGCGCTTCGTCGAATTGCGCCACTGCTTCCTCGCGCTTGCCGTCGCCGAGCAGCAGCCTGCCGCGCAGAGTCAGCGCCTCCGCCAGCCGCCGTTTCGCCGCCGGATCTTCGGGATTATCGGCCAGCACCCGCCGCAAATTATCCACCGCCTCGTCCAGCCTGCCGGCCTTCGCCAGCGCCGTCGCCAGATTGAAGCGCGCGCTGGCGTACCCCGGCCGCGCGCGCAATGCCAGCGCGTATTGCTCCAGGGCCTCCGCATTGCGCCCCGTCGAGGCCAGCGCCAGCCCCAGCATATTGTGGGCTTCCGGGCGATCCGCTTGCAGCCGTACAGCCGCCCGCAGTTCCGTCACCGCGGCCTGCGCATTCAGCCGCGTAAGTTCGATCGCGCCCAGATTCAGGTGCGCTTCGAAATCGTCCGGGTTCTTGTCCAGCCGGTGGCGAATCACCGCCTCCTGCAACTCGCGCCGCCGGTCGCCGGGACCGCGCGGCAGCACCTGCAGCCACAGGTGGCCCATTTCGTCGGTGGCCCGATTGCCCGCGCGCACGCGCTGCGGCGGATGGCTCCGGTTGCGCACATTGGCCGCCGAGTTGTCGTAGTGGTAGCGCATGTGGATCACCGCGTCCCTGGGCAGAAACAGCGGTTCGCGGTAATAGTAGACCGCCTGCCAGTTGGAATCCCAGTCGGGAATGCGCACCAGCCACTTCTTCGAGCCATCGGGCAGCGTGGCCCAGGCTTCCAGCAGCTTACCCAGGTAATGCGCGTGGGGATATACCGCCAGAATGTCGGCATCGAGCGGCAGCCGGAAATCGTCGGACACCACGAAGTCGCGCGCGCCCGCCGGAATGTCGAGAGCGTTATCGTTCTCCAGTTCCATGATGAGCGGGAATTTCGTTTCGGGCCGGCCGGTGAAGTATAGACCGATCGAAGGCCGCACTTCCTCGGGTTTGCCGGAGGGCTGTAGATGCATGTTGAGCACCAGGTCGTTGCCGGGGTCGAGCCGCCACGCGAATCCCTCCGGCTCCACATGCGGAGCGGCTCCCGGTTTCCAGAAAAGGAAATGGCCATCGGGATCGAACGGGCTGCGCATGAGGACCAAGTCCATGCCCGGAAAGCCTTTGCCCGGGGCGGTCTCCTGCGCGCGCGCCGACCCCATGCGGTCCACCAGCAGATTGGCGTGGTGGACCAGCCTTCGTTCACCGGGCCGGATCTCGATGGCGCGCACCCACCGGCGCGCAGTCAGGCCGGGCGTGAAAATGCAGTTCCAATAAATGTCCGGGCCGGATGCCGGCAGTGGGAACGAACTCGCGGCCTCGATCACCAGATCGGGTGTGCCGAGCTGCCAATCGTCGTGGAAGCTTGGGGCCGGCGGCAACTCGGCGGCCGGACCCTCGGGAGCGCCGGCGCTCACCCAACTGGCGACGGTGGAGATTTCGTCCGCGGTGAGGCGCCGCTCGTCGGCGAAATCGCCATACCCATGCTCCGGCAGCCACGGCGGCATATATCCGCGGCGAGCGACCGCGGCAATCAGGGCGGCGCGCTTCTTGACATCCGCATACGTAAGCAGCGAGAAAGGCGCGGCTTCTCCGGGATGATGGCAGGGCGCGCACTTCTCATACACGATGGGGGCGATATCGTGAGTGAAAGTGGCCGCTGGCGCGGCCGACACTATTGCCAATGCCAGCGTGAGCCAGGAACGCATGAATGCCACCTATTGAGATGATACCGTGGCGGGCGGGCACGCTCGGCGAGAGTCGGGTGCTTAAACGGTTTCGGGAGGCACGTCTCTGAACGACCGCTCCCTCGCGGTCGCGGCTCTGTAAACACTTACGAACATTGAGACGCCATTCTGAGCCGCGCGCGCCAGCAAGCGGTTCTTAGCCAAAATCCCGAAACTGTTTAAGCACCCGCGAGAGTCAGACCTCCTGATCTCGCCCCGCAATTTCTGCCTGGCGGGGAAAATGGGCTGAAGCATTCCTTTCGATGGCGAGAGCTTCGCAGGTGGGGCAGGCGGCGCCGCCTGCCCGCCCGCGCTGAATTAGGCCCGCTGTTCGAATAGGATCGAGCGAAGGTGAGCACCGCCTGCCCCACCTGCGGGCTCACTGCAAATTCCACGACATCAGGAGTTCTGAGAGTATCGCCAGGACTTAATTCACCCCATGATCGCGCAATTGCGTAATTTGTGGTCCGGTCAGATTTTGCATGCCGGAATCGCGCACCGTCCGCAAGTATTTGGCGTCCACCCCGTGATCGCGCAAGTCGATCAACTCGCGCGGCGTGAAGTGGAATCCCAGGCTCCGCGCCTCTACCGCGAAATCGGCCGGCACGCCGTGATCGCGCAGCCCGATAATCTCATCGGCGGAGAGCGCGCCAAAACCGGCGTCGCGCAAGCCGTGCAGATAACCGGGAGTCACTCCGTGATCGTGCATCGCCACCAGCTCGGGCGCGGGAGGACGCAAACCGTATACTTGCAGATCGCGTACGAAGTTCGAATCGACTCCGTGATCGCGCAAATCGATCACCTGGCGGGCCGGTATTTCGTACCCGGCCAGCTCCAAATCCTCAATAAATCGTGGTTTGACGCCGTGATCGCGCAAATCGATATAGTCTTGCGCGCGCAGATTGCGATAGCCGGCGTGGTTGACACCCTGGATGTAATCGAGGGTGACGCCGTGCGTTCCCAGATCGATGAGGTCCCGCAACGTCGAGCCGATGCCCGCGGAGTGAACCTCGCGCACGAATTCCAGATTGATATTGGCCATCATCAGCATGAAAAGCTCATCCTCGCGAGGCGTGGCGAACCCCAGCCCGTTGAGCTCGCTCACGAAAGCGGGATTAGGTTTCAGCGTGAAGCTGCCGGAGCCGCGGCCCCAGGCAATCCGGCCTTCGCAGAGCAGGCTCCCGGCGTCGTGTACGTACTCGAATTTGGCCGGACCGCTATGGTCCAGCATATCGAGCGAAAAGCCGCGGAAGTTCGCCAGAGGCACGTCGCTGCTGTTGATCTCCCGGTTGCCGGGGCGCCGCCGTTCCATGGTGAAATGGACCTTGCCGGGCGCTCCGGACCGGCTCAATTTCCATCCCTGGCCCGACAGCGGCGTGCCCGGCGCAGTCAGCACCTCCAACATCACCGCCCCTGCGATGACGGCAAACCAGCCAAATTCCTTCATCGGATTACTCCTGCCTCTTTGAGCTTGACGATCTGCGCAAGCGTCAGGTGCGAGCCGTATTGCGCCGCTTCCCGTAGTGTGCCCGGCCCGACGCCCCGCATGCATGCGTCGATCACTTCGCGGATCTCCACATGCGTGAAACCGGCGTCGCGCACCGCGCGCAACATCTCCGGCGACACCCCATGGTCATGCAAGTCGATCATCTCGCCGGCCGTCATCCGCTCCCAGCCGGACTGGCTGATGCCCGCGAGGAATTCGGCCGTGATGCCGTGATCCTTTAAGGAGATAATCTCGTCGACCGGGAGATTGCCGTAACCCGCCGCCACCAGCGCCGCCAGAAACGATCCGTGCGAATTCACCGGAGCAGCAGGGCGGGGGACTGCGCGAGCCGGCGACCCTTGCGCCAGGACGATCCAACGCGGCGCGCGGGCGCCAACCGCCACCATCGCCAGCAGCGCCATCGACGTGAGGGCCACGCGCAGCAGCGAGGCGCGCGGTGTGAACGGGCGTCCGCCGCGGAGCAGGATCTCGATGCGCTCACCCAGTTGCGAAGTGTGCCCGGCCATTCCCGTCGCCAGCATCATCCGGCGCCGTACCCGGCACAGTTCGAAGAGACGCGCCAGGCTGGCGGCATAGGACCGCGCTTCACCCGTCCGCGATACCACCCAATCGTCGCAGGCCAGTTCTCTTTCGCGCGCCACCTGGCGCAGAACCCACGCCGCTACCGGATGCAAGCCTGCCAGCGCGCCCAGGCAGAGGGCGGCCAGATTGGTCCAGTCGTCGCGGCGGTCCACGTGCGCCAGTTCATGCAGCAGGACGTGGTCCAGTTCCGGTTCGCGGAATTGCGTCAGCAGCGCCGCCGGCAGAATCACCGCGGGATGCAGGAATCCGGTGGCCATGGGGGACGCGATCCGCTCGGAAACCAGGAGGCGCACCGGCCGGCGGATCTCGCAGGCTGCCAGCCAATGATTGAATCGGTCGCTGAGGGATTGCGGCGCGGCGTGCGCGCTACGCTTGACCGCGCGGAGGTACAGGAAACTCCAGGCGATGCGGCAGAAACTTACGCCAGCGAAAACCAGCCACAGCCCCACCGCCAGGCGGAGCCACCCACCCGCCGGAATTCTCAGCGGGAAGACTGGTTGCCTGGAACGCGGCATTGCCGGAGTGAAGACGGCCGGAGCGATTGCCGGGGCCACGCTCCGCACCGTCACCGGCGTGCTGCGGGTTGCGCTGCGATCCAAAACGCGAACGGGCAGAATCAGCAGCACGGCGAGCACGCTCCACCAGAGCAAGTGGCGCGTCGCCGCGTTGTTCCGCGGCAAATAGCGGGCCAGGGTCCAGGCCGCGAGCGCCAGCGCCGCCGCCATCCACAAGCTATTCAGCGCGCCTGCCAGGGCCGCGCGCGCGAGGTGGTCCATGGCGCTCATTGTTCCTCCCCGGCGACCATCTTGCGGATGCGCACCAGTTCCCCGTCGCTGAGCTCTTCATCTTCCAGCAGATTGAGCACCAGCAACTCGGGCGAATTGCGGAAAAACCGGCTCACCAGATACCGTACGGCATTTCGTCCGGCTTCGTTCCGTCCAACAACCGCCTGGTACACAAACGCGCGGGCATCGTCGCGCTTGGTATGGCGCAGATAGCCCTTGTCTTCGAGGATGCGCAGAGTGGTGAGGACGGTGTTGTAGGCCAGACCCAAGTCCTTGGGAAGCGCATCGGCGACCTCGGAGACGGTGGCCGAGCCCTTGTCCCAGATCACGTCCATGAGTCTTAGTTCGGCTTCCGTCAGATTGGGAGATTTCTTTCGCGCCAAGCGTCGGGCTCCTTCAACTATGGAATTAAGAGTATTGTGGCGCGGAACGGTGGGAGTGTCAACTAGAAAATTAAGAGTGGGGGGGAAGAGTCAACTGTCAAGGAGGGGTTGATTTCGCAGTCGCGACCGCAAAAGGAACAGGCCGCGCTTTCTTATTGGACTCCACGTGGACTCCGGTGACTCCGCACTTCGGCGTTGACGTATGCACAGACCGTGCGTACACTAGAGTGGTGGGTTTCGAGTGGGACGAAGAAAGCAAGGCCGGGATCAACTTTCGCAAGCACGGGGTCCGAATGCCCGAGGCGATTCCGGTCTTTGACGATCCTTACGCGGTCACGATCACGGACGATGTATCCGATCCGGGCGAGCAGCGATTTGTCACGCTCGGCATGGGCGCGGCGGGTCGCTTGCTCGGGGTTGTCTACGTATGGCGCGGCAAGAACATTCGGATTATTTCCGTTCGTGCCGCCGAAACCCACGAGCGCGAGGAGTACGAGGCAGGACTATGAAAGATCGGTACGATTTCAGCAAGGGTAAGCGGGGCAGAGTGCTTCCGCCGGAACCTGAGGCCGAGGGCAAGACCCGGATCACGATTCGACTCGACCAGGATATTGTGGATCGCTTCTTTCGAATGGCGGAAGAATCTGGGGGCGCGATGGGCTATCAGACCCTCATCAATGCGGCGCTTAGGGAATACCTCGACGGAAAGGCGCCTCGGTTCGAGGATGCGCTGCGGCGCATCATTCGTGAGGAACTGAAGTCGAGCGCGGCTTGATGTGGATCGGTCACGCTTGTGTGGGCGTTGAGCCTCAGCTACATGAACTTTCTTCGCCTGAAGGCTGCCAGATCCGGAGCGGTAAGTTCGGACCATTCGCCGTTCTTGCGGCGATCTTGAAAACGCCGGCGCCAGTATTTCTCGATTCCGGTGGGGTCATCCGTCTTGATCGAGTGGGCGGCCTTCGCAGCCTCGGGTAGTTGGATGACAAGCTCGCGTTCACGACGGCCCAGAGCGTTGGTCCGGCCGATCTTGTAGAAGCGGCCAGCCTTCATCAAGTAGACGTAGCCCAATTCGCCATCTACGGTTTCCTCATGAACCCCGTCTGCATCTTCGGCGTTGACGGTCTTTGCCGCCACAGCACAGAGTTCGGCGATATCATTTTCGCCTCGGTCTCGGCAAAGTTTCTCCAACTGAGCGGCGAGCGCCCGCTTTCCGCCGAACCGCCCGAAAGTGTTGTGGCTCGGGAATTTCGGATCGCGCCGGGCTTTGAGCTTAAATCCCCCATCACAGGGAATCGACCCAGTTCCCGGACAAGTCCGGCGAGATTTCCTGGCAAGTCAGTTCGCCGACCGACTCCAGACACGCAGTTTTGGTCCCTGCCATAACAGGGCAAATCCAGAGTAACTCTTTAGTTTGTATTTGGAATGGGGTGGTGGCCAGGGACGGACTTGAACCGCCGACGCCAGCCTTTTCAGGGCTGCGCTCTACCAACTGAGCTACCTGGCCGAGGAGACTTTCAGTGTAGCAACGCGGTCATGCCTTCTGCAACGTTTCCAGCACTTCTCCCGTGGAATGCTCTACCTCCGCGTGCAGACTCCCCCCGTGCGCGTCCATCGTCACGATCGCCGCGAAGCCCTTCACGCGCAAGTGCCACATCGCTTCCGGTATGCCGAATTCCAATAGACTCACGCCGAGCACTTCCTCTACCGTGCGCGCGTAAAACTGCGCTGCCCCGCCGATCCCGTTCAAATATACCGCGCCGAACTCTTGCAGCGCCGCGAGCGTCTTTGGACCCATTCCGCCTTTGCCGATTACCGCGCGTACGCCGTAGCGCTTGATCACATCCGCCTGGTAGGGCTCTTCCCGCATGCTGGTGGTCGGACCTGCGGCCTTCACCGTCCAACGGTCGCCCTCCTTTAACATCACCGGACCGCAGTGGTACAGCACCGAGCCATTCAAGTCCACCGGCGGCGGATTCTTCATCAGGTAGGCGTGCACATTATCGCGGCCGGTGAACATCTCGCCCGTGATCAGCACCACGTCGCCCACTTTCAACGCGCGCATCTGCGCTTCCGTCAGCGGCGGCGTCAGAATCACCTCGCGCCCCGTCAATGCGAAGCCTTCGGTTTGCGCCATGCGTGCCACCGGACTTTGCGGATCGCGATAGAGCCACCGCGTGATGGCGCCGGTCGCGGCGTCCAGCCTCACACCCAGCCGGCGGAAGGCCCAGCAGTCATAGGCCACCGAGACGAAGAAACTGGCCGGCAGGCGGTTCGCCGCCGTGATCTTGCAGCCAATCAGCGACGACTTCCCGCCGAATCCCATGGCGCCCACGCCCAGCTTGTTGGCCTCTTCCATGATCTCGGCTTCCAGCTTGGCCAGCGTCGCGTCGGGATTCACGTCGTCCAGCGTGCGGAAGAGCTGGCCCTTCGCCAGTTCGTAGCCATGCGCGCGGTCGCTGCCGATGCACACGCCCAGCGCTCCCGGCGCGCATCCCAGACCCTGCGCTTTCCACACGGCGTGCAGAATGCACTTGCGCACGCCTTCCAGGTTGCGGTCGGCGCGGCCCAGATGGTCCAGTTGGCAGGGCACCGAATACTGCGCATTCATGTTCTCGCAGCCGCCGCCCTTGAGCACCAGCTTCACCTCCACTTCGTCCTCTTCCCACTGCTCGAAGTGGATCACCGGAGTCTCGGCGCCGAGGTTGTTGCCGCTGTTCTTGCCGGTAATGGAATCCACCGAATTGGGCCGCAGCTTGCCCAGCCGCGTGGCCTCCGCCACGGCTTCCCCGATGGCCTTGCGCAGGTGGATCTGGTTGACGCCCACCGGCGTATGGACCACGAACGTCGGCATGCCCGTATCCTGGCAGATGGCGCCGGTGTCATCGGCGGCCATATCGATATTCGACAGGATGATGTCGAGCGCCTGCGCCGACTGGGTTCCCGGCGTCTCGGCCGCGGCCGTCATCGACATGGCGGCGCGCACGTCGGGCGGAAGATTGGTGGAGGTCTCGATGATTAATTCCAAAAGACTGCCGGCTAAGAATTCCATAATGATGTCCGATCTTCCTATTGTAACTTCAGGCGAACGTCGACCGGCATTCCCGGCCGAACTGCCGCCAGCGTGGAGGTGAACTCTACCACCACCTCGGCGCCTTTGATCTCTTTGATCTGGCCGGAAATGCCGGCGCTTTGCAAATCCGGAATCAGGACCAGCGCCGGCTGGCCCGTGCGCAGGCGTTGCAACACCTGGGGTTCGGGCTCGAGCGACACCTCCAGGGCGTACATGTCGGTGGCGATATCGAAAAGATCCGTGCCCGCGGGCTTTCCCAACTCCCCATTGCGCGCTACCACCGTGCCATCGACCGGTGAGCGCACCTCCGCCGACCCGACGTTGTTTTGCGCGGCTTCCAGTTGCTGGTTCCGCTCCAACACGTCCTTCTGCGCGGCGCTCAGAGCGTTGAGCGTCGCCTGTACCTGGTCGGCGGAGAGCCGCGCCGCTTTGTCCATCACGTCGTATTCCTGTTGTGCGCTCTGGAACTCGCGCTGGGCTTTCTCCCACGTCAGTTTCGGAGTGGCGCCGGCCTTGTTGAGAGTCTGCTGGCGCTCGTAGCCGGCGCGCATTTTATCCAGCGCGGCGCGGGCGCGCTGCTGGTCGGCCTCCGCGCGCGACGCTTCCAGACGGGCATTGGCGACATTCGATTCGGCCCGCGTCACCTGGCTTTCCGCCGCGGTCACGGCCGCGGCCGCGGCATCGCGCTGGCTCTCCAGTCCCGAAGCGCCGATGCGCGCCAGCGCCTGGCCTTCATATACGTCCTCGCCTACGTCCACCAGGAGCGCGTCGATATCGCCGTCGATCTCGGCTTTCACGGCGGTGACGTGTTGCGGGCGCAGCTTTCCGGATAGCGTCACTTCCGATCCCGTTGGAATCAGCGCCGCGCCGGCTTTCCGTACCGGCGGCGCGGTCCGGCCTTTCCAGTGCAGCGAGAGCGCTCCGCCTCCGGCGCCGGCCAGCACCGCCGCCGCCGAAATCAGGAGCCATTTTCCGCGCATATCCACTGATAGCGTAGCATCGTGCACCGGATGGCAGCAGGGCGGAGGCCACCGCGTTCTGAACGCGTTCAAAGGCTGATGGAGTAGAGCAGGATGTTCGTGTCGAGAAAGTGGGGCATCATTATAGGATCGGCCATGCAGGTCTTCGCGAGGGAGCCTGTCGGAAGCGTTGAAGACTGCAATTCGGCTCCGGATCTCACGTTCCTGGCGCTTTAGACGTTCGGTTTCGGCTTCGCGCGAGGCGAGTTGCTCCAGATAGGCCTTGACCAGCGCGGAGACGGACGTGCCGCGCTCGGCGGCGGCGATCCGGGCGCGTTTGTAAGTGTCATCGTCGACCGCAACTGTGATATTGCGTATTAGCTCGCAGTATCACAGAGTCCACCGCACCCGAAGAGAGCCGCGGGACTTGCTCAGTGCCAGACGCGGGCTCAAAGTCCTGGCAGCGATGCCTCGGTTGTAAGGCGTGGATTCAGAAGCTGAAAGCTGACCGCTGACCGCTTGCGGCGTAGCCGCGCTGTGCCTGTGTGGTGACAGAACTCCTGATGTCGGCCCGCAATTTCAGCCCGGCGGGGAAAATGGGCTGAGCCATTCCTTTTGATGGCGAGAGCTTCGCGGGCGGGGCAGGCGGTGCTCGCCTTCGCTCGATCCTATTCGAGCGGCGGGCCTAATTCGGCGCGGGCGGGCAGGCGAGCACCGCCTGCCCCGCCTGTGGGCTCACTGCAAATTCCCAAGACATCGGGAGTTCTGAAGTTCCGAGAAGTCCCGTCTTCCAGCACGGCGCCGAGGGCTCGCGGCTTATAATGATTACTTCACCATGCCCTCCGAACTCCTCATTCAGTGTCCCGATGGTCAAATGAAGACGGTCCCGCTCACTGGCGAGCGCCTCTCCATCGGACGGTCGAGCGCCGCCGAACTCTGTTTCCCCGAGGACGCCGGCCTTTCCCGCCAACACTTCGCCTTTGAATCCGAGGGCGAAACCTGGACCGTGCGGGACCTCGGCAGCAAGAACGGCACCTTCGTCAACGGCATTCCGCTCAAGGCCAGGCTCATCCTGAAGCCCGGCGACCGCATCACCGCCGGCCACCTGGCGATCGTCTTCGAACCCGACGCCGCCGATCCCGCGAGAGGCGTTGTGGTTTTCGAAGGCGGCGAGTCCAGTTCCCCTACTACGTCGACCGTGGTGACCAGCCTCGAGGGCGCGCTTTCCAACCAGACCATGGCCATCCAGGGCGGCGGGACCAAGTCCTCCGCGCCCATGCAGGCGCTGATTCGCGCCGGCCAGGAATTGTCCGAAAACCGGCCGCTCGCCGAGCTTTTCCCCGTGATCCTGGACCTTGCCATTCAGGCCGTCAATGCCCAGCGCGGCGTGCTGCTCATCCTGGAAGGCGAAACCCTGGTACCCAAAGCCCACAAGGGCGAAGGATTCCGCATCAGCACCGGCGTACGCGACCGCGTGCTCAAAGAGAAGAACTCCATTCTGGTGCGCGATGCGCAGCTCGACGATGCCTTCAAGGGCCGCATGAGCATCGTGGAACAGAAGGTCCACACCATGATGGCCGTGCCGCTGCAAACCAAAGAACGCATCATCGGCCTGATCTATGTGGATTCGCCCTTCGTGGTGCGCGAGTTCACCAAAGACGACCTGAGCCTGTTGACCGTGATGGCCAATGTCGCGGCCATTCGCATCGAAAACGCGCGCCTGGCCGAGATCGAGCAGACCGAGCGCATCATGCAGCGCGACCTCTCCCAAGCCGCCGAAATTCAAGGCCGCATGCTGCCCGGCAAAGCTCCCCACGTGCCCGGCACCGACCTCGCCGGCTTCAATGCCGCCTGCCGCACCGTCGGCGGCGACTACTACGATTTCTTCCCCTACCCGGACGGACGCGTGGCGCTGGCGCTGGGCGATGTTTCCGGCAAGGGCATGCCCGCTTCCCTGATGATGATGGCGCTGCACGCGCGCGTGCAGGTGCTGGCCGAGGACCCCGGCAACCTGGCCGCCTTCATGACGCGGCTGAACAAGGCCACCTGCGCCAAATGTCCCAGCAACCGTTTCATCACTTTCTTTTTCTGCGTGCTGGACACCGCCACCGGCGAGCTGACCTTCGCCAATGCCGGCCACAATCCGCCCATCGTAGTGCGTGAATCGGGCCAGGCCGAGATGCTGGAAGGCGGCGGTCCGGTGCTGGGAATATTGCCCATCGCGCCCTACAGCGAGGAGCGCATCAGTCTGCACAAGGGCGACATGCTGGTGCTCTATAGCGACGGCGTGACGGAAGCGAACGACATCGACCAAAACGAGTACGACGAAGAGCGCTTCATCGAAGTCTTGAAAAAGCACCGCACCGAGCCGGCTAGCGCGATTGTGCAGGCGGTGACGGAATCGCTCGCCGAATTCGCCGCCGGCGCACCGCAGGCCGACGATATCACCCTGGTGGTGGCGAAGATTGTGTAGCGCGGCGCGCCGCGGAGTCCCCTCTTCATAACAGCGTGACACCGAAAGGCTCGCACGCGGATATGCACGGGCGGTGCCTATCGGTCGTTGGGCCGCGAAAGGCAAGGGCAAACGCGGTGGTTCGCGAGTGATTTACTACTTTCACAACATCGACGTTCCTCAAACCGATTTGTCAAAACGGCAGCGGGTGGCCCTGACCAGGCAACTACGCGGACTGAAATCGGATTGGAAGGAGAAGAAACCGAAATGAAACGAGCCAGCCGCAAGAAACCCCCGGAAGAGAGTTCGTTGGGGGATAAGTTGCTACGCAGCGCACAACAAGCCGGTCCGCGTGCGGGTTACCTACAGAACTCCTGATGTCGTGGAATTTGCAGTGAGCCCGCAGGTGGGGCAGGCGGTGCTCGCCTGCCCGCCCGCACTGAATTAGGCCCGCTGCTCGAATAGGATCGAGGGCAGGCGAGCACCGCCTGCCCCACCTGCGAAGCTCTCGCCATCGAAAGGAATGGCTCAGCCCATTTTCCCTGCCAGGCTGAAATTGCGGGGCGACATCAGGAGTTCTGACCTACGTCCCGGCGCCGCGGGTCGACGTGCGAAAACTGCGTGCCAGGATGGGGTTGAGCCAAACGCAGTTTGCGGCAAAGTTCGGTTTCTCGCTGGATTCGATTCAGAACTGGGAACAGGGTCATCGACAGCCAGAGGGACCCGCGCGTGTCTTACTTGTCGTGATTGCGAAGAACCCCAAGGCAGTCGAGGCGGCCCTCCGTCCGCAATGAAATCGTCGCGGCGGGCGCGATCACGAGCCGCCCGCGCGATTACCGCAGCAGCGCCTCCAATTTCTCCTGCTCCACCCCTTCGATCTCCACCACCTTCATGCGGCTGCTTGCGCCCGTCACAATGCGCACGCGCGCTCGCGGCACGTTCGCCAGTTCCGCGAAGAAGCGCACGCACTCGTCGTTCGCCTTGCCGTCCACCGGGGGCGCGGCCAGATCCAACTTCCAGGCGTCGCCGAATCTGCCCGCAAGGGCCGACCGCCTGGCTCGCGGATGCACTTTTACCGTGAGACGCGCCATTCCACTTTGGCCCTCAAGTTGGCAACGCCCGCGGCCACGCGCGTATCCACCACGTCGAATGCGATGGCATCGTCCAGCCAGTCGTGGCTCGACCCGTCGGCATTCTGCGTCGCCACCGTCAGGGTGTACGGTTGCGGAGTCAGCCAGCATTCGATGGCGAAATCCACCTCCAGCTCGTCACCCGGTTGAAATTCGCCCAGCGCGGCGTGCTCGATGCCGGTGTTGGTGCCGTAGACGTCCATTCCGATACGCGTGCGGATGAGGATCCCCACCATGGGATCGGTGCGCGCCAGGTGGAAGCGCGAGCGCACGCGCACGGTGATGCGTTCGCCGCTGGCCACCGAGACCGCCGGCTCTCCGCGGGAATTGAGCAGCTTGACCTCCAGGATCTCGCTGGCGCCATCGCCGTGACGGAAGCTGGAGCGGATGCGATCGCCTTTCTTGTCGCCGGGATCCTGCTTTTCGAGCACCAGCCCGATGTAGCGATTGATCACGTCGCTCGGCCGGCCCTGCGCCTCAATGCGGCCTCGATACAGCAGAATCGCGCGGTCGGAGAGTTGCTTCACCAGTCCCAAATCGTGCGAAACGAACAGCACCGTGATTTTGCGCTGGCGCAGTTCCTGGAATTTGCGCACGCAGCGATTGGCGAACACCGCATCGCCCACCGCCAACGCTTCGTCCACAATCAGGATCTCGGGATCCACGTGGATCGCCGTGGAGAACGCCAGCCGCACATACATGCCGCTGGAATACTCTTTCACCGGCCGCTCGATGAATTCCCCGATTTCCGCGAAAGCTTCAATCGATGGCATGGACTTGTCGATTTCCGCGCGGCTCAGACCCAGGAGCTCGCCGTTCAGGTAGACGTTTTCGCGCCCCGTGAACTCCGGGTTGAAGCCCGCGCCCAATTCGAGCAGCGCCGCGATACGGCCGCGCGTCACCACCCGCCCGGTGGTGGGCTGCAGAATGCCGCTCACGATTTGCAGCAGCGTGCTCTTGCCACACCCGTTCGGCCCCACCAGCCCCAACATCTCTCCCTTTTCCACCTGGAAGCCGATGTCCTGGAGCGCCCAGAAGTCGGTATGGCGAGGCTTCGCCCCCGGTAGCATTTCGTGCAGCCGGTCCACCGGGCGACGGTAGAGGCGATAAAGCTTGGAGACGTTCTGTACAAGGACCAAATTTGATGATAGCGGTCCGGACCCTCGCCGCGGGGAGGTAAAATGGGCCAATGCCGGCAGGCTGGTATGAGGACACCGATCCCGAAGCGTTGGAAGTCTTCCTCCAGTTGCACCGCCGGATGACGCCCGGCCAGCGCGTGGCGCGGGTCTTCGAGTTGACGGCATTCCAGGAAAGCTTGCAGCGCGCCTCGGTGCGTTCAATGTATCCGCGGGCCGGCGAGCGCGAAGTCTTTTTGCGGGTGGCCGCGCGCCGCCTGGATCGCGAGACCATGCTCCGCGTGTACGGCTGGGATCCGGACTTGCATCCGTGACGGCTCTCGCCCAGGCGTTCGAGGAATTGCTGGCGGCGCTCGACCGGACCGAGACGATGTTCCTTGTCGGGGGATCCGTTGCCAGCGGCGCGCACGGGCTCGCGCGGCTGACCAACGACATCGATATCGTGGTGGACCTGACCCTCGACCGCGTACCGGCGCTTTGCGAGGCGCTCGGTTCCGCCTTCTATGCCGATGCCGGCATGGTGTCGCGAGCGGTGGCCGCGGGCCGTCCGTTCAACCTGATCCACCTGGCGACCGCCTACAAGTTCGACTTCTTCCCCGTTGGCAACGAAGCCTTCGGCCGTTCCGAACTCGCCCGCCGCAGGTTCACCGCCGGCAGCATCACCGGTCTGGAGCACATCGAGTTTCCCGTCGCCAGCCCCGAAGACATCATTCTGGCCAAGCTGGTCTGGTTCCGTAAAGGCGGGGGAGTCTCGGATCGCCAGTGGCACGATATTCTGGGCGTGATTCAGGTTCAGGGGGAGCGGCTCGATCGCGCCTATCTGAATAAGTGGGCCGAGCAGCTCGGAGTCTCGGACTTGCTGAGCGAAGTTGTGCGGTAACGGCGGCTGGGCATGCATCGCGCGGAGTTAAGTGCGTATCCGATCCGGGGAAGGTCCGTCATCCCTGAACGCTCCCTAACGGTTGCGGCTCGGTAACTAACTGCAAACACGCGAGCACTCGTTACAGAGCCGGGCCCAGAGGGCACCCCGTTAGGGAGCGTATTCCGCGCCTGAGCCACGAAATCCCCGGATCGGTTAATTAAGCACAATCCAAACTTCGTTCTTCTCCGCGAACGCGTGCTGGCTGCTACGCTCAGACATTGAGGTCAGTGTCATGTCAGAGAAAGTAGCGGTATTCGACACCACTCTGCGAGACGGCGAACAGGCGGCCGGCACCCGGCTTGGCAGCAGGGAGAAACTCACCATCGCCAGGCAACTGGCGCTGCTCCATGTGGATGTCATCGAGGCCGGCTATCCCGGCTCCTCCCCCGAAGATGCCGAGGCCGTCCAACTAATCTCGCGGGAGATCGAAGGCCCAACCATCTGTGCCCTGTCCCGCGCCATCCCCGTGGATATCGAAGCGTGCGGCAAGGCTCTGTCACGGGCTCGCAAACCGCGGATACACACCGGGATCGGAGCCTCGGACATCCACATCGCCGGCAAGTTTCGAGACGAACGGTACGGCAAGAACCTCGGCGAAAAGAAGGTCACAATCCTGCGCATGGCGGTGGATGCCGTCAAGCTGGCGCGGCAATATGTCGATGACGTCGAATTCTACGCCGAGGACGCCGGCCGCGCCGATCCGGCGTACCTGATGGAAATGCTGCAGGCGGCCATCGATGCCGGCGCCACCGTAGTCAATATCCCCGATACCACCGGCTATGCCGTGCCGGAACAGTATGGCCGCCTGATTCGCACCATTCGCGAGCAGGTGCCCAATATCGCCCGGGCCACCATCAGTGTCCACTGTCATGACGATCTCGGACTGGCCGTGGCGAATTCTCTCTACGGCATCCTCAATGGCGCGCGCCAGGTGGAGGGCACCATCAACGGCGTCGGCGAGAGGGCCGGAAACGCCGCGCTGGAGGAGGTGGTCATGGCCCTCCGAACGCGCGCCGACTTCTTCGACGTGCACACCGATCTGGACACCCGCGAGTTCCATCGCACCAGCCGGCTGGTGGCCAATGCTTTGGGAATGAAAGTGCCCCCCAACAAGGCAATCGTCGGGGATAACGCGTTTTCCCACAGTTCGGGGATTCACGTCGATGGCTTCCTCAAAGAACGGGAGACCTATGAGATCCTGCGGCCCGAGGACGTGGGAATTTCCGAAAGCCGGGTGGTGTTGACCGCGCGTACCGGCCGGCACGGGCTGCGGGACCGTCTCAAGAAACTCGGCTACACGCTCTCCGACCGCGAGTTGAACCAGGCTTACGATCGCTTCCTGGGCGTGGCCGACAAGAAGCAGGAAGTATTCGATGAGGATCTGGCCGCCATCTTACACGATGAGCTCCATCCCCTGCCGGAACTCTATCAACTGGATTACCTCCATATTTATAGCGGCACGGCGGCGATTCCCACAGCTACCGTCCGGCTGCGCCTGAAAGATGAAGTGCGGGAGGGCGCCGCCATCGGTGACGGCCCCGTCGATGCCGTCTGCAAGGCCATCGCGGCGGTCACCGGCACCGCCGCCAAACTCGGCCGGTACGAGATTCGGGCGGTGACCAGCGGCACGGAGGCCCTGGGCGAGGTCACCATGCAGGTTGAGGACGCGGGGCGAAAGGTCCTGGGGCGGGGCGCTTCCACGGATGTGATCGAAGCCAGCGCGAAAGCCTACATCGACGCCCTCAACAAGCTCGCCAACCTTGCGGGTAAGCTGTAAGTGAACTAACTTTGGATCTCAGGCTAGTTATCCAGCGACATCTTTCGAGTTAGTTCCATGGCGGCTTCCGGAGTAGTGCTCGTGCCCATCTCGGTGTCCACATAGCCCTTATAGTTCAGCTCTCGCAGAACGCGCATGATGTAGGCATAATCAATCTCGCCGGTCCCCGGTTCCTTGCGCCCCGGAACCTCCCCAATCTGCACCAGCCCGATCCAGCCTTTCGACAACCCCTGCCGCAGGTGGGTGGAAATATTCCCCTCCATCAACTGCAGATGATACATATCGAAGCAGACTTTCACATTCGGATGGGCCACTTCTTCAATCACCGGAAACGCCACGGCCGCGGTGTCCAGCGCCATGCGGACCTGTCCGGCTCCCGTGCTGAGCGGCTCCATGACCAGCGTCACGCCCCATTCTTTAGCGATATCGCCGGCTTTCCGGAGTCCGCTGACAATCTGCGCCCGTTGCGTTTCCCAGGGAACGTCCGGCTGCGTTTTGCCCACGAATACGATCGGCTGCGCGCCGCCCAGCTTGGCCGCGATTTTGATGCGCGCGGTCACTTCGTCGAGATAGATCTGCTCTTGCCCCGGCTTGGTCAGCCCCGTGGAACTCCCCACGCTGCTGGTACCGGAGATGCTGGCGCATTTCACGCCGGTCCGCTCCTGCACCTTGAGCATGGCGTCCCGCTCTTCTTCCGTGGCGCTCCAGAAACTATACGCCTTGAAGCCCTGAGCGGCCACCATCTCCACCCGTTGGACTTTCGGCATGGTTCGCGGGAACATCACTTCGATATTGATCGACACCGTGTACGGCGGCGGGCCCGGCGCGGCATCGGCCACCGGGGTATCCAACGCGAGTGGTAGGGCTGCCCCGGAAGCGATCATGGCGCGGCGGCTAATGAGAGGTTTCATGTTCAAAGCGAATTCTACCCTATTTCGGGGACAGGCTACATAACCTCGAAACTCCGGGGTGCTTACACGGTATCGGGAGGCACGTCTCTGAACGACCGCTCCCTCGCGGGGTGCCCTCTGGGCCCGGCTCTGTAAGCACTTACAAACATTGAGACGCCATTCTGAGCCGCGCGCGCCAGCAAGCGGTTCTTAACCAAAATCCCGAAACTGTTTAAGCACCCGAAACTCCGCCCCGCTCACCGATTTGTATTTCGAGGTTATGTAGCCTGTCCCCGAAATAGCTCTTGAGGTTCAGCCGGGCTTGGGCGCCGACTTTGCACGGGAAGTTCCGGGTCGCTTCGCCGGTTTTGGACCTGCGGATTCTCGCGACAGACTTGCGGGCGTGAACACAATTCTCAAGCCGAGAGCGCCGAGAATTCCCATAAAGCTGCTATATGTGGGGTTGCCGCCCTTGTGGAGCATTCGATATAGGGCTTCGCGGGACACTCCAGCCTCTCCCGCTACACGGGCCATTTGCCGGGCCTCGGCAATATCGCGAAGCGCCACGAGCACCATCTTTTCCGAGTCTTCAGCCGCCGCATTTAAGTAGTCGGCGGCCTCTTGGGGATCGGCTAAATCCTCAAGAAGATCCGCGCGAAAGTCGCTTGTCCGCTTAGGCATTGTAATCCTCCCAGTACTCCTTAGCTTTCCCGATATCCGAAACCTTGAGTGCTCTTGTTGCCGCCCAGGAGCAATATGATCTCGACAGGTTCGCAATCCCCGTAGTTCCCAAACTGTTCGATCCGCCTGATTCTGACGTTGACGCGGTTATGCATTTCACCGTCGATTTTACGAGTAACCCACTTCCTAAAGAGGCTGTCACCAGCAGTGTTGCGATAGTTCTTTGCATTTCCGGCAATCGGTTCCACAAGAAGCTTTTCCGGGCGCCGTGATTTTTATATCACAAATCTATCATAATCACAGCAAAGGGCCCAGCGCCGCGGCGGCCAGGGTTCCGAGTGCGCCGCGCCGGGTGGTTCCGTGCGGACGTCCGGTTTCCATCCGAGCCAGTCTATCGGACCCTGTTCAGGGACAGCCGAATTCCCTTATAGTAGACGTTTATGGCCATCATCGCCGTAGCGGGACGAAAGGGCGGGGTGGGCAAATCCACCATCGCCGGCAATCTGGCGGGGGAATTCCACAAGATGGGGCGGAGCGTGGCGGTGCTGGACGCCGATCCGCAGCACAGCCTGGCGACATGGGCGGAGCAGGGGGACGGAATGCTCTCGCGTTGCGTCGTAAAAGTACCGGATGGCGGCGCAACCTTGCGGGCGCGGGCGCACGCAGCCGAAAAGGATGCCGACATCGTCCTCATCGACACGCCGCCGGGCGTGCCCGAGACGGCCTACCAGGCGGCCTTGGCGGCGGACCTCATGCTGCTCCCCTGCGGGCCGTCGCCGCTCGATTTGTTCGCCTTGCGGGAAGCCCTGTCGCTCTCTCTGAAAGCCCGTGCCGAGCGGCGATCGAAGAAGCCGCGGATCCGCTTCGTGCCATCCAAGGTTCTGATGGGCACCAAGCTGAGCCGGGGGCTGTCGGCCTCGCTTGAAGACATGGGCAAAAAGGTGCTGCCTGCCATCGGGCAGCGCGTGGTGGTGGCGGAGGCGGTAGCCAGCGGGCTTACCGTGTCGGAATACGCGCCGGACTCTCCCGCCCACGAAGAGTTCCGGTCGTTGGCAAAAGCTGTGGTGAAGCTTTTGAATCGATAGCGTGCCGCGGCGGAGGCGCGGTCCAGTATGTATCGGGGCGCCAAAAGCTAAGAGCTAAAAGCTGCGTTATCCCTTATTCCACACGCCGCTGCCGCGCATCGCCAGGTTCGCCACATGGCCCGCCCGCGCGGCGGACACACCCACTTCGATAGGCGCGTTGGGCGTCTTGCGCGAAGCCAGACAATCCAGGAAATTCTTCATGTGGGAAACCGTGCCCTCCATCTTGGATTTCACCTCCATGATGGGCTCCGACGGTTGGGGATTCTCGCTGTAGCGCGGGAATTCCTGGTATACCGAAAACCCGCCGCGCCATAACCGCATGGCCGCCTTCGTTCCGCGAATCATCAGGCCGCCGCCTTCGATGTACCCCAGCAGCGCGCAATCGAACTCCACCATGGCATGGCCGGGGTACGACAGCGCGGCGCTCATGGTGTCGGGCGTTTGCCGTTGGGCCAAGACCGCGGTGAAGCCGTTGGCGGTGGCCCGCGACGGCATGTCGACGCCCATGATCCAATGCGCCACATCCACCCAATGAACGAACAAGTCGGTCATGGCGCCGCTTCCGAAATCCCAGTACCAGCGCCAATTGGCGTATTGATCGGCATCGAAGGGGCGGTCCGACGCGGGACCGAGGAAACGCTTCCAATCGAGCTTGGTGACGTCGAAATTGCCGGGCCTGCCGGCCGTAAGGTGATTCTGATACCAATACGTGCGAATGAACGTGACCTGGCCCAGGCGGCCATTGGCGATCTCCTCGCGTGCCTGCGCGAAATGTTCCCAGCTTCTCTGCTGGAGACCGATCTGGACGATGCGCTTGGACGCGCCTACCGCGGCGACGATCGGTTCGCTCTCTTCCAGCGTATGAGTGACGGGCTTTTCGCAATAAGCATCCTTGCCCGCCTGCAACGCATCCGTCAGCACCCGCACGTGCCAATGGTCGGGCGTGGCGATGACCACGGCATCCACGTCCTTGCGGTCGAGCAGCGCGCGATGGTCGCCGTATTCCTCGGCGTTCGGGGCATGCGCGGCTTTGGTGGTGATCAAATGCGGTTTGTAAACGTCGCAGAGCGCCACGATGTCATTCGATTCGAGCTGATTGAGCGCGCCCAGAAGAGTCTGGCCGCGCTGTCCGGTCCCGATGGCACCGATGCGAACGCGGTCATTGGCTCCGAGAATCCGGCTGTATGACGCGGCCGTAACGAGTGTGGCGCCGACAAATCGACGGCGGCCGCACGAATTGGTGAGAGGCATCCTGTCCGAAGTATACGACGAATCGGGATACCCAAACGGAATGCCACCGGGTACCTCGAGTATCCCAGTCATGACACCGGTCCTTCGCACGATAAGTCTCTTGGCCGCCCACAGCCTCGGGCTGACCGCCGCGGAGATCGATGTTCCGACCTCCTGATCTCGCCCCGCAATTTCAGCCTGGCGGGGAAAATGGGCTGAGCCATTCCTTTCGATGGCCAGAGCTTCGCAGGTGGGGCAGGCGAGCACCGCCTACCCCACCTGCGGGCTCACTGCAAATTCCACGACATCAGGAGTTCTGAATATATACCAAGCGGTGGCCGCGTGGAGCCCCGTCACCGCACCGCTACGGCCGGGTCGCCGGAAGTACGCGGAACCGGCGGCGGCCTTCTATTCGATACGTGTCGAAGTCGGCATGATCCACGGTGAAGATGGTCGACAGAGCCTCACGCTTCGCGAGATACACGAGAGTGGCATCTGCAAAATCCATCGGGCGATCCGAATAGCGTGACATCAGTGCCTGTATTTGCGATAGTTCCGAGTCCTCGATCACGGCCAGCACGATGGCGCCAGAGCGGACGAATCGCCAGGCGGCCTTCATCTCATGACGGCTGTCACCGGCCAGGTGAAACAGTTCCGTCAGCACCGCTTCGGAGGTTACCAAAGGAAGCCGGAGTTGTTCAAATGCATCCACACAGACTCGGTGCCAACGGTCCGTCCTGTCCAACAACGCCCAAATAGCGCCTGTATCGATCAGAGCGTCAGCCGTCATGGCGCCGCCGCAGACGTTGACGCACCGCCTGGCTTGCGGTCTCCGAGCGATGCGCATTTCCGCTCGCGACGACTCCAAAGCACTTCGATGCGGCCTTCTGAAGGCGAATTTGCTCGTCATCGCTCTCTATCGCGGCGCCACCTTTATTCAGCCAGTCGCGGGCGGCCAGTTCGAGAACCGCGGAAAGCGATACCTTCCGCAGGCGCGCTTCACGCTCCAATCCAGTCTTGAGATCGGTCGAAACGCGCCAACTATAGACTTCGTTCTTCATGCACTACATTGTAGTGCATCTTTCGTTTTACTTCCAGCCCGGCTCCGAGTATGGGTGCCGCCGAACACGAACCGGGCCGCTCACTCCTCGCGCAGGGTAGCGTTGGCGTCGAGCGCGGCGGCGCGGGCCGCGGGCGCCCAGCAGGCTACCGCCGCCACCAGCACGAAGAGAATCGTCATGGCCGCGAAGGTGGATGGGTCGGTGGCCTTGACCCCCACCAGCAGGGCCGCGATCAGGCCCGTCAGCCCGAATGACGCCAGCAAGCCGATACCAATCCCCACTACGGTGAGGCGCAGCCCGTGGCCCACCACCATTCTGAAGATGCCGGCTGGGTCGGCGCCCAATGCCATCCGCACGCCGATCTCCGCGGTCCGCTGCCGCACCACGGTGGACAGCACACCGTATAGGCCCACGGCGGCCAGAAGGACCGCAATCGCGGCGAACATCCCGATGAGCTGCAGCGAGAGCCGTGTGCCGGCCTGGTCCCGATCCACCAGCACGTCCATGGGCTGCAGCTTCGAAACCACGATGCCGCGGTCCACTTTGGCGATCTCGGCGCGCACCGCCGCGGCGTATTTCGCAGGGTCGCCGACGGTGCGGAGCATCCAGTATCGCGATACGCCAATCCCCCAGAAGCTCTCCGAGAAGTACACCGTTTTGCGGCCCGGGTCGCTGAGTGAAGCGAGCCGCTGATGCGCCACCACGCCGATGACTTCGGCCCACGCGTTGGCCGGGCCGGGCAGTTCGATGCGCTGGCCCACCGCCGATCCGTTGGGGAAGGCCTCGGCGGCAAAGAGTTGGTCGACCACCACCAGATTGCGCCCCGGCGCGTTATCAGCTTCGGTAAAGGTCCGCCCCTCCAGCAGCGGCGTGCGCAGGGTTTCGAAATAGCCGGGCATCACTTGCTGCATGTCGGCATCCTGGGCGCTGGGGACTGCCGCGCGAGGCGCCTGGGTGGCGGAATTCCTGGGGCGGGACCCTCCGCCTAACGGCAGAGCGAGCGCCTCGGTGGCGCTTTGAACCCCCGGCAGTGCGCGCAAACGGGCCTGGATCTCGCGCAGCAGTTCCAGGCGGCCCTGTTGCCGGGTGAGTTGCCAGTCACGGGTGGCGAAGAACGTCAGCACGCCGTGCGGATCATATCCGGGATCGATGCGGCGCAGTTCCAGAAAGCTGCGGAACATCAGGCCCGAGCCGACGAGTAACACAAACGATAAGGCCACTTCCGCAATCACCACGCCCGATCGCAGCAGCCGGCCGGCCCGCAATCCCGGCGTACGAAAGCTGGTGCGCAGCGCGTGACCCACGTCCGGCCGCGCCGCGCGCAGAGCGGGGATCACGCCGAAAACGGCCACCGCCGCCAGGCCCGCCGCCGCCGCAAACAGGAGTACGCGCCAATCGATGGCCGCCGATTCGATGCGCGGGAGATTCGCCGGTGCGATGGCCAACAGTCCGCGGATACCGAGCCAGGCGAAACCCAGGCCGAGCAAGGCGCCGAAACCCGAAAGCAGCAGCGCTTCGGTGAGCATCTGGCCCAGCAGTCGCCCCCAGCTTCCGCCAAGCGCGGCGCGCACCGCCAGTTCCCGCTGGCGCAAAGACGCCCGCACCAGCATCAGATTTGCCACGTTGGCGCACGCGATCAGCAGCAGGAAGACCACCGCGCCCATGAGCGCGAGAATCGCGGGGCGGACGTCTTCCACCAGATACTGGCGCATGGGTTCCAACCGCAAGGGCGATGCCGGGTCGAAGGAATTCTTGCGTAATTGCGGGGTCAGCGCATCCAGCCGTTGCTGCGCCTGCGCCAGGGCGATACCGTTTTTCAACCGGCCGATGGCCCCCACAGTCAGCAGATTCCGGTGGGCCGCATCGTAGCCGATGTTGTTGGCCACCCAGAAGTCGGGGACGCTGGGGCTGGGAGGGAAATACAGCGTGAAACCGGGCGCCAGGACGCCCACAATTCGCGGACCGGGTTGCCCCGCGCCGGCGATCTCCCGGCCCAGGACCGCGGTGTTTCCGCCATAGCGGCGCTGCCAGTATTCATAGCTGAGGATGGCCGCGCTGCCCGGCGGAATCAGGACCTCGGGCTCGCCCGGTTGCGGTACCGCGTCGGCATCGGTGAAGTCGCGGCCCAACGCGATTTTGGCGTCCATCAGGCGGAAGAAATTGGCCGTGACTAATGCCTTGCCGACCTGCTCGGTGGCGCCGTCTTCGCGGGGCACGAAGGCCCGGAAGCTGGTGACGCCGCCCATGTCTTCGAAGAGTTCGCGCGTGCCCTCCCGCAGGTCGAAGAAATCGGCGTTGGAATGGGTGTAATTCCTGCTGTTTCCCGGCCGATACTCCCACAACACCAGTACCAGCCGGTCGGCGTTGCGATAAGGCAGGGGACGTAACAGGACCGCGTCGGTCACGCTGAAAATTGCCGTGCTGGCGCCGATCCCGAGCGCCAGAGTCAGGATGGCCGTGAGGGCGAAACCGGGGCTTTTGCGCAGGGTCCGGGCGGCGTACCGCACATCCGCTCGCAGGGCGTCCCACCTGGCGTGCCCCCAGGCATCGCGGCAGCGCTCCTTGTAGGCCTCGATTCCGCCGAACTCGATGCGCGCGCGCCGCATGGCTTCGGCCCGGGAGAGGCCCGATCGCATCAGGTCTTCCGTCCGCGCTTCCAGGTGAAACCCGATTTCGTCGGCCATGCCGCGCTCGGCGTCCGGGCGCCGTTTCCATCGCGAGAACATCTCCGGCCTCTTTCCTTCAGAACTCCTGATGTCGCCCCGCAATTTCTGCCTGACGGCGAAAATGGGCTGAGCCATTCCTTTCGGTGGCGAGAGCTTCGCAAGTGGGGCAGGCGGTGCCGCCTGCCCGCCCGCGCTGAGTTAGGCCCGCTGCTCGAATAGGATCGAGCGAAGGCGAGCACCGCCTGCCCCACCTGCGGGCTAACTGCAAATTCCACGGCCTCAGGAGTTCTTTCCTTAGTCCCTTAGGAGTACGATACGCGCGTTCTCCTAAGCTGTCAAGGGGAAGGGCGATACTCCTCAGATTTTTCCCGAAGTGGCCGATAAGAAAATCTGAAGTGTAGCGTTCCTAGTCCACATAAATCCGATGCTTGCACTTATTGGTATTGTTGCAGTATTCGCCGCCGTTATCGGCGGCTATCTGCTCGAAAATGGGAATCCCTGGGTCCTGCTGCAGCCGGCCGAAATGTTGATTGTAATCGGCGCCGCCGCGGGGACCATTCTCATCGCCAACCCTCCCCACTTGATCCGGAAAATGCTGACCGGCGCATGCGATACGTTCCGCGCGCCGCCGCATAGCCGGAAATCGCTTCTGCTCCACCTGCGGATGCTGTTTGAAGTATTCAGTTTTGTGCAGCGCGCAGGTATTATGGCCCTGGAGAACGACGTAGATGCTCCCCAGAATAGCCAGATTTTTTCCCGCTACCAGGGGTTCCTGCGTGACCACGACACCCGCGCATTCATCTGCGATTCGCTGCGCATGATGGTGATCGGCGCCACCACGCCGCACGAACTGGACCAATTGATGGATCTCGATATCGACGTGCAGCGCCGCGGACGCATGGCGCCGGTGGCCGCGCTCCATGCCGTGGCCGATGCGCTGCCGGGGCTGGGCATCGTCGCCGCTGTTCTGGGCGTGGTCATTACCATGGGGGCCATCGGCGGCGCGCCGGAGACCGTGGGCCAGAAGGTGGCGGCTGCTTTGGTGGGGACTTTCCTGGGCATCCTTCTTTGTTACGGCGTGGTTGGCCCGGTGGCCGCGCGCCTGGAGAACCTGAGCGAACAGCGAACGCAGTTTCTGCAGGTGATGCGCGTGGCGATCTGTTCCTTCGTCCGGGGCGCCTCACCGATTCTCGCCGTGGAGTATGCCCGGCGGTCGATTCCGGTTGAGTCGCGTCCCTCGTTTGTCGAGTTGGAAGTGACCATCCGGCGCGACGCCCGAATTCCGGTCGCCCAGAAACCGGCAGACGGTACGCACCGGGCAGAAAGCGGGGAGAATGTCCAATCGGTCGAACCTACCACCGCCCAATCCCACTGAGGAGCCGCCGGGCCTGCTCTCGTCCGCACGCGGCCGCCAGGTATTTCCACGGTCCCATGGCGGCGCGTGGAAGGTGGCGTATGCCGACTTCGTCACCGCCATGATGGCGCTGTTCATCGTGCTGTGGATGATGAACTCCACCCAGAGGGTGAAAGCTTCTATCACAGGATACTTCCGCGATCCCCGGGGTTACACTCAAAAACCTGGGGCTGGCCCCGGTGCCGCCGGCGAGGGTCTGGCGGTGGACCATCGCAACGTGGCCAACCTGCAGAAGCAAATCGAAGAGGCGCTGCACCGCCTGCCGGAGTTCCCCAAGCTTCGCGACAATATCCGGTTCAGCGTGACTGGCGAAGGCTTGCGCATCGATCTTCTAGAGAACGAGCAGGGTCTGTTCTTCGTGACCGGCAGTCCCAACCCCACGGTGGAAGGTGAGCACCTGTTGCAATTACTGGCATCCGAGATCGGCACTATGCCCAACCGGGTGGTGATTGAGGGCCACACCGATTCGCGCCCCTACCGGAATGCCGTCCCCTCCAGCGGCTATAGCAACTGGGAACTCTCCGCGGATCGCGCCAACGCCGCGCGCCGCCTCTTGCACGCGCATGGTTTGCGTCCGCAACAGGTGGTCGAGGTGCGCGGTTATGCCGACCAGAAATTATTGGACGAAGGCAATCCCGGAAGCGCCCGGAATCGGCGGATCTCGCTGGTGGTGAGGTTTAGCGGGGAGTGAGGGAGGGGAATTGGCCACGGATGGACACGGATTCACACGGATAAGACCAAATGCTGTTCACTTAGTACACCGTTTCAGAAGTTCGCCCCGTGTGTGCAAGATACGAGGGTGTATTTGCGAAACGGTTCACTTAGCGGACATCCTCGGTGCTTCGGTGGGGCAGGCTTCAGCCCAATGTCACTTACTTTGCCCAAACGTGGAATTCTGCATTTGTTGTGGGGCAGCCAGTCTTGGCTGCAGCCGCCTTTCCAGGCGGCTCTTGGGGACGTCAACGAGTGCTCGTGTCCCGAAAGAGCCGGCTAAAAGCCGGCTGCAGCCACGATTGACTGCCCCACTGTTCTTGCAGACAGATTCCTATCGACAAAACTATGCGGCATTGCCCTTGCGCTTGCCTCCCGGCGCCCGCCGACCGCGCAGAAAGAGGAACCGTATGATGAACACCGAGACCAGCACGACCGCCACAGCCGCCGACATTGCGGAAACCGGCGCCCCCGTTGCACCGAAGCCGGCCAATGCGACCAGGAAGCCCGCCGCCAAGAAAAAGAACGCGCCCAAGGGCGAGAAACGCGCCGTGATCCGATCCACCGCGTCGAACAGGAGAGCGCGTTGTTCACGCCGGAGCAAGCGCTGGTGTTCCTGCACGCAGCCAAAGAGCATCGCTTGGGCGAGCTCTTCAAGGTGGGTGCAGCGTTGTCGTTGGGCCTAAGAAAAGGGGAAGTAACCGGCCTCCGACCCGAGGACATCGACCTCGATGCTCGCATCGTCCACGCACGCCGATCCCTACAGTGGCTTCGGTTGTCCGACGCAAAGGAAGGCCACTGGATTGACCATCCGCCGAAGCGTGGCTTCTTCCGCGATCTGCCGATGACGGACGCGGTCCACCGCGCGCTCCTCTGCCACATGGCACGCCGACAAGGCGAGGCCGCTACCGCCAAGAACTGGATCGATTCCGGGTATTTATTTGTGAGCATCACCGGCGCGCCGTTACCCGAGAAGAATGAGAGCAACGAGTTCTACACCCTCTACGATTCCCTCGATGAACCACGGATCAGATTTCACGATTGCCGCCACAGTTGCGGTAGTTTTCTCAACGCTGGGCGCGAGCGCCTTCACCATCCGGAAGATCTTCGGCCATTCGCAGTTGAGCACCACCAATCGCTACACCCATATTCCGATAGTAGTCAGCAAGGCCGCGTTGGACGCGTGGGTACCTTGGTGGAGACCACGCACAAGAAGCCAAAGGACCAGCCGGACGCGAAGCCGGCACAGAAGCCGCATGGAGCGTGCAAGGGCGATGGTAGCGTCGTGTCCGTGAAAAACCATAAAACGTGAGGGGTGGCCGACGGCACCTTTACCGGGCGGTGGATAAACAGGGTAGGACGCTGCCTTTCCTTCTGCACGAGCATCGTGTAAGCTGATTCTTGGTCTCGGCCGGGGCCCGGCACGATGGCCACACCGGCATTGAGAGCCTTCTCGTCCGCCGTGAAGCAGGAGTATCCCATAAATGAAAACCTCTTCCGTAGTGTGGCGCTGCGCGCTGGTCGTTCTTACTGCTACACTCGTCGCCGCAACGCTCCAGGCTCAGACCGAGGTCCGTCCGCTGCCGCGCATCGTCGAGAAGAACGGGCGCTTCGCTCTGTTCGTAGACGACGCCCCGTTTCTGATCATGGGTATCGAGGATCTGACCATGGGCGATTGGCCCCCGCGACCAACCGTGTGGCCCGCCCTGGAATACATGCATGTCAACACCGTCGAAATCCCCGTCTATTGGGAGGATTTTGAACCGCAGCCCGGACAGTACGACTACGCTGTGATCGACCGGATCCTCGCCGATGCTCGCAAGCATGACGTTCGCCTGGTGCCGCTCTGGTTCGGAACCTACAAGAACGGGCATCCGCACTATATGCCCGACTGGATGAAGCTGGATCCCGTCCGCTATCCGCACGCGCTCGACAGGAACGGCCAGGCAGTGGACTCGCCTGCGCCTTTCTCGACCGCTTCGCTCGATGCCGACAAGCGCGCCTTTACCGCTCTGCTCGGACACTTGAAGGAAGTCGATCGACAGCGCACCGTAATCATGGTGCAGGTGGAGAATGAGACCGGCAACTGGAACTGCGTTCGCGATTACTCCCCGGCCGCGCAGAAGTACTTTGTCGCGCCTGTTCCACCTGAGGTTCTTAGGGCCATGCATGTTGGCACCACTTCTCCAGTTCCAAACTGGGAGCAGGCTTTTGGTCCCGATGCGGACGAATACTTCAACGCCTGGGCTGTGGCCAGGTACGTGGGGCAGGTTGCCGAGGCGGGAAAGGCCGTTTATTCGCTGCCCATGGTTGCCAACGCGGCCCTGCGCGACCCATTGCATCCAGGTCATGCCGGCATACCGGGCTCTCCCGGCTCCTACGAGAGCGGCGGCCCCACCGACAACGTGCTCGGCATCTGGAAAGCCGCGGCTCCAGCGATCGATATTCTGGGGCCCGACGATTACCAGAACAATCCCGCCGCATATGTGAAAGCTCTGGAGCTTTATCACCGCAACGACAATCCCTTGTACCTGCCGGAGACCGGCTGTCCCGGCTGTGCCCGCTTTTTCTTCACGGGACTGGGCCTTCAGAGCATAGGATTCTCGGCCGCCACCGACGTTAGCACGCCGGCCCTGTTGGGCGCGCAAGCCGGAATGCAGGCCGCACAGGCAGGCAACCCGGGCGCATGGGAAGTATACAAGCCGGGAGATGACTTCCTGACTTCCTGGGGAATGAACTTCCGCTTGATCGGTCCCATGCAGCGCGAGATTGCCCGCCTCAATTTCGAAGGCAAGCTCCAGGCCGTGGCGGAAGAACAGGGCCGGACAACGGAGATTCTGCCTTTCGAAAACTGGAATGCCGAGGTCACGTTTGGTACATTCCGCGGTGGTTCCAACCCGCCCGGCGCGAATCCAACGCCGGCCGGGCGCATTCTGGTGGCCCAACTTGCCGACAACCAGTTCCTGGTGACCGGATACTATTGCCGCATTGACTTCCGTCCCGCCGGCACAGAGCAGCAAAGAAAATCAAAGCTTGTCGTCCCGGGAACCGATGAAACCCCGTCCGCTCTGATCGACGGCAAATGGCAGCACCGGCAGTTCCTCCGCCTCGAGCAAGTAACCTGGGAGGACAGCGCCTTCCAGCACGTTCGCACCTGGGGCGGACGAGGGGGTGAGACCAACGGCCTGTATTTTGGCGAGGTGCCCGTCGTGTTGCGCGTCTCGTTAACCACTTATTAGAGGCTGCGCCTCGACATCCTGGAACCTGTCCCACTCGTTGGGCTCCGCGGCATCATACTCTCCCGCCTCGGTGCTCGCTTCGATTACCGATCCGGGCTCCAGCCGGAGTGTGACGTTGCTGCGCAGACGCAGCGAGCCTGTCACCCACGTTCCGGCCGGGAAATCGACCGTCCCTCCCCCGGCCTCGGCGGCGGCTTCAATGGCTTTATTGATGGCTGCGCGATTTTGCGTCTTGCCGTCGCCCTTTGCGCCAAAAGCGGCGATGTCGAACACTGCGGCGGAGGGCGAGGAAACCGCGGTGACCGCTAACACGGCGAGCGCGATGATGTTTCTCATTCGATTACCCTGTTGGCCGAGCCCTGGAGGCTACTGTACGTCCACCCTGGTGATCGGCTCGCCATCTTTTACTTCCAGCTTTAGCCCTGCCAGTTCGACGTTACGGGCATGTTCCAGCCTGAAGCCCTTCTGCGCCGTGACGCGGCAATTCTCGAAATGGATGTCGCGAATCGGGCTGTCTGCCAAACCGTGAATCACGCCCACCGAGTCCACGTCGCCCGATACGTTGATGATCTTTACATTGCGAACCACCGGCAACACCTTTGCCGGCGGTGCGATGGGGGGCACCATGCGCCATTCCAGGTTGAATTCGAAGGCCTGCCTGGTGCCGTGCAGCGTGATGTCCCGATAGGTGATATTCTCCACCACGCCGCCACGGCTGGGCTGAGTCTTGAAGCGAATGGGCGCCCAGTTGCCGGAATCGGCCACGCAGTTGCGGACTTCGACATTGCGGATGCCGCCGGATGTTTCGCTGCCCATCGCCACGCCGCCATGTCCGTAGGCAAAGTGAGAATTCTCGATGACGATATCTTCCGCCGGGCGGTTGACGCGCAGGCCGTCGGCGTCCTTTCCCGATTTGATCGAGATGCAATCGTCGTTGACATCGATATACACATTGTTAATGCGCACCCTGCGGGAGGAATCGATGTCGATGCCGTCAGAGCTCGGTATATTATGTTCGGCGGTGATCTTCAGGTTTTCCGCCAGTACATCTTCGCTGTACAAAACGAACAGGCACCACACGGCCTGATTGTGAAGATTGAGGCCGGCTACGTGCACCCGTTTGGAATTCTGAATGCCGATGAGGCGCGGCCGGCCGCGTCTGGGTTGGGGGGAGGGTTGCGCAGGCGGCGCCGCTTCGGGAGTACTTCCGCGAGCAGCAGCGGGCCGCGGCGGACTGTTTCGCAGCCATTCCTCACCGGACCCATCGATTGTGCCTTCGCCTGAGATCTCCAGGTCCGTCAGTCCTTCCGCATTGACGAACGCGGAAGTCCACGGCTCTTCCACGCCCTCCCATCGCGTGTTGATGATGGGGTAATCGTCGATGTTGGTCGTTGCCTTGAGCATGCCGTCTTTCTCCACCGCGAGGTTTACACCTTGCTTCAGGAAAATCGCGCCGCTGGGGTAAACGCCCTTTGGCACCACCACCACGCCGCCGCCCGAAGCCGCGCACTTGTCGATTGTCGCCTGGATAGCCTTGGTATTCACCGTGGCCGCGTCCGCTATGGCGCCAAAGTCGGTGATGAGGTAACGTTTCGGCGCCTTGCCGCCCGTCTGGGCCGCGACGAAGACCGCGAGTACGATCACTGGAAGAAAGGAAATGGCTCTTCGCGTCATAAGATTTGCCCTTTGCAGCTACTTGCCCCTCGTCGCCGCGGTCGACCTAGCCGGATCGGCGGGAACGTCGAATGCGCCGGGCGGATCGGGATGCGCCGGATCGAATGCCCGGTAGTCCGCAACGATATATTGCGCGAGGCCCAACCCATTCGCGCGAACGCCTTCCACGACGCACTTGGCCAACTCATAAGCTCCGTAAGCGCTGTGATGGGTGATGTCCACCCCACCCGAAAAGGCCAAAGGGGCGTTTTCGGGTCCAAGGGCTTCATAGAAAGCGATGCTCATTTTTGTGAGATCGATCAGCGGGACATTTTCTTCCCGCGCGGTTTGACGAACGGAGTCGGGGAACTCCCCCAGCGAATTGCGAATCTTGAGCCCATCGAAATTGCGTCTCTGCATGGGCGTCACCAGAACCGGAAACGCGCCCCGTCTTCTTGCCTCGGCGATAAACACCTTCAGGTATTGCTTGTGCGTGGTGAATGGCTCCACGTAAGTCTGCGGCCAGTTCTCTTTCATGTCGTTGTGGCCGAATTCGATGAAAAGATAGTCGCCCTTTTTCATCTGGCTCAGGACCTTATCGAGCCGCAATCCGGTGAGGAAGGACTTCAGTGTCTCGCCCGACTCGGCGTGGTTGGCAATGGCCACGTCCGGCGTAAAGAAGCGGGTGAACATTTGTCCCCAACTGGTGGTGGGCTCGCGCGGTTGGTCGGTAACGGTGGAGTCGCCGGCGATAAAGACGGTGGGTATCTCGGGCGCGTTGACGATATCCAGGGAATCCAGACAGGGCCGGCTGTCACTGAACTCCAAAGTGAGTTTGTCGTCCCAGTGCAGCGCTCCCTGTTCGCGGTCATTCAGACGGACTTCGTTGCCACCGGGCGCATTGGCCGGCACCGGCGGAAGCTTGGAATTGCGGACGTTGACGGCAAAGGTCGCCGTCCTGTGCTCCCCTGGGGCGGATGGCGAGCGCTCGATCATCAGCCGCCGCGATTCCGCCTTCACGGTGGTTACGCAGGAGCCCCCGGAATCGCCTAGACGAGCCGTGACGCGATAATTGCCTTCGGGAAGCGCCACCGAAAAGAAAAATGGCTGAGCGCCGGTCACTCCCCATGCGAGCTGCGAGGGTTTCGTCCCGAGGTCGAAGCCGAACCCAGTTTCCCTTGAATAAACCACGTTGGGGGAGACTTTCACATAGCCGGCGGCCGTGGAACCAGCCCCAAAATCAAAATAGAAGGAGGATCCGTCGGCGGCACTGCCTACGGCTGCCGCGCCCATAGTGACGAGCGCCAAGGCGATGCTCGAGCGGCAGTTCCGGCGCGGCCGCGAGCAGAGAGGTTCCCTGCTGGCGGCCGCGCCGTCACCGAGCTGCTTTTCCAAACTGAAATAGCGTACCATAAAACGAAATCCGCATTCCGGAGCGTATCACTCCCCCGGATTCGCGGCAACTGCCATCCTGACAGGGACCGGATCTCTCAGTTCTAGCGCGCCGTTGGCGCGGAATCCACCTTGACGTTGTCGAATTGCGCCAGGGCGTAGGCAACCACTCCCAAACCAGCCATGCCCTGGGAATAACTGGAATCGGAAACCGTCTGCAGAGTGCTGCCATCGATCCTCGCAGTGATTGAGGCGCCGTGAAACTCCAGCGAGACCGCGTGTCGCCCGGCGCCGGCGGAGTCGATGGCAACGGTCTGCCCTGCCGCAAGGCCACAGGAGAGAATGAAAACTGAAACAGATGTGATAATACGAAATCTGAATTTGGACGGCACCTCCGCATTGTATCCCCGGGCGCAAAGAAACTCACCCCGGGTTCCGACGGTGCGTAAAGTGTGGGCAGGGATCGCGCCTGCCGCTTCGCTCAGAAGAAGACCTTCCAGTCCACGTCCCTACCCGTGGAGGAGGTGAAGTCGACCGTGAGCAGATGCTCGTCGTGGGCCATCCTCGGCGTCAGGCCCTCGGAAAGTTCCACACGTTGGGCGGCGAAACCGTCGGGGAGGTAGATGCGCAGCTGATACGGATCTCCGGCCACCGCGCGCGAGGTGCCGCGCAGCACACGCTGCCCTCCTTCATAAGCCAGGTCCTTGATGTCGAAGGCCATATTGCGGACGTGCCGGCTGGTGGAGATCAGCACGGGCCGGTCCTGCTTCTCCACGATGCTGTAGATATCGCAGTCATAGGGGCCGAGCGGCCGCGTGACGAACTTCCCCTTGAAAGTTCCAATCAGCTGTTTGGTCCAGAACTCATATACGATGTACTCTTTGCTCGGATCGAGGCGGAGATCCTTGGCCGCATCCAATGTGGTGCTGAACTTCCGGTCCCCCGTGCCGGTGAAGTTGAACACCGCCAGCACCGACCACTTCCCGAAGGTTCGGTCGATGGGCATGTTCCAGACACGGGCTGGCCGCCGCACGAATAAGTCGACGGGATATGCCACATCCGCGGTCGGCGGGCTGATGCGTTTCAAGAGCTCGATGCGGTCGGGCGGATAGGGCACATTGAGGGCCTCGGAGAGGAAAAGCGTGTTCCCGGCGATGGCGTGGAAGTTGGCGTCCACCTTCCCCTGGCCGGCATTGAAATCCTGTTTGT
>Ga0182030_10002755_pt1 | contig 37443 bp, 32 predicted proteins | sample 812S3MmetaG_FD_121299 | JGI IMG/M metagenome (GOLD analysis project Ga0182030, IMG submission 121299) | Permafrost microbial communities from Stordalen Mire, Sweden - 812S3M metaG (Illumina Assembly) | ecosystem: Environmental > Terrestrial > Soil > Wetlands > Permafrost | place: Sweden...
AAGGAGTTCAGCGACCTCGGCGCGGGCTTCAAAATCGCCGCCCTCGATCTCGAACTCCGCGGCGCCGGAAACCTGCTCGGCGGCCAGCAGAGCGGTCATATTGAAGCGGTCGGCTTTGAGATGTACACCACCATGCTTGAGCAGATGATTCGCGAACTCAAGGGCGAAAACGTGCAGCCCGCGCTTGATACCGCCCTCAATCTCGGACTCAACATCCGCATCCCCAACGAATATATCCGCGAAGAAAACCAGCGTCTGCGAATCTACAAGCGCATCGCCGCCGTCGAAGATGAAAAGCAGTTGACCGACGTCGCCAACGAACTCCGCGACCGCTACGGCGAGCCTCCCGCAGCCGTGCAACATCTATTGCAGTACGCGCATCTCCGCTTGGAGTGTCAACGCCTCGGTGTTGCCAGCATCGAGCGCAAGCGTGACCAGGTCAGCGTAAAATTCACGCAGACTGCCGAAGCCGATCCGCAGAAAATCATGCAGCTCGTTGCCCGTCACAAGGGCGTGGTCTTTACGCCGCAAGGAATTCTCAAATTTTCGCTGAAGGCAACGCGCCCCGACGAAGTGTTAAACGGCCTGCGCAAACTTCTCGAGGGTTTTGAAGCGGAGACCGTCCGTGCCTGATTGTTTTCGCTGGAAAATTTCATGACTCAGAGCAGTTCTTCTCACCACACGAGGGTACGAATGATTCGATTTGCCGCCGTAGCGCTGTTGCTCTTCAGCTTCACCATCTACTGCTTCGCCCATGCCCAGGACGGAACCGGCTTTGACGCTTTCGTCGACCGGGTCTTCGATCAGCATCTCGCCGACAGTCCGACCCAAGGCACCCAACTCGGACTTCACCAGTACGACGCGCAACTCGAGGATTATTCGCATGAGGCAATCCAGCGGCAGACAAAGTGGTGCCACTCCACGCTCACGGAACTGGCCCGCTTTGATCGCACCAAGCTCACTTCGGAACAGCAGATCGACGCGTCCCTGATCGAAAACTGGCTGCGCGCGCAGTTGCTTGAATTCGAAGACATCCGCATGTGGCAGCGCACACCGGATATGTATTCCAGTGGCATCACCGGCTCAGCCTTCGTCATCATGAGCCGCAACTATGCCTCGCAAGATGACCGACTGCGCTCGCTCATCGCCCGCGAACGGCAGATGCCCGCCGTCTTCGCCGCCGCCCGCGCCAACCTCGTAAATCCGCCTAAGCTCTACACTGAAATCGCAATCCAGCAACTGCCCGGAATCTCCAGCTTCTTTGAAAGCGATGTTCCAGCCGCATTCAAAGACGTGAAAAACAAGAAGCTCCTCGCCGAGTTTCACGTCTCCAACGCTCGCGTTCTGGCTGAATTGAAAAGCTATGGAGAATTTCTGCAGCGCGAAGTACTACCAAAATCAAACGGCGATTTCCGCATCGGAGCCGCCAATTACGCGCGCAAATTGCAATACGAAGAGATGGTTGAAATTCCGCTCGACCACCTTCTTGAAATCGGCAGGGCAGACCTTGATCGTAACCAGAAAGAGTTCGTGCGCGTCGCCAAACTTATCGATCCCTCAAAAACTCCCGAGCAGATCCTGCTCGATGCCGAGCAGGATCATCCCTCCGCTACCGGATTGCTGCAGGCCTTTCGAGACACCCTCGAAGGCGAGCGCCGTTACATCGTTGCCAACCACATCGTAACCATTCCCTCGCCCGTGCTTCCCATCATCGAAGAGACGCCGCCCTTCGCGCGCGCCCTCACCTCGGCGTCCATGGACACCCCCGGCCCGTGGGAAAAAGTCGCTAAAGAGGCATACTTCAACGTCACCCTGCCGGAGAAAGACTGGCCCGCCGAGCAGACCAAAAGCTGGCTTGAAGGCTTCAATCGCGGCACCATCACCAGCACCTCGATTCACGAGGCTTACCCCGGACACTACGTGCAGTTCCTCGTTTTGCAAGTCGCTCCCGTTACCAAAACGCGCAAAATACTCGGCTGTGGCAGCAACGCAGAAGGATGGGCGCACTACTCTGAACAGATGATGTTGGATGAGGGCTTCGGGCGCACTCCCGGCCTCGCCGAAGACAAGGATATGGCGTTCCTAAAATTGCGGCTCGGCCAGTTGCAAGACGCACTCCTGCGTAATGCGCGCTTTGTCGTTGGAATCCAGATGCACACCGGCAACATGACCTTTGACGAAGGCGTGAAGTTCTTTGAATCCGAAGGCCGCCAGACTCACGAAGTGGCCTATCGTGAAACCAAGCGCGGCACCAGCGACCCTACTTACCTCGTCTACACCGTGGGCAAGCTCGAAATCATGAAGCTGCGTGAAGACTACAAGCGCAAGATGGGCGACGCCTTCTCCCTGCAGGATTTTCATGACCGTTTTCTTCGCCAAGGTGCGCCGCCCGTGAAAATCGTACGCCGCGCGCTGCTCGGCGATGATTCGCCCACGCTGTGACTGGAGTTCGCATAAGCACTATGCAACTGCATCCTGCGCGCTACAATGTTGTGTTACGCGATCTTTAGCAGACCAGGTGTAACCATGAGTATGAGCGTCCGTAAAGCTGTATTCCCTGCCGCAGGCATGGGCACGCGGTTTCTTCCAGCCACCAAGGTCATGCCGAAGGAGATGCTGCCGGTCGTCGATAAGCCGATCATCCAGTATGGCGTGGAAGAGGCGATCGCCTCCGGTTGCGATGAAATCATCATCGTCACCGGACGCGGTAAAGTCCTCATGGAAGATCATTTCGACATCAGCTTCGAACTCGAGCACTCGCTTGCCCAGCGCAACAAACAGAATCTGCTGAAGACCGCGCAGCAGGTTGCGCGCATGGCCCACGTCAGCACCGTTCGCCAAAAGGAACCACTGGGACTCGGTCACGCAGTACTCATGGCAAAGCGCCTCGTCGGAGATGAGCCCTTCGGCGTTATACTTCCTGACGATATCGTGGACTCGCCTGACTATCCCTGTCTCAAGCAGTTGATTGATGTTTTCGATGAGAAACAGGCGTCGGTCATTGCCACCCAGATCGTGGAAGGCAAGGCGATCTCCGCGTACGGCGTGCTCGACGCCAAGCCAGTCCCCGGCTTCAACGGCTGCCTCTACGAGATCACCAACATGGTAGAGAAACCGAAGTTCGAAGACGCTCCCTCGGATCTCGCCATCATTGGCCGATATGTCCTCACCCCTCGCATCTTTGAGATGATCGAAACCATTACTCCCGGCGCGGGTGGAGAGCTTCAACTTACCGATGCACTGAAAAAGCTTCTGCAATACGAGAAGGTTTACGGCTTCGTCTTCCAGGGCAAGCGCCATGACGCCGGAGACAAGCTCGGATTCCTCAAAGCCACCGTTGAAATTGCTTTGCAGCGCGAAGACCTTGGCCCGGCGTTCAAGGAATATCTGCTCTCGCTCGACATTGAGAAGGCTTCGCGTGGCCCGGTATAAGCCCAGCGCCCGCGGCCGGAGCAGCGGTAGTTGCCGCGTACCCGGATGCGAAGCGTCTGCTCGGAAGCATCACAACTCTTGCCGGTGCGTCCTTCAGCGCCGGGTTTCGCAGCAAACCGCATCGCAACCGAAAGGCATCGTAATCTTATGATCCAACTGTTAGTGAGATGGATTATCAGTGCGGTTTTACTCTTGGTGGTCTCTCAGGTTGTGCCTGGCTTTCACGTTATTGGCCTGCGCTCCGCGATGATCGCCGCCCTCGTCATCGGACTCGTCAACGCCACCGTCGGCGTTGTCCTCAAGATTGTGACCTTTCCACTCACCATCGTCACCCTGGGGCTTTTCCTGCTCATCATCAACGCCTTCATGCTGATGTTCGCCTCCCATTTTGTGAGCGGATTTGTGGTTGACGGCTTTGTGCCGGCCTTCTGGGGCGCGCTTTTGCTCTCGATCCTCGGCATGGTCACACGGTGGCTTACTCCCACCGGAAACTAGAGTGCGCGAATTGTTTTGATCAATTCCGACATATCGGCGCAGTGCTGAAACAGCCGGATTCCCGCGATCCCCGCGGCTCCGGCCCCAGCACACAACTCCGCCCGCTCTGCGCTCACTCCACCCAGCGCAAATACCGCAAATTTCCTTCGAGTGTCTCCGGCTTCAACCCGTAGATCGGTTGTTCGATCCTTCTGCGCGGCCTTTCGCAACTCCTCCAACCCAATCCCGTTTCTCAACTCTTTCACGCCCACCTTTTCAAAGATTGGTGCCAGCACCGCGAAATCCGCCCCATGCGATTCAGCCAGCCGTACCTCCTGCGCTGAGTGGCAACTAGCCACAACCAGAAATGCGTCGCTACGAACCTTCGCCGCCAATGCCCGCGCCTCTGACGCCGCAATATCCGTGCCCGTCAGGTGAACCCCATCGGCACCTGCGGCCAGCGCTACGTCCGTGCGGTGGTTGATCAGCAACCGCCCTGTGCCTTCCGAGCGCATCACACGCAGCGCCTCAGCCGCCAGCCGCTCCAATTCGCCAATGCTGAGATCTTTTTCCCGCAACTGAACATAATCCACTCCCGCAGCCGCGGCTCGGCCAATCGTTTCCAAGAGCAGCGCACGCCTCGCGGCTTCCGTGCCCGCGAACTGCTTTCGATCCGTGATGTAGTAGCTCAGCATTTCTGTAATCCGCAGGCTGAATCGGGAGTGCGCCGGAGGCCTATCCTGGCCTGTCTTTGGCCAGGGTGGGCAGTTGTCTTCCTTCGTTTTCGTCGTTAAAGCGTTCAGTTTTCCGGAACCTTCCAGCCCGGCTTCACTCCAGCGGCAGCATTCTGTTCATCCAGCCACTTCTTCAGCGGAGCAAAGTATTCCATCATTGCTCCAGCATCCATGTGGTCTTCGCCGGTCAGCGTCTTCAGAGCCTCTGGCCACGGCTTGCTCAGGCCCATCTCCAGCATCGCATCCAACTTGGCTCCCGCGGCCTTGTTGCCGTAGAACGAGCAGCGATGCAGCGGCCCCGTCTGTCCTGCTTCGCGGCACATCGCGCGATAGAACTGGAACTGCAGAATCCTCGCCAGGAAGTAGCGCGTGTATGGCACATTGGCCGGAACATGATACTTCGCTCCCGGATCGAAGTCCGCTTCCGTGCGTGTCACCGGAGGCACCACGCCCTGATACTTGGCGCGCAGCTTCCACCACTCCGCGTTGTAGTCGGCAGGTCTGATCTCTCCGTCAAAAACCTTCCATCGCCACTGATCAATCAGCAGCCCAAATGGCAGAAACGCAACTTTATCCATCGCCTGTCGCAGCAGCAGCGCCGTGTCATCGCTCTCCAGAACCTTTTCGATCAGTCCAACCTGCTTCAGATATTCCGGAGTGATAGAAAGCGCAATCGTATCGCCGATGGCCTCATGAAAGCCGTCATTCGCGCCGTTTACAAACATGAACGGCTGATTCTTGTATGCGCGCTGATAAAAATTGTGTCCCAGCTCATGATGTACGGTTACAAAGTCTTCATCGCGAATCTGAATGCACATCTTCAGCCGCAGATCGTCCTTGTTGTCGATGTCCCACGCGCTCGCATGGCAGACCACGTCGCGATCTCTCGGCTTGATGAACTGCGAGCGCTCCCAGAACGTCTCCGGCAGTGGCGCAAATCCCAGCGACTTGAAGAAGCCTTCACCATAGCGCACCATTCCTCGCTCGTCCACTTTCTTCTCCTTCAGCAGTTCAGTCAGGTCATAGCCTGAGCCTTTGCTGTTCTTAGGAGCCACCAGCGGATAAATATTTCCCCACTCCTGCGCCCACGGATTGCCCAGCAGGTCCGCCCGAATCATTCCGTTCGCGTCCGCTGCCTGCGCACCGTATTGCTTCACCAGTTGATTCCGTACATACGTGTGCAGTGATTCGTAAAGCGGCCTCACCTGCCGCCACAGCCGTTCGGTCTCTGCCGAAAACTCATCGGGAGTCATGTCGTAATTACTGCGCCACTGCGCTCCCATATCCTTGAAGCCAAGCTCGCGCGCTCCCTTGTTCTGCAGTTCAACGTAGCGCGCATACTTGCCGCGCATCGGAGCTCCAATCGCGTGCCATCCCGCCCATACTTCCTTCATCTCCTCGGGATCGCGCGAGCTCGCAAGAATCTTTTCGATCTCGCCGATTGCCAGGCACTTTCCCGCGAATTTCCCTGTCTTTGGGCAGTATTTTCCCTTGCCGTAGTCACCTTCCAGAGAGCTTGCGAGCTGGGCAAACTCCTCGCGTTCTTTCGGGTTTTCCAGCGAGAATAGCTGCAGCTTCAGCAGCATGAATTTCCTCGCCAGCACCGGCGGAAGCTTCAGGCCGTCATAGCGTTTCACCTCGGTTGCCAGCCTTGTCAGCTCGGCAATCAAGCGCTCGTTATAGTCGGCGGAAATCGCCTCCGTGTCATCAGTGATGAAGGTAGCCTGCACCCACTGTGCCCGTGCCAGCTTTACGCTCAGCTCGCTCAAGGTGACTTCAGTTTCGGCCATAAACTTCTCCGCATCTGCTACGGTCGCTCTGGCCTCGGTGTTACTCATCGTTGACTCCTGCGCTTTCTTGGCTTCGGGCCTGCCTTGGGCCAGGGTGAGGACGGTCAGTACGGCAACTGCGAACACTACTTTGATGACGCGCTCCATGCTTCCTCCAAAGGTGCCCATTGTAATCAGTTCGCGCACAGGAAGAAAACCGATCTTCCGTACTGGATGCAAAAGCCAATTCCTCGTACACTACGGGCGAGTGGTGCAGCCATGCTGGCAAGAGCTCCTAGTTCGGAAATGATCCGCGTCGTCGTCATTCTCGCATTCTTTCTGATCAGCATGATCATGAACGCCAGGAAGAAAGCCAGGGCCACGAAGCCGGCTCCCGGCCAATCCGGGGGAACGCCGCTGGACTCGATCCGCGAAGCGATGCGCCAGGCTTCGGAACAAGCTCGTGCCCGGCGTGGCCAGCCTCCAACCGGTGCTGAGCCTCTCCCGTTGCCTCAGTCCTTTTCGCAGACTCAGCCCCCAACCATCCAGCCTGAGTCCTCCATGATTCCAACACTGCTGTTGCTTTCCCTGCTGGTCTGCATTGCCCTCATGGCTTACCGCTTCTTCGCCCGCTGACAAAGTCGCATCGCGTCCCACAAAAAAACGACACGGCCAGGTTTCATCTGGCCGTGTCGTTCTTTTTGTGTTTCGTACTTTTCCGTTAACGCATCAACATGCCGCCGTTCACGTCCAGCACATGCCCGGTGATGTAGCCCGCCTCGTTACTAGCGAGGAACAGCACGGCGTTGGCAATGTCCGCGTCTGTTCCCTGGCGGCCCAGCGGAATCTGCGCGGTGATAGCCAGCTTCTGCTCTTCGGTTAACGCATCGGTCATTGCTGTGGCAATGTAGCCCGGCGCTACGGCGTTCACCGTGATATTGCGTGAGGCCACTTCGCGTGCTACCGAAAGCGTAAAGCCAATCAACCCGGCCTTTGAGGATGCGTAGTTCGCTTGTCCTGCACCTCCCACCTCGCCCACAATCGAAGTGATGTTAATGATACGTCCCCAGCGCAGCTTCAACATTCCGCCAATCACTGCTTGCGTCAGCAGAAACGGCGCGCTCAGATTCGTCGTCAGCACCTCGTCCCAGTCCGCGCGCTTCATCCGCATCAGCAGTCCATCGCGCGTGATCCCGGCGTTGTTCACCAGGATGTCGATCTTTCCAAGCTGTGCCGAGATCTCTTTCACCGTGCTCTTGATGGCCTCTTCGGAAGCTACATCCAGCCGGAATGCCGAAGCCTTGCCGCCTTCGCCTTCGATCAGCGCTACAACTTCCTTCAGCTTCTCTTCATTTCGCGCCGCCAGCGCCACGGTCGCGCCCGCCTTGGCCAGCGTCAACGCGCAGGAGCGCCCAATTCCCTGTGATGCTCCAGTCACCAGCGCCACGTGTCCCTGCAAGGACTCCATAGACTCACCTCAATTTGCAAATGAAAATGTCTGCTAGAACTTAGCGGATTATATCTGACGTGGCCCTAACCCACCTGCCCCGATACCTGCACCCTGGCGTTTTCTTCCAACTCCGGGTGACCGCCGCTATCTTCCTTGAACAGCATGCGCAGGAATGGCGGTGGAAGCAGCGTCGTTACCGCCGTCATCACGATCACTAGCGCGTACGCTCTCTGCGAGATCATATTCATCTGCAAGCCGATCAGAGCGACAATCAGCGCCACCTCGCCGCGTGGCGTCATGCCCACGCCAACTTGCAGCATCGCGCGCCAGCCTTCGCGATAAAGCGGCAGCGCGCAGCCCACAATCTTTGAGATCACCGCCACCCCTGAAAGCGCCAGCGCCAGCACGACCACCGATCGCGAAAACACTGACAGATCAAGTCGCGATCCCATGGTGAAAAAGAAAAACGGAGACAGGAATTGATTGATCGCTTGTGCCCGCGGCTCAAGGTTCCAGCGCGGTGAATAATCCGCAAAGGCCAGCCCCGCAAAGAACGCGCCGATGATCGCCGCCATGCCGATCCGTGTCGCCGCCACGGAAAGCCCAAGGCATAGCGCCAGGGCCAGAACCAGCGGAGCGTCCTGCGTCTGCATCTGCTTAATTCCCGGCTCCAGACGGTCCACCACGCTGGGCGCAACATAGATCATGAACACCGCAAAGCCCAGCGCCTCCAGTGTTACCAGTCCAAGGTGAACCCACTGCACGCCTCCCGTGCTTACCGTGCTCACCAGCATGCCCAGCAGCAACATGCCCAGTATGTCGTCGAACACGGCCGCGCCCAGAATGATCTGTGCCGCGCGTGACTTCAACGCGTTCATGTCGCGCAGCACTCGGGCCGTAATCCCAACGCTGGTCGCCACCATTGCGGCTGCCACAAACACGGCCTCGTGTGCGGGTTCGTGGTGCAATCGAAGGAAAAGAAGTCCTAACCCGAATGGGACTACGATTCCCGCCACCGCAACTCGCAGGCTTAATCTTCCCACTCGAATCAGGTCGGCGGGCGAGGTTTCCAGCCCTACCGTGAACAGCAGGAATACCGCGCCAATTTCCGCAATGGAGTAGATGGTGTCGCCAGGAATGATGAAACGCGTGGCGTACGGGCCAAGAACCACCCCAGCCAGTATCTCGCCCAGCACCGCCGGAAGGCGCATCCGTTCAAACAACTCACCAAACACCTTCGCCCAAACGAAGATGGTAAACAGCTGCAGCAGAAGTGAGTCGGTTCCATGAGGCATCTTGCGTTTTGTCCCCGGCGCGGTGCAGCCCTTCGGCGCGGCCGTCTGTCAAGAATCATTCTGCGATACAACCGGCGATTCCAGCGAGCAAAATCGAAGGCTGCAGCTCGATTTCAGGGCCATTCAGTGCTGCTCAAGCCTCTGCACGCACCTGCGTGACTTCAGTAACAACATCGCGTCCCAATTCGATTCCTTCTACTCTCGATTTTTCACCACACAGCTCCGGATTCATGCGATCTTTAGCCGTCCGTAGATTTCATATCCCGAACACCAATACCATGAAACCGAAATTGATATATACCTTACAGTCCACCATTGGAGTCGCCGTAAGTGCGCTCTGCGCAATCGCCGTCAGCCTGGTATTCTCCCGAACACATTGGAAGATGGCAGTGCCGTTTCTTTTCGCTGCCGTGCTGGTCTTATTGGCAAGTCGTTTTGGCGCAATGGTCAGCGTGCTGGGATCTTTCGTTGCGGCCATGATCTTCGCCCTGATGCTCTTCTCTCCCATGCACTCCCTGCATGTGGAGAATGAAGCCGAGCGCGCAACTTTGGCCTGGATGATTCTTCTCGCCGTTTCCGCGTCGTACCTTTTGTTTCCTACGCGCCCTGACGGAAATCGTCTCTAGCTCAAACGCGCTTCGCGAACTCTTTCCGGAGCCCAGGCCAGCGTCTTCAGCGCGCGTGAGAAGTGGCAGAGATCCGGCTGCTGCGGCAGAGCGATTCCCAGCGGCTCCGCAATACTGTTCGTTCGTATCTCCGCGCTGGCCCGCTGCAACGGCCACGGCTGGTGATGCAACTCAGCCCGGTAAATCTTCCGGCTATGCCAGGAGTACACGCAATACCGCTCGGTCAGGAAATGGTCCAGGCTTCCCGCTCGCGCCACCTCAGCCTCGCCATCTGCCGCGTATGCAACGTCCAACTTCGCCGCTCCATTGTGGGCTGCCGGTCCGTGCAGTCTGCCGGCACGGAAGTGAACGGTCGCCCCAGCCTTAGTCCCCGGAATCGGGGCGCCGCTGACCTTAATCTTTGAATGCCAGTACTGCATGTGGAAGAACATCCGTGCAAACCACACCGCGCTCAGGTTCGCCGCGTCCACGCTGAAGTTGTAAAGCCCCGGTTTGTCTCCCACGGTCACGTACGTGCGAACATTTACCTGCGGATAAAACGAGAATCCCGGCAGCGCCGGAATGCCACTCGGGCGTACATGGCTCGCGCAGGAAGGTGTAAGTGTCAGCCACGCCGCTCCGTCGTAAAGCTCCAGCGTCAGAGCCTCCGGAACCAATCGTCGCAGCGTCGCCGGCTCCATTGCAAAGTGCGCAAACAGAACGTCGTTCCATCTTTGCGACAGCAGCCACGGACCGTCCGGAGGCAGCCATGGCCGATGCTCTACCGAGTAGAGCAAGCTGCCCGCCGTGACGAATTGAGTTTGAACCTCTTGTTCCACCGTAGCGTTCTCTGACTAAAGCGTAGTCCAATTCCGAGCCGTATCACATACGAATCCTGCCGCCACGCCTTTTACGCCCCATTTTGGATTTCCCCCCAGGGTCTTAGCCGCCAGCAGATGTGGGGCCTGCTTTTGGTCCTCATTCTCCTATGTGGGTCGTTTGAACTTTGCAAGCGCCTGCCCTTTAGGTCAAAATCAAACGCATGACCGTTCCTGCCGCCCACTCTTCCAGCGCACAGTCCGCTCCGGCTGAAACCCAGGTGTATTGCATCCACGGAGTTGATCCAGAGGTTCAGGCCTACGCCATGGCCAAGTACTCGCGCTCTTCTCTTTCGCTCAAAGAGTCTCTCTCTGAGTTGAACGAGCAAAAGGCGGAAAAGTTTCTCAGCACCTTCTACTTTCAGTATGGTCACCGCTCCATTGCCGACCTCGCTCACGTGGCCATGGCCGTTGAGCGTCTCTCCCTGCTCGCCGCCACTCTCGTCGTAGATGAAACCCGCTGGGACGGACAGGAGCGCTCCACCCGCTACCAGGATTTCAAGAAGAGCGGTCACTACTCGCCCACCTTCACCAACGCTGAGGACGCGCGCCTCTACGAAGAGACTATCGCCTTTCTTTTCTCCGAGTACCGCAACTTCAGCGAGCTCAATTTCCAGTACCTCGTCGCCAAAACTCCGCGCCCGCCCGAAATGCCGCAGGAGGCGTACGAACGTACCCTCCGCGCCCGCGCCTTTGATATCTCGCGCTACCTGCTGCCTCTTGCCACCAATACCTCGCTCGGCCAGATCGTCAATGCCCGCACCCTTGAGACACAGATCTCACGTCTCCTCGCCAGCCCTTATGACGAAGTCCGTCGCCTTGGCGAGCGCATGAAGCAGGCCGCCCGCGGAGCCGCCTGGGATGTCAACTTTGAAAAGCGCAAGTCGCTCGTCGAAGCCATCGAAGCCAAAGACGCCGCTCTCGGTGAGCAGGCCCGCGCCGAGTTTCTGCGCGAAACCCATGCCTCTCCCACACTGGTCAAGTACGCTGAGCCCAACGCCTACGAACTCGCCTCCGCCCGTGAGCTCTCGCAGGCTGCAGCTGAACTCATGCGCGGACTCGCCATTGCTTCCGCTACCGAGGTCGATCTTCTCGACGATGATTCTCTCGAAGTCGAGTTGGCCGTTACCCTGCTCTACCAGCACTCGCGCCACTCTTACCGTCAACTTCGTGAGTCTGTTCTCGCACTCACCGAGGCCCAGCGCGATGAAATCATCGACCTTGGCATGAGGCATCGCGGAGCCCACGACGAACTCCTTCGCGCCTACTGCGCCGGACAGAAGTTCCGCTTTGACATTCTCATGGACATCGGCGCCTACCGTGATCTCCACCGCCATCGCCGCTGTGTGCAGATTCACCAGGAGTACTGCTTCGCCCACGGCTTTGACACTCCGCGTGAGATTGAAGATGCAGGCCACGCCGAACTCTACGCCCAAACCATGCAGCGCGTCGGAGAAGCGGGCCGTCAGCTCGCCTACACGCTCGCCTCGCGCGGTGAAGCCCCGCAGCCCGCGCAATACCTGCTCCCGCTCGCCTACCGCAAGCGCACCCTCTTCAAAATGGATCTCGCAGAAGTCGTCTACATCAGCGAGCTCCGCACCGGAGTCGGTGGCCATTGGAGCTATCGCAACGTCGCCTACCAGATGTATCAGCAGGTTGCCGAGCGTCATCCATCGCTCGCCCGCTACTTCCGCGTAACCGACATCCACCAGCCCATCGACCTGCTGCAACGGTAACGGTGGCCCGCATCTGCCCCTCAGTTGGGCGAATGTGGGGACTTCCCGTTGTCCTCAGCAATATTTTCCTCTGAAATCGCTTTCCGTCTTCCCCTTTTCTTCCCCTTAGCCTCCACCCGTGTTATTCTCTCGATTGCCGCCAACAATATCTGGAAACCATGTGTAAGTCGCACCCCTTACGTAGTCGGACGGCAAAATCTTCGCACTCAGCGCCGCCTAACGCGGCTGCCAAGGAGAGCTCTTATATGGCCGACGAACGGTCCCGCGCAATTGATCTTGCGCTCTCTCAGATTGAAAAGCAGTTCGGCAAGGGCTCCATCATGCGTCTCGGAGCCAAGGGCCCCATCATGCCCATCGCCGTGATCTCCACCGGCAGCATCTCCTTTGACGCCGCCCTCGGCGTTGGCGGCGTGCCCCGCGGACGCGTGGTTGAGGTCTTTGGCCCTGAGTCTTCCGGCAAAACCACCATCTGTCTTCAGATTATTGCTGAAGCCCAGAAAGCTGGCGGCATGGCGGCCTTTGTCGATGCCGAGCACGCACTCGACCCGGCTTACGCCAAGCGCCTCGGCGTTGACGTCGATAACCTCCTCGTCTCCCAGCCCGATTACGGTGAGCAGGCACTGGAAATCACCGAAGCCCTCGTCCGCTCCGGAGCCATTGACGTCCTCGTCGTCGACTCCGTTGCCGCCCTCGTTCCCAAGGCTGAGCTGGATGGCGAAATGGGCGACAGCCATATGGGATTGCAGGCCCGCCTCATGTCCCAGGCCCTCCGCAAACTCACCGGAACCGTCAGCAAGTCGCGCACATGCCTCATCTTCATCAACCAGATCCGCGAAAAGATCGGCGTCATGTTTGGCAACCCGGAAACCACCACCGGTGGCCGCGCCCTCAAGTTCTACTCCTCCGTGCGGATTGATATTCGCCGCATCGCCGCCATTAAAGATGGCGATCAGGTTGTCGGCTCCCGCACCAAGGTCAAGATTGTAAAAAACAAAACTGCCGCGCCATTCCGCGAGGCAGAGTTTGACATCATGTACGGCGAAGGCATCTCCCGCGAAGGCGACATGCTCGATCAGGCGGTCGAGCGCAACATCGTCGAAAAGTCCGGAGCATGGTACAGCTTCGAGGGCGAACGCATCGGCCAGGGCCGTGAGAACACCAAGAACTTCCTCAAGGAGAACAAAGACATCTCCGCCCGGATCGAAGTCGCAGTTCGCAAGTCTCTCGGATTAGACCGCGCCGCCGCCGAAGCCCCTGCCGATCCCGAGCCGGTTTCACCCCGTGAAATCGCCGCAGCCAAAGCCGCCGTTCCCAAAAAGTAGCGATAAGCGATCGATTTGGTGCCCCATCTTTAACTCGCGTCTTTTGCGAGTTAAAGATGGGGTCGTTGACCTTGCTTCTGACCTTGCTCCCGATCACCGACTAAACTCACGCCACCGCCATCGTGCCTCTGCCAGCTTCCACCAGTCGCTGCCTAATGCTCTCGCCGTGCTCCAGAAATTGTTCCAGCCCGGTCAGCCGCAATGCCTCGGCGATCAGCGGACTGGCACGCGTCACGCGCACCTGCTTCCCCCTGTCAACCGCCATCGCCAGCACGCATGCCAGGCTGCCCAGCCCGCCGCAATCTACTGTCCGTACTCCCGCCAGATTGATGACGATCTCGTCGAAGCCGCCCAACAGCAGCATCGCGCTGCTGCGGAATGTCTCTGCTTCCTTGCCCCCGATCAACTTTCCATGGCAGGCCATTGTCACGCGATCGCGCCCCGTGCGAACTTCCAAAACCAGGTCCATAACCGTCCTTCGCTTGAAGAATCACTCTTTCATTTAACGGTTCAAACCTACAGAAAGTTAGTTGCAGGTGAATGAATTGCCAATAAAGAGTTCGTGAAGGGAACCATTCCGGCAAATGGAAACCAATACGCTTTTCCCGTTATCATCCAATGTGGTGAACATGTCTTCTGCTTCCCAACCCGCACTGCGCTGGCGCTTCCTGCTTCGCGCGCTCAATCGTCGAAATTACCGCTTGTTTTTCAGTGGGCAGAGTCTCTCGCTGATTGGTACGTGGATGACCCGCATCGCCACCAGTTGGCTCATCTACCGCCTGACGGGTTCGGCGTGGATGCTGGGCGTGATCGGCTTTCTAGGACAGGTGCCCACGTTTCTAATGGGACCGTTCGCTGGCGTATGGGTTGACCGCTGGAGCCGCCATCGCACGCTGGTGTGGACGCAGGTGCTCTCCATGGCGCAGTCTTTCGCACTGGCTGCGCTGGCGTTCAGCGGACATATTGCGGTGTGGCACGTCGCCGTATTGAGCGTGATGCAAGGCATCATCAATGCGTTTGATACGCCCGCACGACAGGCTTTCCTGATTGAGATGGTCGAAGACCGCGACATTCTCTCCAACGCCATCGCGTTGAATTCCACGATGGTCAACATAGCCCGACTGCTTGGTCCGTCGATTGGAGGACTCATCATCGCGGGCTTTGGCGAGGCCTGGTGCTTCACCATCGACGGCATCAGTTACTGCGCAGTAATCGCCAGCCTGCTGCTGATGAAGGTAGCGGCATCCTCTCCACGGCATCGGGAAGAGGAGAACCTGTGGCGCGAGCTCAAGGAAGGATTCGGTTATGTCTCCACTTCGGTGCCAATCCGGGCCATTCTGCTCTTGCTGGCGATTGTGAGCCTGGTTGGAATGCCCTACTCCGTGCTGCTGCCGATCTTTGCGCGGCAGGTCTTCCACGGCGGGGCGCACACCTTGGGGCTGCTGATGGGGGCCACCGGAGTAGGTGCGCTGATTGCCGCGCTCACAATGGCTGCGCGACGTTCGATTCTGGGGCTGGGGAAGCGCATCGGACTGGCGGCAACGCTTTTCGGCGGCGGAATCCTGGCGTTCGCGCTTTCCAGGAACCTGGCGCTTTCAGTGGCGATGCTGCTGGTGACTGGCTTTGCCATGATGCAGAATATGGCGTCGAGTAACACCATTCTGCAGACCATCTCAGAGCCTTCCATGCGCGGCCGGGTAATGAGCTATTACACGATGGCCTTTATGGGCATGACGCCATTCGGATCGCTGTTTGGCGGAGCCATTGCCGCACGCTTCGGTGCGCCGAGAGCTCTGGCCATCAGCGGCGTAATCTGCATGGCTGCCGCCGGAATCTACTTTTTTTACCTGCCGTCGATCCGGCGCGCCCTTCGCCCGATCTACCAGGAACTGGGCATTCTCCCTCAAATAACACAGGCGATCGATGCGGCCGCCACTCTCGCTTCGGACAGCACGCCGCAATAATCCTGCAGCAAAAAAAGGCCACCGGACGCCCGGTGGCCAAGTCGCAGAGTTCAGAGCTTAAGAAGGTGCTCCCGAAAAATTCTCATCGCGTTCCTGCGGTGCAGCCTTTGCCATCACCGGAGAACAGGCAGGACCGAGGTCCCGCACCTTTATAGCTCACCCTCTCTATTGCAAATTTCTGCCCATCTTCGATCAATTCTGCAGGTCGTTGAAGGAAAGCAGCTTACCTGCTATCTCGCAGGTTCCGATTGCACCAATTCTACGGAAAGCGGAACAACCCTACTGGCCACTCTCCGCTTTTCCGTAGATTTCAGGCCAATGACCTTAGCGATTTCTCAAGCTGGCGTGCCGCTGACAGCACCAGCCAGTCCTTGCCCCAGGCTGCGGCGACCTGCACGCCCACCATGCGTCCGCATGGAATGGTAACGGTCGGCCATCCAAATACATTGAAGGGCCGGGTGTTGCGCAGCATCTTCAACTCAAGTCCGCGAGCGTCTGGTCCCACAATGGCCTCAAGCGTCGGCGGCAGGATGGGCGAAGTCGGCGTGAGCACAACGTCCACTCCGGGCACACCATGGCGATGGCGTTCGCGGAGCAACTCAAGCTCCCGCCGCGCCTCGATGTAGTCCTCCACTCCCACTTTCTTGCCGTTCACAATTCGCGGCAGCGTGCCCGGATCGTAGAGATCGCCACGCTCCTCCACCCATTTCTTGTGGTAGGCCCAGCTCTCTGCGTTGCTGGCGCGGCGGTCGGGGTTCATCTCGAATTCCACATCTTGCAGCTTCCAGCCCAGGCGGCGCGCGGCCTCCAGCGCGGCCTCGAATCCGGCCTCCACCTCGGGAGCCAACTCTTCGCAGAAAAACGTTCGCGCAACGCCGCATCGCAGACCTTGGACGGCCGTCCACTTCGGTTTCTCTCCGGCCAGCACTGCAAAGAGCACGCCGGCGTCCTCGACGCTTCGAGCCAACGGTCCTACGTGGTCGTAGGACCAGGCAAGCGGAATCACGCCTGACACCGGTACCGCGCCCCAAGTCGGCTTGAAGCCAACGACTCCGCAGCAAGCGGCAGGCAGCCTCACCGAACCTGCGGTATCGGTTCCAAGGGCGCCAAAGCACATTCCCGCGGCCACCGCGGCAGCCGAGCCCGACGAAGAGCCTCCGCAGATGCGCTCCCGGGCCAGGGGATTGCGTGCCGCGCCATAGGCGCTGATGGCTCCGCTGCCACCGTAGGCGAACTCGTGCAGATTGGTCTTGCCGATCACGATGGCTCCCGCTGCGCGGAGCCTGGCGACGCACTCGGCGTCAGCGGTGGCCACAGGTTCGTCTCGCAGGACACGGCTGGCAGCCGTAGTTCGCAGGCCACGAACGTCGATGAGATCTTTGATCGCGACGGGCACGCCCCAGAGCGGAGCCGCGACCGCACCGCGTGCCCTCGCAGCATCCAGCTCTTCGGCCTGTCGGACGGCCTCGTCTTCGCCGACAGTAATGAATACATGCAGATCCTGATTATTGGCGTGAATCTGGTCAAGGCAGGCGCGGAGGGTGGTGACGGCGGAAACTTTCCCGTGAGCCAAGGTCTTTCGCAGCTTCGTCAAGCTTGGGGAGTTCGATGTTCGTTTCATGCGGTTCTCTTGAGTTCAAGCGCTAGGCAATTACCGCTCTCCAGCCTTGGTTGCGTGTGTTACTACTTCGGCGACGATTGCGATCTCTGCGTCGTTGGCAGCCTCAACTACCTTTTCTCGATCGAGCATGAGGCACTTGTTGGCATCGAGCGCAAGACAGCTCGCTCCGGCTTTCACCATTACTTCGATGGTGTGGATGCCGACCACGGGCACGTCAAAGCGCATATCCTGATTCGGCTTTGCCACCTTGATTACCGTAAGGGCGCGGCTCAAGGTGCTGGATTCTCCGTGAAGGCTCTGCATAAGCTTGCCTGCGCGCAGAATCGCCTCGTCGGTGCCTTCCATTGCCTCAATGGCCACGCAGGCGGCCTCGGCGATGACCACCGTCTGGCCAATGTCAAAGCGCGCGACGTGATGCGCCACGGCGCGCCCGTAGGTGATATTGGTCTGCTCCTGGTCGCTGGGCTGGCGGAGCGTGAGCACGCCGGCCGGGGCCATCATGGGCTCAAGCAGCGCGGTCGAACTTTGCAGGTGAATTCCTTCGTCCGAAAGAACCTTTGCCACTGCACCAATCAGCGAATCTGTGTTGCGAGTGGCTAAGCTCAATAGGAGTTTCGCCAATCTCCAGTCGGGCTTGATGGCGCTGAATATCTGCTTGTGTTTCACCTGCCCGGCCATGATCGCTTCGCTGACACCAGCGGCTTTGAAGGTCTCAATCAGTTTGCCCAGCTCGCCGAGGCTCAGCCAGTGTACGGCGAGCGCTCCGCGATTTCCAATTGCTGGATCGGTCTCTTCGCGAATGGCGGCCACCACCACTTCGTAGCCCCTAGCCCTCGCTGCGTCCAGCACGAGAAAGGGAAATTTTCCGTTCCCCGCAATCAGTCCCAATCTTGTACCCATTCGTTGCGCTCCCTAAGATTGCTGTCGCCCCACAACAAAGCCGGAGCATACGGCCCCGGCCACCTTATCGTCCACAATTTCTTTCCGCTTAAGCTTACTTTGGTGTTCGGAACTTCTTACTTCAAGACTCCGCGTTCGCTCTTGCGAATGAACTCTACAAGGAGTTTCACGTCTTCGGTCTGCTCCACTTCGCGCTCAATGCGCTCAAGGGCCTGGGTGGTGTTCAACTTTGCGGCCAGCAGGATGCGGAAGGCCCGTTGAATTGCCCGGACCCGTTCTTTGCTGAAACCGCGGCGCTCCAGCCCGATGGCGTTTGCACCGTAGGCATGGACGTCGCGCACTGCGCAGGTTTTGGCGAAGGGCATCACGTTCTGGGTGATCACGGTTCCGCCGCCGATGTAGGAGTGCGCGCCGATGGTGACAAACTGATGCACCGGACACAAAGCTCCGACGACGGCCCACTCTTCGACGATTACATGACCGGCGAGGGTTGCGGCGTTGGCCATGATGACGTTGTCTCCAATGAAGCAGTCATGCGCAATGTGTGCGTAGGCCATGATCAGGCAGTGAGAGCCCAGCTTGGTGAGGCCGCCGCCCTTGACGGTTCCGCGATGGATGGTGACGTATTCGCGAATTTCGTTGTGGTCGCCAATCTCGAGCCGCGTCGGTTCGCCTTTGAAAGTCAGATCTTGCGGACCCATACCCACCACCGCGAACGGATGGATGCGATTGTGGCTGCCCAGCTTCGTCGGTCCGGTCAACACCACGTGCGAGATCAGTTCGCAGTGCTCGCCCATTTCGACATTGGCGCCGACAAGGCAGAACGGTCCGATGATGCAGGACTCAGGCACGCGCACGCGGGGGTCTACCACTGCGGAGGGATGAATCGGCATGATTACTCCGCCTTCGCCTCTACGGCTGCTTCAACCTTTTTCAGATCGACGAGCTGACAGGTTACGGTTGCCTGGCACACTACCTTGCCCTCAACAGTGATCTTGCCTTCCATCTTCACGGCGAGGGTGCGCCAGTTAATGACCGTGACCTCGATGCGAAGCTGGTCTCCCGGCGTGACCTGGCGGCGAAACTTGGCGCGCTCAATGCCGGTGAAGACCGTCAACATCTGTGCGCGATTGGGAATCTCCGTCATCAGGAGAGTAGCGCCGGCCTGGGCAATTGCCTCCACCATCAGCACACCGGGCATGATGGGATTGCCGGGAAAGTGTCCGCGAAAATACTCTTCATTGGCGGTCACGTTCTTGATGGCGACAATATGCTTGCGCCGTTCCAAGTCGATGATGCGGTCGATGAGCAAAAACGGATAACGATGGGGCAGAATTTTCTGGATGGCAACGCTGTCGAGGGGTAACTTCTCCAGCACTTCAGGCGTGAGGGTGGCGTCAGGACTGTGAAATTCTGTCATGGATTGTCGGTTATCCCCATAAAGAAAAAGTATATCAGCCAGAGATGGAGAGAACGAAGTGGCTGGAACACGGCTTCTGCCGAGCTTGAATGGTTCTCGATGAAGCGATACCTTGCAGGCAGCGCAGTTCTGTTTTACGATCAGCACCCAGCGCCTGATGGCGCACCCCTGAATCCTATGTCCACACGCTTTTCATCTCCGCTTCTTCAATCCGTCAATGCGCAGCTTCCTGCAATGATCGCAACCTTGCGTGGCTACGTTGAACAGGAGTCACCCTCGGAGTCGCCTGATGCGATTGCCGCACTCGTAGCGATGATCGCAAAAGATTTTGTCGCGCTCGGAGGACGTGTTCGGCTGCACCGGTTCGCAGGTCACGGTCCCGTGCTGCAGGTGGATTTTGCGGGGCCGCGCGGTGGGCCGCGCGTGCTGCTGCTGGGACATACTGACACTGTTTATCCGCCGGGTACTCTGCGGACGATGCCTTGGCGCGAAGATCGTGGGCGGCTTTCAGGACCGGGCGTGTTCGATATGAAGGCGGGAATAGTGCAGGCGCTGTTTGCCTTGAAGGCGTTGCTGGCGCGCGCTCCTCTGCCCTGCGCGGTGACCGTGCTGCTGGTGCCTGACGAGGAGATTGGGAGTCCAGCGTCGCGCACGCTTACGGAGCGGTTGGCGCTGAAGTCAAGCGCGGTGCTGGTGCTTGAGCCTGCCGCCGGAGCCACGGGCGCATGCAAGACCGCGCGCAAGGGAGTTGCGCGCTACACGGTCCGGGTGCATGGACGCGCGTCGCACGCGGGGCTGGATTTTGAGCGCGGAGCCTCGGCCATTGTCGAAGCCGCTCACCAGGTTCTTGCCATTGGCGGGCTCTGCCGCGTCGCGCAGGGGTTGACGCTGAATCCGGGGGTGATTGCAGGAGGCACGCGTCCGAACGTGGTGGCGGAGTCTGCGGAAATCGTGGTGGATGTAAGGTTCCTCACTGCGTCGCAGGGCGCACGGGTAGATGCTGGAATCCGCAAACTGCGTCCGCACGATCCTCGATGCACTCTGGAAATTCTTGGGGGAGTGGAGCGCGCTCCGTTTGTGCGCTCCACGGCGACGGCGAAGCTCTACCGGATGGCGGCTGAGGCCGCAGAGCGGCTTGGCTTCGAGCTGGCGGAGACCTCCGTGGGCGGAGGTTCGGACGGAAATCTCACCGCTGCTCTCGGCGTCCCAACGCTGGATGGATTGGGCGCGGTGGGCGATGGCGCACATGCGTCCACCGAATTCGTTGTTGCGCGCGAGCTTCCACGCCGTAGTGCTTTGCTGGCCGAACTAATGACAACTTTAGCGGCTCTTTAAGGCCTTTCATCCTTTGACGCGGCGCCTCCCCGTAACCTACACTTACAGAGAATGCACAGCCTGCAGGTGGAACGATCTGTTCCAAGAGACTCGAACAGTCTGAGCGAATGGAGAAAACAAAATGTTCGGTGGAAAAATTGGCGTTCCGGAACTGCTCGTCATCCTTGTAATCGCTCTCATTATCTTTGGACCGTCGAAGATCGCTGAGCTAGGCAAGGGGCTTGGCGAAGGCATCAAGAATTTCAAGGGCGCGATCAAAGAAGGCGAATCGACCCCGACCCCGACCGACGCCGAGAAGAAATAGTCTCGCCCGATTGCAGCCGGCATGAACAGAGTTTGCCGCGGAACTGTACAAAATTATGCTGTGCAAAGCGCCTCTTAAACCGAGGCGCTTTTCATGTCTGGACTCATGCGGACTTTCCTTGCTCGGCGCGTGAAAGCATTGTGCATACCCGTGCCAGCGGCAGGCCCACGACGTTGAAATAACATCCGCGAATTCCCGGAATCCAGCGCGAAGCCCGTCCTTGGATCGCATACGCACCCGCCTTGTCCATGGGCTCTTCGGAGCGGACATAGGCGGCAATCTCCTCGGCGGTGATGGCGGTGAATTCGACGTCGGTGACTTCGGCCTCCACTTCGGCGGTCACCTTGCCATCGGAATCGCGGGATGCCACGCACACTCCCGTCATTACCTGATGCATGCGTCCACTTAGTCGCTGCAACATGCACCGTGCCTCATCGGCGTCTGCCGGCTTGCCAAGGCTCTCTCCATCAATGACCACGGTCGTGTCTGCGCCCAGCACAAGGGAGCCTTGGGCCGCGGTTTTGAGAACTTCCAGGGCTTTCTCTTTTGCCAGCCTTTTCACGTACTGCAATGGGTCCTCGCCGTCGCGCAGGCTCTCATCCACGTCTGCCGGAGAGACCTCGAACGAGATTCCCGCGTTACGCAGCAACTCCGCACGGCGTGGAGATTGGGAAGCAAGTATCAGCATGGCTTCATTCTAGACGACAGGTGCCGGTGGCTGACGCCCGCCCCGCTTGCACAACCTTCCTGCGCCGTTCTTCCGTCTTATCACCGTGCATCCCGCTCCGCACTCTGCGGTACATTCCGCAAACCAGCCCTTCGGAGCCACCGTGCGTGGCGACCTGGTGGACTTTCATCTCTGGGCACCGCGGTGCAAGGCGGTCACGCTCCGCCTGCAGAGCCGCAATGGAGGAATGCGCGACTATGCCATGCTGCCACTCGGAGGTGGCGGCTGGGGGCTTACGCTTCCCGCGTCAGCGGGCGACAGCTATCAGTACGTCATCGGTGAATTGGCGGTGCCTGATCCGGTCTCTCGCCTGCTGCCTGAGGGAGTCCATGGGCGTACGGAGATCGTCGATCCGTCCTTCCACTGGTCGGACACCCTCTGGCGCGGCCTTCCCCTCGCGAATTACGTCATCTACGAACTTCATGTTGGAGCATTCACACCGGATGGCACTCTCGACTCGGCGATCACGCGACTCGACTATCTGCGCGAGCTGGGCATCACCGCGATTGAACTGATGCCGGTCAACGCCGTTCCGGGCGCGCGCAACTGGGGATACGACGGAGTTGGTCTGTATGCCGTGCAATCGAACTACGGTGGCCCCACGGCTCTGCGCCGGTTTGTGGATGCGGCTCACCAGCGTGGGCTCGCCGTCATTCTCGACGTTGTCTACAACCACCTTGGCAACGAGGGAAATTACCTTTCCCAGTTTGGCCCTTACTTCACCGCCAGGCACAAGACTCCGTGGGGCGACGCCATCAACTATGACGACCTGGAATCCGCCCAGGTGCGGCGCTTCTTCGTGGAGAACGCGCTCTACTGGCTGCGCGAATATCATCTGGACGGATTGCGCCTGGACGCGGTGCAGACCATCAAAGACGATTCCCCGCTGCACATCGTTGCCGAGATCGCCGCCCGCGTGCATCAGTTGGGGGAAGCCGAAGGCCGAATCATTGTGCTCACGGCTGAAACCGACGAGAACCTTCCGCACTACATCAGGCCAGCCGAGCAGGGAGGCTTTGGCGCGGATGCGATGTGGAGCGACGATTTTCATCATGCGATCCACGTTCTGTTGACAGGCGAGCACACGGGCTACTACCAGGATTTCACCGATCGGAAACTGCTTCCTCGCGTGCTCTCCGAGCCTTACGCTTTCCGGGGTGAGCCATTCGGCTTCTGGCAGGGACGCCCGCGCGGCGCACGTGGCGACGGCGTTGCTCTGCCATCGCAGATTGTCTGCATTCAGAATCACGACCAGGTCGGAAACCGCGCTTTCGGCGAACGCCTGACCGCGCTGGTTTCGGCCGGTGCGCGCAAGATGGCGGCCGCGCTGTTGCTGCTTGCGCCTCACACTCCGCTGATCTTCATGGGACAGGAGTTCGACGAAGCCGCACCGTTTCAGTTCTTCACCAGCTTCGAGGATACCGTCATTCAGCAAGCAGTGTCGCAAGGGCGGATTCGTGAATTTGCCCAGTTCGGCTGGACCGACGTTCCAGATCCGCAAGACCCCGCCACGTTTGAACGCTCGCGGCTGCAGTGGCCTGAAGCGCCAGAAAATTTGGATATGCTGGCCTGGTACCGGGCGCTGCTGAGGCTGCGGAGCGAATACATTCTTCCCTCGCCGAGGACGGCACGAGCCGAGTGGACTGTCGAAGGACTACTGACAGTTCAAATTCCCGCAGATTCGCCACGGCTCATGCTTCATGCGGCTCTGCCGGGTGCAACTCTCAGCGATCCGGGCAGAGGATGGATTCTGAAAATGGAAAACGATCAGGATGGCTACCGCACCCACATTTTCGTGCAAACAAGGTAACGCGGGAGTCTTGCGGAGTTACACAGCCACCAGCGCTATGTCTCGTTGCGATTGAGAGCGCGCTCGATGCGGCGGTCAGGAATCAGCCACATCAAGGCGACGAAAACGAACAACGCCTGGGCAATCCATTGCGAGTAGAGACACGCCAGAATCGCAATTGCATACAGTGCGGGAGAAAGCTTGCCCTTCCAATCGTTCCCTATGGCTTTCTTCAGCAATGAGCCTCTTCCCTGCGAGGCGATGATGAGCTGCTGCAGAATCCAATAAGCGACGCCGGCCATCAACAGAACTGCGCCATAGAGCGCGGTGGGGACGGACGCGAAGTGGTTTTCGCCCATCCACGCGGTAGCAAAGGGAAAGAGCGAGAGCCAGAACAGAAGATGGAGGTTGGCCCAGAGTATTGCTCCGCTGACCCTTTCAGTGGCGTGCAGCATGTGGTGATGGTTGTTCCAGTAAATTCCAACGTAGACAAAGCTGAGCACGTAGCTCAGAAAGGTGGGCACCAGCGGGACGAGCGCCTGCACGTTTTCTCCGTGAGGCACCTTGAGTTCCAGCACCATGATGGTAATGATGATTGCGATGACGCCGTCACTAAATGCCTCCAAACGACTTTTGTTCACCGCCGTTCCCCCCCCCCACAATTCAGAGATGCAATCGCGAGCAAGATCGATTCCACAGTTCGCGGCAGAGCGCTCATGAACAAGGCGACCGCTCAGGAGCGAAATTCGTCCCTGCTGCCCTGTGTTATACTGCGAGAGATCGGGAACGGGCCTGATGACGTGAATACGCCATCGGATACCCGCGTGTCTGCCAGCGTTGACAGTCGGCTCTGGCTTGCGCTACCGTAGTCTTTCGGCTGTTTTGCGGTTGCCCGCCTGACGGTGTCCCGTCGCCGCAGACCTTATCGGCCTCACCGGTCGGGGATCTGCAGAGCGGTTCTGCTGATGGTTTTGCCCCGCACGAACGTGCAGAAGTTCCCCAGACCAAAGTCTTGGGTCTTCAACTCCCCGGCGAGAAATTGCTGGGGCGCGTAGCGGTGCCTGCCGCGATCAGGCAGAGTGAGGCCGGATCGGTCTTCTCATTAGTCGGTTTTTACATCTGGGAGAGTTTGGAATGTCAACCTATTTCCCCAAAGGGGAGATTGCGCGCAAGTGGTACGTTGTGGATGCCGATGGGCAGACCCTCGGACGTCTGTCTACGCGCGTCGCACGAATCCTCAGCGGCAAAGATAATCCCCGCTATACACCGTTTCTCGATATGGGCGACCATGTCGTAGTCATCAACGCCAGCAAGGTAAAACTCACCGGCCTGAAGGCTAACGCCAAGGTTTATCGCCGTTACACGGGTTTTCCCGGCGGATTGCGGGAAGAAGAATTCACCAAGCGTCTGGCCCGCAAACCCGAACTGATTGTGCAGGAAGCCGTTGAAGGCATGCTGCCCAAGTCAAAGCTGGGCCGCGCCATGGCAACTAAACTGAAGGTTTACCGCGACGACAAGCACCCGCACCAGGCACAGCAGCCTGTGGCGATTGCTCCGGTTGCATAACCGGCATCGCTGAGCTGACAAGAGTCAAGGATTAACATCGAATGGCTGAACTGGTTCAATATTATGGAACGGGCCGCCGTAAATCGAGCGTAGCCCGCATCTTCCTCCGCCCCGGCACCGGAATTATCAAGGTGAACGGCAAGGCCTTCGAGGAGCACTTCGTGACCGACGTGCAGCGCATTATTGCCCGCCAGTCACTCATCCTTACAGAGACCGTCAACAGCTTTGACGTCATTGCCAACTGCTCCGGCGGCGGCATTACGGCGCAGGCTGGCGCGGTGCGCATGGGCATTGCCCGCGCTCTTCAGGAGTTCAACCCTGAACTGCGCGCAAAGATGAAGGCCGAGGGCTTTATGACGCGCGATGCGCGCCAGAAAGAACGCAAGAAGTACGGTCAGAAGGGCGCTCGCAAGCGCTTCCAGTTCAGCAAGCGTTAAACGGATTTGCAGCCCACATTCGCCGAAACCGGTGGATGTGGGCTGCAAGGTTTGCGTTGCTGTTCCGGCTTTGTTGCGGTCATCAGACTTTTCACCTTGCGCTGCAGGTTCCGGCGGCGCTCGGTTCTTTGTTGTGTTCGGAGCCAAAAATCTTCCCGCTCCCGCTTACACGGGGCGGGCAACGGGAATTGAATTGTTCGGCGCACTTGTGGCGCAAGCGGGCAATGCAAATCCATCCAAGGAGGTTCAGTGGCCAATATCACCATGAAGGAATTGCTCGAAGCTGGTGTTCACTTCGGGCATCAGACAAAGCGCTGGAATCCGAAGATGAAGGAATACATCTTTGGCGAGCGCAATGGCATTTACATCATCGACCTGCAGAAGACGCTGAAAATGTTCAAGGAAGCGTCCAAGTTCGTGCAGGATAACGCCGCCGAAGGCCGCACGATCATGTTCGTGGGCACCAAGCGCCAGGCTCAGGAAGCGATCGCCGAAGAGGCGACACGCTGCGGAATGTTCTACATCAACCAGCGCTGGCTGGGCGGTCTGCTCACCAATTGGGTGACCGTGCAGAAGTCCGTAAAACGCTTGAAAGAACTGGACGAAATGGCGACCGACGGCCGCTATGAACTATTGCCGAAGAAAGAAGTTGTGAAACTGGAGCGGGAGCGCAAGCACCTCCAGGCCAACCTCGCCGGCATCAAGAATCTGAACCGCCTTCCTGACGCGATCTTCGTGATCGACTCCAACAAGGAGCAGATCGCCGTGAAGGAAGCGCGCAAGCTTGGAATTCCGGTGGTTGCCGTCGTTGACACCAACTGCGATCCCAGCGAAGTGGACTACATCATTCCGGGCAACGATGACGCACTGCGCGCCATTCGCCTGTTCGCCTCAAAGATTGCCGATTCCGTTGTGGAAGGTTCGCAGGCCGCTACCGATAAACAGAGCGCGGAACTCGCCGCCGGCGTGACCGCAAGCGATGAAGAAGCGGCTCAAGAAGCAGTCTCCGCCGAAGCCGCACCGGTTGAAGACCTCAACATGGAAGAAGTGCTGGGCAAGGGCGTGCGCAAGGTGGAAGCCCCCATCGCCGAACCCGATGTAGAGGTGGAATCGCGGTAAGCCCGCAATTCGCGAATATTTCGTGAAAAGCGACCCGCGCTGCAACTCTTCGGCGCGGGTCGTTTTGCGAAAATCGTTCTAAGAGTTTTGTTCGTAAGCAATCCAGAAGCCTGGCTTTCGCCCGGCCGCACTGATCAAGAAAGGTTTTGCAATGGAGATTACCGCAGCAATGGTGAAAGAGCTCCGCGAAAAGTCCGGAGCACCGATGATGGATTGTAAGAAGGCGCTTACCGAAGCGAATGGCGATCTGGAGCAGGCCATTGTGGTGCTGCGTAAACGTGGCATGGCCACCGCCGCCAAGAAGGCAACCCGCACCACCGGTGAAGGCGTTGTCAGCAGCTACATTCACGCCGGAGGAAAGATCGGTGTGCTCCTGGAAGTGAACTGCGAGAGCGACTTTGTCGCCCGCACCACTGAGTTCCAGGGCCTGGTGCATGACATTGCCATGCACATCGCCGCCGTCGATCCGCGCTACGTCCGCAAAGAAGATGTAACCGCCTCTGACATGGAAAAGGAAAAGGAAATCTACCTCGCGCAGGCAATGGCCAGCGGCAAGCCCGCCAATATTGCCGAGAAGATGGTGGCCGGCAAGATGGGCAAGTTCTACGAAGAAGTCTGCCTGCTTGAGCAGCCCTTCATCAAGGAGCAGAGCATCACCATCTCGCAACTGATCGCCACCGTGATCGGCAAGCTGGGCGAGAACATTTCGGTTCGCCGTTTTGCCCGCTTCAAGGTAGGCGACGCCACGGAGACCGTCGCGGTCGCCAAGCCACAGGCTGTGGCAGAAGAAAAAGCTGAGTAGTTTGAGGAACAAGCACGCCGGCGGGACGGGGAAATCCGTTCCGCTTTTCGTTTTGGGCATCTGCGGGAAGCGGCGTCAGCGACCGGCAGAGCCATCGTTGGCTCTTACCCGGCGCGGGCTGGCTGCAGCAACACATTGCGCGGTGGCTTACCGCTCCGCGTCAGATCGTTTACACTTGTGAAGGTAATCCAATCATGGCCGAACCCATCTATAAGCGCATTCTTCTCAAGCTTTCCGGCGAAGCACTGGCGGCAGGCCAGGGCTTTGGAGTCGATAACAACCGAGTTCACGAGATTGCAGCAGAAGTGGCTGACGTGCATCGGCTCGGCGTGCAGATTGGCCTCGTAGTGGGCGGCGGAAATTTTTTCCGCGGCGTCGCCGAGCAGGCGAAAGAGATGGATCGCGTCGCTGCCGACCACATGGGTATGCTGGCCACCATGATCAACGCACTTGCCCTGCAGGATGCCCTCGAAAAGCAGGGGATTCAGACGCGGGTGATGAGCGCCATTGAGATGCACCAGGTAGCCGAGCCGTTCATTCGCCGGCGCGCCATCCGTCATCTGGAGAAGAATCGCGTCGTCATCTTCGGCGCGGGTACGGGCAATCCTTATTTTTCAACCGATACGGCAGCCTCGCTCCGTGCCATGGAGATCAAGGCTGACGTCATCATGAAGGCGACCAAGGTCGAAGGCATTTATGACTCCGATCCAGTCAAAGACAGCAGCGCGAGAATGTTTGAGACCATCACCTTCACTGACATTCTGAAGCTCGACCTGCGCGTGATGGACGCTACCGCCATCAGTCTTTGCCGTGAGAATAATCTTCCCATCCTGATCTTCAACCTGAACAGGCACGGCAACATCCGTCGGGTGTGCCTGGGTGAGAAAATTGGCTCCGTGGTTACGGCCTAGGTTTCGATTTTGCCTTTGTACGCCGCCCTGACCGCCTGAATTGCTGACCACGCGGCATTTTTCCCATGCACCGGGTTGGTTAACATTCGCAGCAGTAAGAAGCCGGGTTTATAATCGGCTCGCTTGTACGGAGTAGACCTTTATGGCTCAGATCAGCATGGCGGCACTGCCCGCCCTCAAAGACACCTTCGCTCAACTCAAGACACGCATGGATAAGGCCGTGGAAGACTTCCGCAAGGAACTCGCCTCGCAGCGTACCGGCCGCGCCAATGTGCATATGCTTGACAGCATCCACGTGGACGCCTACGGCTCGCAGATGCCGCTCTCCCAGGTCGGCAACGTCAGCGCCCCGGAACCCAACCTCATCACGATTACACCCTGGGATATGTCCCTGGTCGGCGCAATCGAAAAAGCCATTCGCAATTCGGACCTCGGCTTCAATCCGCAGAACGATGGCAAGCTGATCCGCGTCCCCGTGCCCGCCCTCACCGAGGAGCGCCGCAAAGACATGGTGAAGCATCTCGGCAAAGTGCTCGAAGAGCATCGCACCGCGGTCCGCAACATTCGCCGCGACGGCAATGACGCCATCAAGAAGGCGATGAAAGACAAGAAAATCTCCGAGGACGAAGAGCGCGGCTCGCTCGAGCAGATGCAGAAGGTCACCGACGACGAGATCAAGAAAATGGAAGAGATGCTCCGGGTTAAAGAGAAAGAAGTGATGCAGGTCTGAAGCAGAGTGCAATTGAGTGTGCATTCATGATGTGCAGGAACCCTGAGGGTGCCCCTAACCTTCCGTTGGTTAGGGTGGGGGTTTTGCTTTCGATGATTGTGGTTCTTGATTCTTCCGGGTGCTCTCACGGGCTTCCGTGCCAGCGGCCGGCAGCGAAGCGTTACCCGTCCCGCGATCTGCGCTTCAATCTCTAACCGCGAGCTTTGAGTGGCGGGAGAAAAAGCGCTTATAATCTGGCATGTCCCGCGTTGTTCATTCTGTCTGCCCGCATGATTGCCCTGACGCCTGCTCCGTTCTCGTTACCATTGAAGACGGTCGCGCGACTCGCATCCAAGGCAATCCCGATCATCCGGTCACTCGCGGATTTCTGTGCGGCAAAGTAGCTAAATATCTAGATCGCGTGTACTCACCTGATCGTCTGCTGTATCCCATGCGACGGATCGCCGCCAAAGGCAACGCCGGAGTCGGCGTCTTTGAGCGCATCACTTGGGATGAGGCGCTGGACGAGATTGCCGCGAAGCTGATGACTGCGGCTGCGGAGTTCGGTCCTGAATCCATTCTGCCGTTCTCCTACGGCGGCACCCTCGGGCAGATTCACGGCAACGGCATGGACCGGCGCTTCTTTCACCGGCTCGGAGCGTCGCAGCTGGACCGCACAATCTGCTCCGAAGCAGGCGAAGTTGCCATTGAATCCGTGCTTGGTGCGAAGCTCGGCGTTGCGCCTGAAGATTTTCAGCACTCGCGCTACATCATTGCCTGGGGCGCAAACATTCACGGCAATAACATCCATCTTTGGCCGTTCATCGAAGAGGCCCGGCGAGGCGGCGCGAAACTCGTGGTCATCGATCCGTTCCGAACGCGTACGGCGCGCCTGGCCGATTGGCATCTGCCAATCCGTCCCGGAACCGATGTGGCGCTGGCCTTGGGGTTGATGCACTGCATCATCGAAAACGATCTCCATGACAAAGCCTTTGTGGATGCCCACACCGTCGGGTTCGATGAGCTGCGGAAACGCGCCGCTGAGTACACGCCGCGCCGCGTGGCGGAGATTACGGGAATAAGCGCGGAAGACATCGAGCGTCTGGCGCAGGAATACGCCACCGCGAGTCCTTCGGTAATCCGGCTGAATTATGGCGTGCAGCGCTCGGAGAATGGCGGCATGGCCGTTCGCGCGATCGCCATGTTGCCCACCATCACGGGAGCGTGGAAGATGCAGGGCGGAGGGATGACGCTCTCCATGTCCGGGGCCTTTGAGTTGAACAAGCAACGCCTGCGCCGCAAGGATCTGATGACGGCGGCACTCGGCCGTCCGGCCCGCATCCTGAACATGAATCAGCTCGGCAAGCTGTTGCTTGACGCAAGCCTGAATCCTCCGGTGAAAGCTCTCTTCGTGTATGCCTGCAATCCTGCGGCGGTTTGCCCAAACCACAATCTGGTGGTGGAAGGATTGAAGCGGAAGGACCTGTTCACCGTGGTCCACGAGCAGTTTCTTACCGACACAACCGATTACGCCGACATTGTTTTGCCTGCAACCACGTTTCTCGAGACCAAAGAACTTGTCACCTCCTACGGACACCTGTATCTGCAACTCGCCGATCAGGCCATCGAAGCCGTCGGCGAATCCTGCAGCAATGCTGAGTTGTTCCGCCGTCTGGCTGCCCGCATGGGGATGGACGATGCCTGTCTCGCTGCCAGTGACGATGAACTGATCGATGACGCGCTCGACACAGACCATGATTTTCTCAAGGGAATCACGCGAGAACGATTGCAGCGCGAGCACTCTATCGCGCTGAATCTTCCCCTCACTGACGGCACCTATCTTCCCTTCGCAAACGGATTCGCCACGCCCAGCGGCAAAGCAGAGTTGTACAGCGAATCCCTGGCGGCAGAGGGACTTGACGGGGTTGCCACATTCAGTGCCCCCACGGAATCCCGTCATGCCCGGCAGGCACGCCAATTCCCCTTGGAGCTACTCTCGCGCAAGCACGATAATTTCTTGAACACTACCTTCTGCAATCTGCCCTCGCACCAGAAGATGGAGCGGCGCTTCGAACTCCAGATGAACGCCATTGATGCCAGTGCCCGCGGCATCGCCGAGGGCGACGCCCTGCGCGTACGCAATGACCGCGGCGAGGTGAATCTGCGCGCGCGCCTGGATGACAGCGTGCCCCCAGGCGTGGTCGCAGCCTACCTGGATTGGGCGCGCTCTTCCCCCGGCGGAAGGAACGTCAATGCCCTCACCAGTGACCGTTTGACCGACATGGGGCGCGGCGCCACGTTTTACTCAACGCTGGTAGAGGTTGAAAAGCTCTAGAACCGCTCCACGGATTTACCAAGGTGGGATAGCGTATCGTTGCGCGAAATGGCGTTGAGAGCACATGACCCTGTATAATTGGACCTTCCGCGCCCAAGATTTACGCATGAGGGTCTCGCCATTCTTCGCACTGATTACGTCTGCGCCACGCCTCGTTTGAACCGCCCCTCAGCACGCGGGCTGTTCCGTTTGCTTCGCTTTTGCCTGGTTGTCATGCTGCTTGCCGGTATGGCGTTCGCGCAGCAGGGAATCATTGAAGACATAAGGGTTCACGGCAATCGCCGAATCCCCGCCGAAACCATCCGATCCCGCATGTTTACCCGTCCCGGCGACGTTTATGATCCGGCAGGCATTGAGCGCGACTTCAACTCGTTGTGGAATGCGGGCTATTTCGACGATCTTCGCATCGAGCGCGAACAGAGTCCCAAGGGTTGGATTCTTCACGTTTACGTGAAAGAGAAACCGACGATTCGTGAGATCAAATACATCGGTCTGAATGCGGTCTCCCAAAGCGATGTGCTCGACAAGTTCAAGGAACTCAAGGTCGGCCTGAGCCAGGAAAGCCAGTTTGATCCAACTCGCGTGAAGAAGGCCGAAGTGGTTTTGAAGGAACTGCTAGCCGCACACGGCCGTCAGTTTGCAACCATCACCACCGAAGTTCGCCAGATTCCGCCCGCCGCCGTCGGCATCACCTTCAACATCAAGGAAGGCCCGAAAGTAAAGGTCGGCAAGATCACCTTTGAGGGAAACAAGAAAGTCGCCACGCGCTACCTGCGTGCCGCAATGCATAACTCCAAGCCAATCGGCATTCCTCACTCGATCATTCTGGAAAACCTTTTCGCTCACACCTTTGACGCCACCAAACTTGGTGAAGACGCCGAACGTGTCCGCTTCGCCTATCAGGACAAGGGATACTTCAAGGCCATCGTCGAAGATCCGAAGACGAAGATACGCAACGTCAACAATGTTGCCTGGTACTTTCCAATCAAAGAGCAGCATGGCAAGGCCGTGGATATCACGGTTCCGGTGGAAGAAGGCGACCGTTACCACCTCAAGGAAATCACTTTCAGCGGCAATAAATCCATTACCAATAAAGTTGCCCTGCGGCGTCTATTCAAAATCAAGGACGGCGACTGGTTCAATCGCACCCTGATCAGCAAGGGTCTGGAAGATCTCCGCAAAGCGTACGGCTCGCTTGGCTACATCAACGAAACCAACGTTCCGAACACCGAAATTGACGAAGAACACAAGACCATCACGATGAAGGTGGATATCGACGAGGGCAAACAGTTCTTCGTGCGCCGCATTGAGTTCACCGGCAACACCACCACCCGTGACAAAGTGATCCGGCGTCAACTCTCACTCGAAGAGGGCCAGGTTTACAACTCACGTATGTGGGAGGTCAGCCTGCTGCGTTTGAACCAGTTGAACTACTTTGAGACTCTGAAGCCGGAGCAGGATTCCGAAGTCCACCAGGACGTTGCCGAAAACACCGTGGACATCAACCTGAAGGTAAAGGAAAAAGGTAAGAACTCCATCGGCTTGAACGGCGGTGTCAGTGGACTTTCAGGAGCTTTTGTCGGCCTCAACTACCAGACCAACAATTTCCTCGGCCTCGGCGAGACGCTAACCTTGTCAGCTTCGCTCGGAGCCTATCAGCGTGATGCCACCTTCGGATTTACCGAGCCCTACTTCCTGGATAAACCCATCCAGCTTGGATTCACGGTCTTTACTAGGAATTTCAAGTACAACCAGGCGCGACAGGCCTCCATCTCCTCTGGACAAAGGCTGAATCTGCCGGCCGCCTATCTGAATTCGCTGCAGAACTATGCACAGCAAAGCACCGGCTTCACGGTTTCCTCCAGTTACCCGCTCCACCGCTCTTTCAAACGCATCGGACTTACCTACTCTTGGGACACTTCAACCATCACCACCTACACGGATGCTTCGCAGCAGTACTTTGAGTATTTGGCATTCCGCAACGTAGGCGGCCCCAATGCCCTGCAGGGCATTCAGACCAGCAAACTGGTCCCCAGTTTCAGTAGCAGCACCATTGATAATCCGATGCGCCCCCACTCCGGACGCAGCTACTTTATGGGCATGGACATTGCCGGTCTTGGCGGAAATGTGGCCGACATCCGTCCGATTGGCGAATTCAAGCAATTCATACCGATGAAGGGACTGCACCCGAAAAAGGAAGGCTTGCAGACGCTCGGATTCCGTCTCCAGGGATCGTTCATCACCGGCTATGCAGGAAAGACAGCGCCTCCCTTCGAACGCTTCTTCCAGGGTGGCGACACCGATCTGCGCGGCTTCGATATTCGCGCCGCTTCACCCATTGCCCTCATCGCGGACAAGACCGCCGTAGCTTTGACCAACCCGGACGGCAGCGTGGTGCCGGCGGATCCGAACAACCCTCGGTTGGGAAATTACAACGTGACCGTCCCCATCAATCGCCTCGTCTTCCCCGGTGGAGACACCAGTCTCGTCAGCAACGTCGAATACCGTATCCCCATCGTTGGACCTGTAACCATTGCTCTCTTTGCTGACACCGGCATGAACATGGCCGTTCGTCAGTCCCAGTTACGCTTGAGTGATCAGCAGACGAACGCGTTGGATACCACTCCCTTCGGGTGTCCCTCAGAGATATTGACCTACGGTGGCAACAGCGAAGGCGTGACCTGCGCAGGCACCCAGTTCCTGAAATTCGGTCAGAACCTTGTGCCTGTGGCCCACACAAACTACGTGGTCCGCATGTCTACCGGTGCCGAGTTGCAGGTGATCTTGCCGGTGGTGAATGCGCCCTTCCGTATCTATTACGCTTACAACCCGTTCCGTGTGGACACCCAGGCGCCGTCTCAGAGCTTGATTACGCCCTCAATGTTCCCGAATAACGGTAACTGTGCCACAAGCACTCCTGAAGCATGCCTTACGGGCGCGGGATACAACACATACAAGAATGCAATCGCGACCTACAATCCGGGATACAGACTCTTGGAGCCGCGAAAGACGTTCCGTTTCACCGTGGCTACTACGTTCTAACCGGAATCGCGGAAGGTGGTTCCGTCAAAGCAGCCGGGCGCGCTTTTCCCGGCGATGATAACGGCAGACACACCGATCTCGAAAGTGCTCGAATCAGTTTTGTGATGACCGGGGAAAAAGGCGTCGTGCAGTGTTGTTTGACGCTCTTTTTCTCACAACCTATAATCTGGAACATCCGTCAGAGGAATTTTTCGATCAGGGCTGGAGCTAAATACACAAGGCTCGCCCGCCTGCTGAAAGGTTTCTGCGGAATCTGGCTCCTACAGGAGTTGAGGCTAATTTCAATGAATCGCAACTTTGCACGCTTCATCCCGGCCGTAGCGCTGGCACTCATTCTCAGCGTTTCCGCCCTCGCCCAGTCCGCTCCTGCGGCTGCTGCCGCTCCCGCCGCTGCTCCTGCGGTCACCAAGGTTGGCATCGTCAATCTTCAGGCTGCCATCGTGAATACCAACGAAGGTCAGCGTGATTTCGAAGCCCTCCAGAAGAAGTTCGATCCTAAACGAGGCGAGCTCGAAGGTCTCAAGAAGGAAGTGGACGAACTCCAGAAGAAATTCAACACCCAGGGCGACAAACTTAATGACGAAGCGCGCGGCGAACTTCTGAAGCAGATTGACGTCAAGAAGAAAACTCTGCAGCGCAGCTATGAAGATTCCAACGCCGACTTCCAGGCACAGCAGGATGAGATCGCCAACCGAATCGTGCAGAAGATGGTTGAGGTTCTGGACAAGTTCGCCAAGGATAACAGCTTCACCGTAATCCTTGATGTCTCCGGCCAGGCCAGCCCGGTTCTTTGGGCTGCCTCCTCGGTGAATGTGACCCAGGCCGTTGTGGAAGCATACAATGCTCAGTCCGGCATCGCAGCTCCGGCAAAGGCCGCTGCCCCCAAGCCAGCTGCCGCTCCTGCGACCACACCGAAAAAGTAACGAAAGTAACGTACGAAAGCCGCCCTCAGCCGGGCGGCTTTTTTATGCTTGGAGGCCAGACCCTCCATTTTCGGGATGCCTTCATGGCAGAAAATAGAAAGACGATCCTAGGTGTGGAAAAGTTGTGGACAATGGAGACAGAATGAATTGTTAACAGGAGTTTACATAAGAATTCGCCACAATCACATTTATCTATATCTGTTAACTATATTTATAATCTTAACGTTACAAGAAATATTAAAATGTCCTTGACGAAAAGCAACCAGACTTTTTCATATTTTGAATCTGCACGTTTTGCACACATCTATATTTGCAAATGTATCGTCAATCGGTAATTGGATCCTGGAATTGCTAAGGTGAGTAGCTGCTTCTATCTGGTTTCCTGCCCGCATCGTCCGCACCTCAGAGGCTCAGCTTTCATCGCTGGAAACGCGCAGCACGGCCAGGAACGCTTCCTGCGGAATGTCTACTTTGCCGATGCGTTTCATGCGTCGTTTTCCTTCTTTTTGCTTTTCCAGCAACTTGCGTTTACGTGAGATATCGCCACCGTAGCATTTCGCGATCACGTTCTTGCGCAGCGCCGCCACCGTTTCGCGGGCTACGATCTTCGCTCCAATCGCCGCCTGGATTGCAACCTCGAACTGCTGTCGCGGGATGAGTTCGCGCATCTTTGAAACCAGCGCCTTGCCGCGATCATGCGCGTGATCGCGATGAATGATGATGGAGAGCGCATCCACCGGATCGCCTGCGACCAGAATATCCAGCTTCACCATCGGCGACTCCCACCAGCCGGAGAGGTGATAGTCCAGCGAAGCATAACCGCGTGAAACCGTTTTTAGACGATCGTAAAAGTCCAGCACGATCTCGTTCAGCGGAAGCTCATAGGTGATCATCACGCGGCTTGATCCGACGTATTCAAAGTTTTTCTGCTTGCCGCGTTTCTCTTCCACAAGCTTCAGAATTCCGCCAACATATTCTTCGGCGGTCAGAATCATTGCAGTGATGATCGGCTCTTTGATTCTCTCGATCAGCGTTGGATCGGGCCAGCGCGACGGATTATCTACCTCAAGAGTGTCGCCGTTAGTCAGCGTCACAAAGTAGCGCACGCTGGGAGCCGTAATAATCAGGTCGAGATCGTATTCGCGCTCCAGCCGCTCCTGGATAATATCCATATGCAGCAGGCCCAGGAATCCGCAGCGGAAGCCGAAGCCAAGCGCAGTGGAACTTTCCGGCTCGAAGAAGAATGAAGCATCGTTGAGCCGCAGCTTTTCAAGCGCGTCGCGCAGCAATCCGTGCTCATGCGAATCAACCGTGTAAAGGCCCGCAAATACCATCGGCTTGATGTCTTCAAAGCCCGGCATGGCCTCAATGGCCGGGTGATCCGCGTCCGTGATGGTGTCACCGATTTTTACGTCGCCCACGGTCTTCATGGTGGCAAAGAAGAAGCCAACTTCGCCCGCGGTAAGTTCGGCAATCTCCTGCGGCTTGGGCGTGAGCACGCCCATGGAATCGACAAGGAATGTCGTTCCCTTGGCCATCAGCTTGATCTTCTGGCCCTTGTAAAGACGCCCGTTGACCACGCGCGCAAGCACCCCAACGCCGCGATAGCTGTCAAACCAGGAGTCGAAGATCAGCGCTTGCAGTGGCGCATCGATGTTGCCCTTGGGCGGCGGTACGCGTTGAACAATCGCTTCCAGAACTTCGATCACGCCCACGCCCGTCTTGGCGCTGATGCACAGCGCGCCGGAAGCATCGAGCCCCACCGCGCTTTCGATCATCTCCTTGGTGCGTTCAACGTCAGAACTGGGCAGATCAATCTTGTTGATGACGGGAATAATTTCGAG
>Ga0182030_10002756_pt1 | contig 37442 bp, 33 predicted proteins | sample 812S3MmetaG_FD_121299 | JGI IMG/M metagenome (GOLD analysis project Ga0182030, IMG submission 121299) | Permafrost microbial communities from Stordalen Mire, Sweden - 812S3M metaG (Illumina Assembly) | ecosystem: Environmental > Terrestrial > Soil > Wetlands > Permafrost | place: Sweden...
CGTGGTTGTGCAGGAACCTGGCGTTCGTCACCGTGACGGTCGCGCCCTTGGAGACCATCATGCCGCCGGACTCGCCACCGGTGCTGCCCAGCAGGGCGCTGTCCGCGTCCTCGATGGTGATGCCCTGGATCTGGGCGAACACGTTCAAGGCCGGGGTGCCCGCTCCCGCCGGGGGCGAACCGGCCGCGCCGAGCTGACCGGGCGGGGTCCCGACCGTGAGCACCGGGCCGTTGCAGGCTGCGGTGGCGCAGTGGGCGGAGCTGCCGTGGTTTCCGTCGAGCACCGGGTTGGCGACCCCCACGTGCGGCGCCGAGTGAGTGCCGAGTGAGCGCAGACCACTGCTGCCTGTGCCGCCGGAACTGGTCCGGCAAGACCGCCGCGGCGGCCCCTCCCGATCAGGCGCGGGCGGCGGCGAGGGGGACGGGCCGGGCGAGGCTCCAGCTGAACGTGTCCTCGATGTCGGACAGCTCCAGCGGCGTCGCCAGGTCCTCGACGGTCGGGCCCACCCGGTCGGCCACGGCCTGCAGCTGGTCGCCGTCGAAGCCCCACAACCCGACGGCGTTGGTGCCCAGCATGCGCCGGATGTCGTCCTCGGGCAGGCCGCCGAAGATGTAGCGCAGCGTCTCACGGTGGACGGGGGCGGCGCCCTCGAGATGCGGGTAGTCGGCGCCCCACATCAGCTTGTCGATGCCGATCTCGTGCCGCATCTCGGCCTCGTAGCGCTTCATGAGCGACCCGCCCATGTAGATGTGCTTCTCGAAGTAGTCCCGGGGGCGCATCTTCAGATAGCTGCGCACCGGCGCGCCCCCGTGCGTGTCGAAGAACGACTCCATGTCGCGGATGAGCGACGGCAGCCACTGCACCCCGTTCTCCGTCACCACCACCCTGAGGTCGGGGTGGCGGTCGAACACGCCGCCGAAGATCATGAACCACAGCGGGCGGCGGGTGAAGACGAACACCTCGTAGAGGCCCAGCATGCCGCCGTGCTCCGCGTCGTAGAGGAACTTCGTGTCCGTGGCCGACCCGGACGCGCCAGTGTGCAGGTTGACCACCATGCCGTGGTCCTCGCACGCGCTCCAGAACGGCTCGTAGTAGTCGTCGGCGTAGCCGGGCAGCCGGGACGTGACCGACATGGCCGGGAGCATGACGCCGCCGAAGACCCCGTTGTCGCGCGCCCACGCCACCTCCTCGACGGCGCGCGCCATGTCGTGGAAGTCGATCGGCATGCAGCCCGCCCGGCGCCCCGGGGCGGCGGCGCAGAACTCGGCCAACCACCGCATGTAGCCGTGCAGCGCGGGCCACACGACCTCGAGGCCCTTGTCGGTGGCCGCACCGAGGTACATCGCCGGTGACAGGCCGCCGGCGAGGATGGGCCCGGGGAGGGTCACCTCGGCGTGGATCCCCTGCTCCTCGAGGACGGCGAGGCGCCGCCCCCCGCCGTCGCCCGGCACCACCCAGTCCGTCCCGTAGTGGGCCAGCCACCCCGCGGCGGCGTCCGTGTCGACGCCCATGCCGGCCAGGCGCCTGGCCGCCGTCGCCCGGACCGGGTCGGACTCGTCGACCTCGCCCGGATCGAAGCCGCCGAACATGGAGATGGCCAGCGACGACATGTCGCCGAAGGCCGCCACCTCCTCACGCCGGGCCGGATCGACGAAGGAGAGGAAGTGGTCGAGGCTGTCCGGCGAGGCGTGGGTGTCGGCCGACACGACGACGTAATTGCGCTCCGCACCGTCAGTGGGACCCCCGGCGCCCTCACCCATGACAACCCTCCCTTTCGCCAGGGAGGATCTCCCTGGCCAGTGCCCCGCACACTACCGCCGGACCTTGATGCCGGGGGTGGGGCACCGGTCCGGTAATTTCTGCTGGGAGCCCGATGCATTCCACCTCGTCCACCATCGTCCTCGTGCTGGCCGTCTTCGGTGCCAGCGCCGTTGAGATGGTCGAGGCGCTCACCATCGTGGTGGCGGCCGGCGTCAGCCGCGGCTGGCGCTCCGCCCTCGAGGGAGCGGCGGCGGCGGCCGTGGTGCTCGGGGTGCTCGTCGTGGTGGTCGGTGTCCCGCTGGTCCGCTACATCCCGCTCGACGCACTGCGTGTCGTCGTGGGCGCGCTCCTGCTGGTGCTCGGCCTCTCCTGGCTCCGCAAGGCGATCCTGCGCTCCAGCGGCCACAAGGACCTGCACGACGAGGACAAGATCTATGCGGAGACGGTCGCCGAGCTCAGCGAGACCGGTGCCGAGTCGGGGACTCCCGGCCAGGGTCGCGTGCACCCGGGTCGTGACGGCGTGGCGTTCGTGGTCGCCTTCAAGGGTGTGTTCCTCGAGGGCACCGAGGTGGTCCTCATCGTCATCAGCCTGGGGGCGGCACAGCACCGCCTGGGGCTGGCGGCGCTGGCCGCGGCAGCGGCGCTCGTCGTCGTGGCCGCCGTCGGTCTCCTCGTGTCCCGCCAGCTCAGCGAGGTGCCGGAGAACACCATCAAGACCGCCGTGGGCATCATGCTCACGAGCTTCGGACTCTTCTGGGTCGGGGAGGGTGCCGGCGTCAACTGGCCCGGGAGCGACCTGGCCATCCCGGTGCTGATCGGCTTCTTCATCGTCGTGACCCTGGCGTACACGGCGTTCATGAGGACCAAGCTCCCGGCACCGTCCCCCGAGGGGAGCGCGGCGGCATGACGGCGTTCCTCGTGCGCGGTGTCAAGACGTTCGGGAAGTTCTGGTGGGACTTCCTCGTCGGCGACACACCCGAGCTCGCCCTGGCCACCGGGGTCATCGTGGCCCTGGCCTTCCTGATCGACGGCGAGCGCCTGGTCGGGGCGATCCTCCTCCCCCTGCTGGCGGCCGCCTTCCTCCTCGTCAGCACGCTGCGCGGCCGGCGCCGGTCGCCGGGGCGCTAGCTCACCGCTCACCGCCGTCCGCTCACCGCCGTCCGCTCACCGCCGTCCCCTCACCGCCGTCCGCTCACCGCCGTCCGCTCACCGTTCACCGCCGTCCGTGGTGGTGGTGCCGCGAGCACGCGGCGGTGGTGGTGGCACCCTGGCCCGTGGACGGATGCCATGACACCGTTGAGGCGGTGGTTCCGCACCCCTGGCGGCGCGAGAGGGGGATCGCCGTGACATCGGACGACCTCGATCGTTTCCCACGAGGCCTTTGGCGAGAGGAGCATCACACGATGAGGAGCAAATGGATTCTGGGCGCGGTCGCGATGACCGCCGCCCTGCTGTTGTTCCCGGCGGTCGCCGCATCTGCGTCCGGCTTCTGGCACCACCCCGGGCGGCACGGCGGCGGTCAGCCCGGCGGCGCAGTCGTCTCGGTGGAGCAGGGCCCGTACGGTCCCGTCCTCACCGTCGGCGGCGCGGGTGCCGGCTACGTCCCGGGGAGCGGCTACCAGTACCCCGCCGGGTCGTCGCTCTACTACGCGACGGTCGATCCCTCCACCGACGGCTCCTCCTGGTTCCACGCGTACCAGCCGGGCTGCACCACCACGGTGGTCGTCAGCGAAGCGGAGGGACCGCTGTCCTGCACCGGACCTGAGACCGACACCAGCGCCGACTGGCCCGCCTTCACGACGACCAGCTATCCGATCGCCGGTCCCGGGGTCAACCGCTTCCTGCTCGGCGCCGTGTACCGCGCCGACCTGGGCACGTTCCAGGTGACGTACGCCGGCCACCCCTTGTACCTGTTCGACCCGGGTCCGGCCTCGTTCTTCGGCGCCAACTTCTACGAGACGGTCCAGCCGCTCCCGCCGTGGAACACCGCCTGGTTCCTGATCTCCCCGTGGGGAACGCCGGCCACCGGACCGGCCACCATCGAGACGGAGGCACCCCAGGCCGGCACCACGTACAGCTCGACCGAGCTGGCGACCGAGATGCTGCCCGGCACCGGAGGGGCGGCGGTGTCCGTGTACACCTTCAGCGGTGACTCGCACTTCAGCCACTGCTACGGATCGTGCGCCCGGGAGTTCATCCCGCTCGTGACCGTGGGGGCTCCCGTCCTCGGCACCGGCGTCACCCCGGGAGCGGTGGGCGTCGTGTGGAGGGCCGACGGCACCGAGCAGGTCACGTACCACGGCCAGCCGCTGTACATCTACGCCCAGGAGCAACCCCTCGTCGACCCGGGGCCGCCACCGAGCCTCATCACGAACGGCACGGCCGGCAGCGGCAACGGGGTCAGCGCCTTCGGCGGGGTCTTCAGCCTGGTCAGCCCGTAGACGTCCTCGGCCGCTCCCCACGGAGCAGCAGGCACCGGCAATGGCCCCGCCTTCGAGGCGGGGCCATTGCGCGTCCGGGGCCTGCGGGGCCTTCTCGATGCCGGTACCGTGGCGGGCGAGGTTGATGCGGGTGGCCACGTATGTCCTGATCCATGGTGCCGGCGGTGCCTCGTGGTACTGGCACCTCGTGGCACCGCGGCTGACGTCGCTGGGCCACGAGGTCGTCGCCGTCGACCTTCCCTGCGACGACGACGGGGCGGGGCTCGCCGAGTACGCCGACTGCGTCGTCGAGGCCGCGGGGCCGGGCCGGGGGGTCATCGTGGTCGCCCAGTCGCTCGGTGGCTTCACCGCCCCGCTGGTCTGCGACCGGCTCGACGTCTCCCTCATCGTCCTCGTGGCGGCCATGGTGCCCCGGGCCGGCGAGTCGCCCGGCGAGTGGTGGACGAACACGGGTCACACGTTCCCGGATCCCTTCGACCCCGCGGAGGTCTTCGCCCACGACCTGCCCGAGGAGCTGGCCGAGGAGCTCGCGACCCATGTCCGGCGCCAGTCGGACACGCCGTTCGAGAAGCCGTGGCCGCTCGATGCGTGGCCCGACGTCCCGACCAGGTTCCTCCTCTGTCGCGACGACCGCTTCTTCCCGGCGGACTTCCAGCGCCGCGTGGTCCGCCAGCGCCTGGGCATCACGCCCGACGAGATGGACGGGGGGCATCTCCCGGCATTGGCGCGGCCCACCGAGCTCGCGCACCGCCTGGAGGCGTACCGGATCGACGTCGCCGGGGCCGACGGGTGAGCCTCAGGTCGACGTGATGACCCGCTGATCCGGCTGGGGCTCTGCCGACGGGTTCGCGAGGGTCCGCTCGGGCAGGAGGAGGACCGCCCCGATCAGGAAGCAGATGGCGCCGACGAACGTGCCGAGGTTGGTCAACGCCAGGCTCACCAGGTCGCCGTTCGGCTTGACGTAGGACGCGATGGCCGAGACGCCGAAGGCGACGGAGCCCAACAGGTTCAGCATGGTGATCTGCCACGAGATGGACGACGGGCGCCAGGCGAACGGCCCGTCGCACTCCTCGGCCCACGACAGCCAGCTGGAGACGAGGAAGCACACTGACCCCAGGGCGTCCGGTCGCCACACCGGATGGTGGCCGGGCGAGGCACCCAGCCCGACGACGAGCGCGCTGAGGGTGGTGCGGTTGAACCACAGCGTCCCGGCGAACTGGATGATCGCGGCCCACCAGTCGATTCGGTGGTGCTGGACCCTGAAGAGCGACCGCAGTCCCAGGCGGTGCGCCGCGCCGAGCGCGGTCGGGGTGGAGGCCGTCTCGTAGTACACCAGGAAGGAGGCCGTCGTGAAGAAGATGGACCCGATGAAGTAGGTGAGGTCGTCGGGGTTGGTGCCGACGCCCGTCGCGTAGGGAGGGAACGAGCCCAGCGCGAAGCAGATCGACCCGATGGCGAACAACACGCCGATCCACCACGCGATGGCGCGGGGCGCCCACCACGTGGAGCCGGCCGTCGTCCCCGGGTGCTTGCGGTGCCAGCGTGACCCCCAGGCGACCTGCGTGCCGTCCGGGCGGCGGAACACCTCACGGGTCACGAAGGGGCCGAGGCCACGACCGCCCAGGCGGGTCCAGCCCTCGGGAAGGTCGACGTAGGCCCCTCGCATCGCGGGTCACGATAGGACGCGTTGCCGTCGGGCGGCACCTCCGGGTTGAATGATGGCGTGAGACCGGTGCCGGCGGCGCGACCGTGACCGATGCCGCCTTCCCCTCGCTGCAGCAGGTGGTGCTGGACACGACGGACGCCCGGGCCCTGGCCGGGTTCTACCGCGAGCTCCTGGGCTACGAGTACCGGGCCGGGGACGAGCCGCCGCCCAGCGGGGAGGACGATCCGGCGGGGCGTGACTGGCTGGTCCTCGTGCACCCGTCGGGGTCACCCCGCATCGCGTTCCAGCAGGTGGCCGAGCTCCCGCCCCCGACCTGGCCGGATTCGGCGACACCCCAGCAGCTGCACCTCGATCTGACCGTGCCCGACGAAAGGTCACTGGCGGAGCAGCACCGGCGAGCGCTCTCTCTGGGCGCTCGCCTGCTGCTGGACCGGTCGGCGGATCCGGTGGAGCGCCTCTACGTCTACGCCGACCCGGACGGGCATCCCTTCTGCATCTTCGTGGCCCAGGGATAGGCGCCCGCGCCGTCCGCGTGGCGGGCCGGCGCCCGCCGATCGGGCATCATGTGGACTCGCCGACGGGGAGGTGCCCGCATGGGACAGCAGGTGCGTGGTGTGGTGGCGCGGGAGAAGGGGGCGCCGGTGACGCTCGAGACGATCGTCGTGCCGGACCCCGGGCCCGGCGAGGCGGTCGTCGCCGTGCAGGCCTGCGGCGTGTGCCACACGGACATGCACTACCGCGAGGGGGGCATCAACGACGACTTCCCCTTCCTGCTCGGCCACGAGGCGGCGGGCGTCGTCGAGTCGGTCGGCCCGGACGTCACGGACCTGGCGGCCGGCGACTTCGTCGTCCTCAATTGGCGGGCCGTGTGCGGCGAGTGCCGCGCCTGCCGGAGGGGTCGGCCCTGGTACTGCTTCGCCACGCACAACGCCACGCAGAAGATGACGCTGGACGACGGCACGCCCCTCTCCCCCGCGCTCGGCATCGGCGCCTTCGCCGAGAAGACGTTGGTGGCGGCGGGCCAGTGCACGAAGGTCGACCCGTCGGCGCGGCCCGAGGCGGTGGGGCTGCTCGGCTGCGGCGTGATGGCGGGGCTCGGCGCCGCCATGTTCACGGGCCAGGTCGGCCTGGGCGACTCGGTGGCCGTCTTCGGCTGCGGCGGTGTGGGGTGCGCCGCCGTCGCCGGGTCGAAGCTGGCCGGGGCGGCGACCATCATCGCCGTCGATCTCGATCCCGGGAAGCTCGAGCTCGCCACGTCCTTCGGCGCCACGCACACGGTCGACGCCAGCGCCGGCGACCCGGTGGAGGCGATCCGGGCCCTCACCGGGGGCAACGGCGCCGACGTCTGCATCGAGGCCGTCGGCCACCCGGCCGTGATGGAGCAGGCGTTCATGGCGCGCGACCTGGCGGGGACGCTGGTCCAGGTCGGCGTCCCGACGCCCGACATGCGCATCGACCTGCCGATGATCGAGTTCTTCGGGCGGGGCGGCGCGCTGAAGCCGAGCTGGTACGGCGACTGCCTCCCCTCCCGCGACTTCCCCATGCTGGTCGACCTCTACCTCGACGGACGGCTCGACCTCGACCGCTTCGTCAGCGAGACGATCGGCATCGACCAGGTGGAGGCCGCCTTCGCCCGCATACAGCGCGGCGAGGTGCTGCGCTCGGTCGTCGTCATCTGAATGGCCCTCCCGCTCGCCCCCTTCGGCCCCCGGCGCGGCCTGCGCGGCATGGTGGCCGCCGCCGACCAGCTCGCGGCGTCGGCCGGGGTCGGCCTGCTCGCCCGCGGCGGCTCGGCGGCGGATGCGGCCGTGGCCACCGGGGCCGTGATGGCGGTCGTCGGGCCCCATCTGTGCGGCCTGGGCGGCGACATGCTCGCCATGGTCGCGCCACCCGGGTCGCCACCCGAGGCGCTCCTCTCCATCGGACGTGCGGCGGCCGGGTCCGACGCGACCCGCATGCGCGGCGAGGGCATGACGGCCATGCCGCTGCGCGGTGACATCCGCAGCGTGCAGGTGCCCGGCGCCGTCGACGGCTGGCTCGCCCTCCATGCCCGCTACGGCCGGCTCCCGCTCGACGAGGTGCTGGAGCCGGCGACGGAGCTGGCCGAGGACGGCTTCGCGGCCTCCGTCATGCTGGCGCTGGCGAGCCACCTCGTCCACGGGCTCCCGGGGGCCGGCGAGCTGTGCCCCGGCGGGCCACTCGAGATCGGCCAGCGCGTGCGGGTCCCGGGTGTCGGCCGCACCCTGCGCGCCATCGCCCGCGACGGGCGCGACGGCTTCTACGCCGGCGAATTCGGCCGCGGCCTGCTGGCCCTCGGGGACGGCCACTTCGCCGCGTCGGACCTGACGACCAGCGCCGCCGAGTGGCGCCGGCCCCTGCAACTCGCGGCGTGGGGCCACGACCTGTGGACCGTGCCCCCACCCTCCCAGGGCTACCTCACGCTGGCCGGGGCCTTCGTGGCCGAGGCGGCGGGGCTCGGCACCGATCCCGACGACCCGCGCTGGGCCCATCTTCTCGTCGAGTCGTGGCGGGCCGTCGGGCACGACCGCCCCGCCGTGCTCTTCGACGGCGCCGACGGGGACGCGCTGGTGGACCGGGACCGCCTCGCCGATGCGGCGGCACGCGTCGCCCACGAGCGGGCCGCGCCACCCGACGTCGCGCCGGGCCACGGCACGACCGGCGCTGCGGTCAGCCGGCTCGCCGACGGGGACACGACCCACCTGTGCGCCATGGACGCGGACGGCCTCGGCGTCTCCTTGACGCAGTCCAACGCGCTGGATTTCGGCTCCCACCTGATCGAGCCCACCACCGGCGTCTTCCTGCACAACCGCGGCGTGGGCTTCTCGCTGGTCGACGGCCATCCCGCCGAGGTCGGTCCCGGGCGGCGCCCGCCCCACACCCTCTCCCCCATGCTCGTCACGGCCGGGGACGGCGGCCTGACGCATCTCGTGGGCGCCATGGGCGGCGACGCCCAGCCGCAGATCATCGTGCAGCTCCTGGCGCGCCTCCTGCACGCCGGCCAGGACCCCGCGACCGCCATCGCCGCGCCGCGGCTCACCCTCGACGCCCCGTCCGCCGGCCCGTTCCGCCTCTGGTGGGGCGAGGACCTCACCGTCGCGGTCGAGTCGGACGCCCCCGGGTCGTGGGAGCGCGGGCTGGTCGCACGCGGCCACCGGGTCCGGGCGATCAGCGCCTTCGACCCGGTCGCGGTGGGCTGCGCCCAGATCATCGCGGTCCAGGGCGACGGAGCGGGAGGCCGCCGCCTCGTGGCCGCCTCGGACCCGAGGAGCCCCGAGGGCGCCGCCATCGGCCGCTGAACCCCCTCCGGACGAGACCCTCGCCGATCGCCCGGCCGGTAGCGTGGGCTCATCGAACGCCTCACCCCGCCGCCCCTGCACGCCCCCACGCCGGCCGACGTCGGCGCCCGTGGCGCCGCCGACCGCACCGGTCCCACGAACACGGTGATCCCGCGGTGGTTGCGGAGACCGGACGCAACGGCGCCCCTCCCCGACGGCTACAAGTGGACGGCGCTGTTCATCTCGACCCTCGGCATGCTGATGGCGACCATCGACGGGTCGATCGTGCTCATTTCGCTGCCCGACATCTTCCGGGGCATCGACCTCAACCCGCTCCTGCCGGGGAACAGCTTCTACCTGCTGTGGATGATCCTGGGCTTCCTCGTCACGACGAGCGTGCTCGTCGTGACGCTGGGGCGGCTGGGCGACATGTACGGCCGGGTGCGGATGTACAACCTCGGGTTCGCCGTCTTCACCTTCTTCTCGCTCGCCCTCAGCGTGACCTGGCTGACCGGCCCGGCCGGCGGCATGTACCTCATCGTGATGCGCATCTTCCAGGGGGTCGGCGCCGCCATGCTGATGGCCAACTCGTCGGCCATCCTGACCGACGCCTTCCCGGAGGGCCAGCGCGGGCTGGCCCTGGGCATCAACCAGGCGGCGGCGTTCAGCGGCTCGTTCATCGGCCTGATCCTGGGAGGTCTCCTGGCCCCGATCAACTGGCGCCTGGTCTTCCTGGTGTCGGTGCCGATCGGTCTGTTCGCCACGATCTGGGGCTACCTACGGCTGCGGGAGCTGGGCCAGCGGCGCTCGGCCCACATCGACTGGCCGGGCAACGCCACCTTCGCCCTCGGGCTGGTGCTGCTCATGATCGGCATCACGTACGGAATTGAGCCCTACGGGCAGCACGCGATGGGTTGGACCAACCCCAGGGTGATCGCCGCGCTGGCCGGGGGCGCGCTGCTCCTCGTGGCCTTCTGCTTCGTAGAGGTGCGCGTGCGCGAGCCGATGTTCCACCTGGAGCTGTTCAAGATCCGCGCCTTCACGAGCGGCGTGGTCGCCAGCTTCCTGGCCGCCATCAGCCGCGGCGGGCTGATGTTCATGCTCATCATCTGGCTGCAGGGGATCTGGCTGCCGCTGCACGGCTACTCGTTCGCCACCACACCGCTGTGGGCCGGCATCGCCATGATCCCGCTGACGGCCGGCATGCTCATCGCCGGCCCGACGGCGGGGATCCTCTCCGACCGATTCGGCGCCCGCCCCTTCGCCACCGGCGGCATGATCGGGGCGGCCATCTGCTTCATGCTGCTCGAGGCGCTCCCGATCGACTTCACCTACTGGGTCTTCGGCGTGATCCTCTTCTTCACCGGCCTGTGCATGGCGGCGTTCGGCTCCCCCAACCGCGCCGGCGTCATGAACAGCCTGCCGCCAGAGCACCGCGGCGCCGGCGCGGGGATGAACACGACGTTCCAGAACTCGGCCCAGGTCTTCTCCATCGGCATCTTCTTCACGTTGATCATCGTGGGCCTGTCCTCGGCGCTGCCGCACAACGTCTCGGCCGGACTCCTGAGCCACGGCGTGCCGGCCCCGGTCGCCGACCGGGCCTCGCACCTGCCGCCGATCTCGACGCTCTTCGCGGCCTTCCTGGGCTACGACCCGGTGGCCCACCTCATCGGCGCCGGCACGTTCGCCCACCTGAGCGCGGCGCAACAGGCGTCACTGGAGCAGCGCAGCTTCTTCCCCGGTCTCATCGCCACCCCGTTCCGGGCGGGCCTGCACGCCGCCTTCGACTTCGCCATCATCGCCAGCCTGGCCGCCGCCGCCGCCTCGTGGATGCGCGGCGGGCGCTACGTGTACACCCCGGCCACCGAGGAGCGTGCCGAGGCCGACGAGCTCGTCCTCACCGGCGCCGGCCCGGCCTCGTGAGCCCGGCCCCGTGACGCGGGCGGCCGGGGAGCCCCTCCGGATCGTCTCGCTCGTCAAGCAGGTCCCCCTGGCGGAGTCGCTGCGGCTCGAGGACGGCAGGCTCGTGCGCCGGGGCGTGGGCGCCGAGATGAACCCGTACTGCCGGCGCGCTGTGGCCCAGGGCGTCACGCTGGCCCGGGCCACGGGAGGCACGTGCACCGTCGTCACGCTCGGGCCGCCGAGCGCCGAAGACGTGCTGCGCGAGGCGGTGGCCTGGGGGGCCGATGCCGGGCTGCACCTCTGCGACCCGGCCTTCGAGGGCTCCGACACGCTGGCGACGGCGCGGGCCCTGGCGGCCGCGGTCCGGGCCGCCGGCCCGTTCGACCTCGTGCTGCTCGGCCGCAACTCCATCGACGGCGAGACGGGACAGGTGGGCCCAGAGGTGGCCGAGCTGCTCGACCTCGCCTTCGGCGGCGGCGTGCGGCGGCTGGGGGACCTCGGCTCCTCGCTGCGCCTGGAGCTCGAGCACGACGACGGGACCCAGGAGGTCGAGATCACGCTGCCGGCCGTCCTGTCGGTGGCCGAGCGCCTGTGCGACCCCTGCAAGGTCGACCCCGACGGCAGGGCGGCCGTCCCGGCGGCGCGCCTGACGCGGCTCTCCGCCGACGAGCTGGGCCCCGGCCCCTGGGGCACCGCGGGAAGCCCCACCGTCGTCGGCGCGGCACGGCCGATGGGGCACGCGCGCGCCAACCGGATGCTGCACGGGACCCTCGCCGAGCAGGTGGACGCCGCGGTGCGGGCGCTGCGCCAACGCGGCGCGCTGGACCCCGGCACGTCCCGGCCCGCCCCCTCCCCCGGCGCCGGTGCGGACGGCGCGGGGACGCACCCGGATGCGGCTCCCCGGGTCATCGCCGTCCTGGTGGAGCCGGGACGGCCCGAGGTGGCGCGCGAGCTGCTCGGCGCCGCCGGCCGGCTCGGCCCGGAGACCGGTGCGGTGGTCCACGCCCTGTGCCCCGGTGACGACGACGTGCGCTCCCTGGGCGACTGCGGCGCGGACCTCGCCGTGCTGCTGGCCGGATCACGCGTCGCCGAGGATGTCGCCGACGCGGTCGTCGCCTACGTGCGCGAGACGGTGCCGTGGGCGCTCCTCGCGCCCAGCACGGCCTTCGGGCGTGAGGTGGCCGGTCGCGCCGCGGCGGCCACGGCCTGCGGGCTGGTGGGTGACGCGGTCGCCCTGTCGGAGCGTGACGGGATGCTGGTGGCGGCCAAGCCCGCGTTCGCCGGCGCACTGGTGGCCGACATCACGAGCCGCAGCACCACCCAGATGGTGACCGTGCGGCCCGGGGTGCTCTCCGCACCCCCGGCCCGACGGCACGACGCACCCACCGCCGTGCGGCCGGTGGGGACGCGGGGCCGCGTCCGGGTGCTGAGCGAGCGCCGCGACGACGACGTCGAGACGCTGGCCCGGGCCGAGGTGGTGATCGGCGTGGGCGCCGGGGTCAGCCCCCGGGAGCTGGAGCAACTCAGCCCGTTGGCCGCCCTGCTGGGCGCGGAGCTCGCGGCGACCCGGAAGGTGACGGACCGCGGGTGGGCGCCCCGCGCCCGCCAGATCGGCCTGACCGGCCGGTCCATCGCACCCCGCCTGTATGTCGCGCTGGGCCTGAGCGGGAAGTTCAACCACATGGTGGGTGTCCGTGCCGCCGGGACGATCCTGGCCGTCAACGCCGACCCGGCTGCCCCGGTCTTCTCCCACTGCGACCTGGGCATCGTCGGCGACTGGCACGAGGTGGTCCCGCTCCTCCACCGGGCGCTGCGCCACGAGCGCGACGAGGCCGCCGTCGGCTGAGCGGCGCCGGCCCTAGCGGTGCAGCATGTGCGGCCGGCCGACCTCGCCGCCGGCTGCCGGGTCCGGGGCGCTGCGCAGCAGGTCGTCGAACGCGGCGGGCGGGAGCGGTCGCGAGAAGTAGAAGCCCTGGGCCAGGTCGCAGCCCAGACTCTGGATCTGCTCGAGCTCGGGCAGGGTCTCGACCCCCTCGACGACCGTCACCGAGTCGATCGCCTGCGAGAGCGCGACCACGGCGGAGACGATGGCGGACTTCACCGGGTCCTGGTTGATGTCACGCACGAAGCTCTGGTCGACCTTGATGACGTCGATCGGGAACCGGGCGAGGTAGCCGAGGGAGGAGTGACCCGTCCCGAAGTCGTCGATGGCCAGCCGGACGCCGAGATCGTGCAGCTTGGTCAGCACCGCCGAGGTCAGCTCCACGTCGTGCATGGCCAGGCTCTCGCTGATCTCGAGGCAGAGCTGGGAGGGGTCGATGCCCGTCGAGCGCAGCACCTGCGCGACCTGCTCGTGGAGGGCCGCCTGCCGGAACTGGCGCTCCGAGAGGTTCACGCTGACGTCCAGGCGCAGCCCGAACGAGTCGAACCACCCCTTCGCCCCCAGGCACGCCTGCTCGAGCACGACCCTGCCGATCGTCAGGATCGTGCCGTTGTCCTCGGCCAGCTCCATGAACTGCGCCGGGGAGAGGATCCCGTGCTCGGGATGGTCCCAGCGCACGAGCGCCTCGGCGCCGACGATCCGCTGGTCGTCCAGCGAGACCACGGGTTGGAAGTAGACCTCGACCTCGTCGCGTTCGACGGCGTGGTGGAGGGCCGCATCGAGATCGAGCCGTCCGGGCGACCGTCCGTCCGAGCGGTGCCGCTCGCCGTCGAACAGCGTGACCTGGCCGCTGCGGCCGCGTCTCTTGGCCAGGTACATGGCGACGTCGGCATCGTGCAGGAGATCGTCGCGTGACGTGCCATCCTCGCTCAGGGCCATGCCGATGCTCATGGTGGCGGTGACCTCGTGCCCCCCGCTGAGGATGACCGGCTCATGGAGCGCGGCGAGCACCCGGTCGGCCACCTGGCCCGCGTCATCGGGTGAGGTCACGCCCTCGAGGATGATCACGAACTCGTCGCCACCGAAGCGGGAGAGGGTGTCCCCGGGCCGGACGGCACGCCGAAGCCGCTCCGCCACCACGCGCAGGAGCTCGTCGCCGACCTGGTGGCCGAGGTTGTCGTTCACGACCTTGAAGCGGTCGACGTCGCCGAAGAGCACGGCGACCCTGGCGTCCGTGCGGTCGGCCTGCAGCAGGGCATGGTCGAGATGGTCGAGCAGGAGGCGGCGGTTGGCCAACCCGGTGAGAGGGTCCTGGAACGCGTGCCGGGCCAATTGCTCCTCGAACGCCTTACGCTCGGACGTGTCGCGGAACACGATCACGGCCGCCGTCGGCTCGGCGTCCCCCACGACAGGTGAGGCCGTCATGGTGACGGGGAAGTGGGAGCCGTCAGCGCGCTCGAAGCGGGTGTCGTCGCTGATCACGTTGCGCCGCAGCGTCATGGCACGCAGCGCCGGGTCCAGGAGGAAGCGCGGCGTCTCGACGGCCGCCGACGGGCGCCCGTCGGCGGCGACGACATCGGCCCAGCCGAGCATGCCGGCGCCGGCGGGATTCATGAACGTGATCGCCCCGCCCTGGTTGATGGCGCACACTCCTTCGCCGAGGCTGCGGGTGATGACCGAGAGGTCGTCCTTCTGCCGCTCGACCGCCGCGTAGAGATCGGCGTTGGCGAGGGCAACGGCGCCGACCGAGGCCAGCGCGTCGAGCAGGGCGCGGTCGGCGTCGTCGAAGGGCTCGGTGCGGCTGCGGCCCGAGACGGACAGCCAGAGCCGCCGATCGGTCAGCTCCACCGGCGCGGCCAGGGAACTGTCCTCGCCCCGGGGCCGCTCGGAACCCAGCGTGACCTCCGGTGACCGCAGGAGCGAGCCGGCGGAGCTGAGCACGGCGGCCCGAGTCTCGTCACTGCCGATGGAGCGGTGCACGTCGAGGGTCGCCTCGAAGAGGCCGCGCAGCCTCCTGTCGTGTCGGGCCGAGAAGTGGCCCTCCCCCAGAGAGCGGGCCAGGAGCAGGGGCACGACGGCGAGCGGCAGGAACTCCGCCCGGGTGGAGAGGAGCAGCGCCGTCGGGATGGCGAGGCCGACGGCGGCGGCGGCGACCAGGAGCTTGCCCAAGAGGCCACCGAACACGGCCTCCCGCCACGGCGTCCCAAGGGTGGCCAGGACGGAAGCGATGGCGGCGGTGTTCAGGACCAGGTAGCACAGGGACGCCACCAACGCCGCCCCGACCTGTGCATACCCGACCGTGTGGCCCGGCCCGTGCAGCAGCACGAAGACCAGCGCGGCGACGCCGGCCGAGGTGACGACCCGGCCGGCGTTGAAGACGGACTTGAAGAGGCTCCGGTTCTTCACGACCTGCACGAGGATCGCGGCGACGGCGAACACGAGCACCGTCATGGCGGCGGGGACGAGCAGGATCAACAGGACGAAGAAGCCCTCGTCGAGATCGAACGTGTCGGATCGGTCGTCGATGGAGAGCCATATGGGCCAGACCCAGCTGGCGGCGAGCAGCGCGCCGAACACCCCAGCGACCACGACGTCGGTGACCGTCGGCCAGCCCGTGACCCACAGGCGGTGCGTGGCGAGAGCCAGGGTCACGAGACCGGTCGCAGCCCACGCCGCGACGACGCCTCGTGCGCGGCCCGGAGGACCCGTCCGCCCGCCCGTCATGGCACCGCTCCGTCCGTCGTCACGTCCAGACCGATCCGTTCCACCCGAGCCGATGCACATCGGAGGATGTGACGACGTCCGTGGAGGTTCCACTTCCCGGCTCCGCCCCTCCGAACGTGGGGCCGCGCGCGGCGGCGAGCGTCCGCCATCCTGCCCCTGATCCCCATTTCGGCCTCTTCCAGGTGGAACGTCACATCCTGCCGAACCCCGATCAACGGGCATTTCGACAACGCTTTCCCCGAATTTCGACCCGTTGCGCGTGCCTCTTGATCCCCAATACGGGACCTTGGTTGCCAAGCGGTTGCCGCGTGGCGCGACGGCAGGACCGACGCGGGTGTGGTGGTTCCCGTCTGTCCGGTGCCTTGGGCGCACGACCTCGGGCCGCCATGGGTGCACGACCGTCGCACCCCGGACCTCACACTGCGGTGGTCACCCGCCCGTCCCGGTACGGCCCTCGTCGCGCTGCTTGCGGTACTCCCTCAACCGGTGCCAGAAGACCACCACGACGGCGATGACCGCGAGGAGGCCCAGGAGGTAGCCGGCGTAGCTGAACGCCTTGATCACGTGGTTGTAGCTGCTGCCGAGGCTGTATCCGAGAGAGCAGAGCGCGGTGCACCAGACGGCACACCCGATCGCCGTGAAGACGCTGAACTTGCCGATCGCCATCTCCCCGAGGCCGGCCGCGAAGGACACGAAGGATCGCAGCAAAGGAATGAACCGGCCGAAGAGGACGACCGGCTCCCCCCTCCGGGCAAACCAGGCGTCGGCGCGGTCCAGGTCCCGGTGGGTGAGGAGCAGGTACCGGCCGAACTTGTCGACGAGCGGCCGACCGCCGTAGCGGCCGATGGCGTAGCCCGCCAGCGAGCCGAGGAGCTCGCCCAGGATCGCGAGGACGATGACGACGGCCAGGGAGAGTTGCGAGACGTGGTTGGCCTCCGCGCCCGCAGAGCTCGCAAGCACCCCGCCGAAGATGAGGGCGAGCTCGGCCCCCACCGGGAGGCCCATGGCCGAGATGAAGCTGAGCACGAAGACCGCGCCGTAGCCCACTGACGCCAGGAAGTGCTCCACGTCCTACCCTGCCTCGGCCATCGGCACGGCGGTCATCATTGGCGAGCCGACCTCCCGATGCAATTCGCACCGCACGGTTCGATGCCATTCGCTCCGCACGGACGGCCCGCGGCCGTCTAGCGCGAGGTCCCACCGGACGTCACGACCGGAGGGGTGGTGGTCGTCGTGGGCGGCACCGTGGTCGTGGTGGTGGGTGGGACGGTCGTCGGGGTGCTCGTGGTGGGGGTGGACGTGACCGGCGTGGCGCCCCCTGCCGCGGGAGAGGTCGTGGTCGTGGTGGGAGGGACCGTGGTCGTGGTGGTCGACGTCGTCGGGGCCGTCGTCGGGGCCGTGGTCGGACTGGGCGCCGTCGAGGCGGCCGAACCGCCGGGGTGCTCCTTGGCCACGGTCACCCCGATGAACGCTGCCGCGCCGCCGGCGACGAGGACGGCGGTTCTGGTGAGCCGACTGATGCGGGCTTGCGCCCGCGTGCGGGCGGTCGGTGAGTACTGATCCCGGCTGCGCCTCACGACGATCGGAGTCCCGGCGACTTCTGCGCCCGCGCGCGCCCTCTCGAGGTGTCCACGACGTCGACCAGCGTACGATCCCAACCTGAAGAACCGGTGAACGCGGGCCGAGTGCAAGCTGGCACGCGCAGCCCCTAGCCTGAAATCCATGTCACACGCGAGTTCGGGCACCCGATGAGGGTTCTGGTGGCCGAGGACGATGCGGCGTTGAGGTCCGTGCTGGAGCGCGGGCTGAAGGAGCAGGGCTACGTCGTGGACGCAGTCGCGGACGGCGCCGCCGCCCTTCGCTACCTCCGCTCGTACGACTACGACGTCGCCGTCCTGGACTGGCGGATGCCCGAGCGCACCGGCACCGAGGTCGTCGCCGAGGCCAGGAGGCAGGGCGACCGCACCCCCATTCTCATGCTGACCGCCCGCGACGCACCATCGGACAGGGTCACGGGCCTCAACGTCGGTGCCGACGACTACCTCGTCAAGCCGTTCGACTTCTCGGAGCTCGTCGCCCGGATCCAGGCGCTCCAGCGCCGTCCCCCACTCGCCTTGGACCCCGTGCTGGAAGTTGCCGACCTGCGCTTCGACCCAGCCACCCGAGAGCTGACCGTGGCAGGCGCTCCCGTCACACTGACGGCGATCGAGACCTCGCTGGTCGAGCTCATGTTGCGCCGCTCACCCAATGTGCTGACGCGGCGGATGATCGCCACACAGGTCTGGGACGACGAGGCGGACGCCGTCGGATCCAACACCATCGACGTCCACGTCGGACGGGTCCGGAGCAAGCTGGCCTCCAGCCGGGCGCGCATCGAGACGGTACGCGGGACGGGGTACCGGATGGTCGAGTCGTGAAGCTGACGAGGGCGCACCGGCGGCACGCAGTCCGGGTCGCCGCGGTGGCGACCCTCATCGTGATGGTCGGCTACGTGATCGCGGCGATCGTGCTCAACCTGATCGTCACCAACCACCTGGTCGGCACCACGGACGCGCGCCTGGCCGACCGGCTCCAGGACACCAGCCAACAGACGCTGACCCTCCCCGACTCGAGCACGCCGGAGGCGAAGCCGGACCTCGACGACGTGCCGCTCTTCCTGTGGTCGATCGCCCCCTCCGGCGTGGTGACACCCCTGACACCGACCGCGCCTTCGCTGCCCACACACCGGTGGGACTCCGGCCCTGTCACCCTGAACGTCGGGACGTCGACCTTCCGCTTCGACGCGCTGCGCAGCCACGGCACCGTCCTCGTGGCCGGACAGAGCACCGCCGGCACATCGAACGTCCAATCCGCTCTCCTGGTGGCCGAGCTCGTCTTCGGCGTGATCCTGGCCATCGCAGTCTTTGCCGGAGCCACCGTCGTCGGCCTCCGCGCCTCGGCTCCCTCCGAACTGGTCCGCCGTCGCCAGGCGGAGTTCACGGCGGACGCGTCGCACGAGCTGCGGACACCGATCTCGGTCATTGAGGCAGAGGTCGAGCTCGCGCTCGTTCGGCCCCGCGACCCGGCCACCTACCGGGATGTGCTCCAGCGGGTCGGCCGGGAGAGCACACGATTGCGCCGGATCATCGAGGACCTCCTCTGGCTGGCCCGGGCGGACAGTGAACCCTCACCCGGTGACCTCGACCAGGTCGCGGACGTCGCCGATGTGGTCGAGGGCTGCGTGGAGCGGTTCGGCGCCCTCGCCGCGACGCAGCGGGTGAACCTCTCGGTGGGGAGGGTCGGCGGCGGCCCCTTCACGGTGCAGGCGCAGCCCCAACTCATCGACCGCTTGGCCGGCGTCCTGATCGACAACGCCTGCAAGTTCGCCGGCGAGGACGGCCAGGTGGAGGTCAGTGTCCGCGACTGGGGCAACCGGGTCGACCTGCGCGTCGACGACTCGGGACCCGGGATCCCCGAGGACGAGCGGGACGCCGTCTTCGACCGGTTCCACCGAGCGACCGATGCGGTGGGCGGCACCGGGCTCGGCCTCGCCATCGCCGATTCGGTCGTGCGATCCACGCAGGGCAGCTGGAACATCGGCGTTGCCGAGCTGGGCGGCGCCCGGATGGAGATCTCATGGCGGAAGGCACTCCAGCGCAGGGGGAAGCCCAGCCCTCTCGACGAGACTCTTAGTAATTCCTTAGCCTGAGCACCTGGTTCTTCATGTAGGTGTCAGGGTGCGTCCGTACCCTGCACTCCATGGGAAGAGTCAGGCAGTCCAGCGCGGCGCAGCGCCGCCACGCCGCCGCCATGCGGCGCGACGGCGCACTGAGCCGCCTCTCGAGCATCACGGCGGCCGTCGGCGTCGCCACCATCGTCGCCGTCGGGGCACTGGGCGTCTACGTCGGAAAGGCGCTCCCCGGACATCACGCAGGATCCACCACCAGCGGGACGACCGCGGCCTCGGGCAACAGCGGCCAGGGCGCAAGCGCGTCGAGCTCCCAGAGTGCGCTCAACCCGCCGTCGACGGCGACGCAGTCCGCACCCGCTCCCGCACCCGTCACCAGCGGCTCGAGTTGATGCCGGAGCGGTCCAACCCCACTGACACCCAGCGCGTCTACCGCACCCGTGCGCTCGGCACCATCGCAGAAGTCGTGGTCACAGAACGCGGTGCGCTCGTTGCCGCGTCCGAGCTGCTGCAGCTGGAGCTCGAGCGCATCGACCGCGTCGCCAGCAGGTTCCGGGACGACTCCGAGCTCAGCCGACTCAACGCGGCTGCAGGGACCGAGACCCAGGTCAGTGGCGACCTCCTCGAGGCATTGCAGGTGGCGCTCGCGATGGCTGAGGCCACGGGGGGCCTGGTGGATCCCACGGTCGGTGTCGCCATGGACCGACTGGGCTACGACCGTGACTTCTCCGAGGTGCTGCCCGGCGTCGACCGCCAGCTCCCCGAGCCGCAGGCAGCGCCGGGATGGCGCTCCGTCACCCTCGACCCCGAGCGATCCGTCGTCGGGATTCCGACGGGTGCATCCATCGACCTGGGTGCGACGGCCAAGGCCCTGGCGGCAGATCGGGCGGCCACAACGATCCACCATCGCCTCGGATGTGGCGTGCTCGTCTCACTCGGTGGCGACGCCGCCGTCGCCGGGCCGGCACCCGACGGAGGGTTCGCCATCGGCATCGCCGACACGTGCACGACGCGCAACGCGTCCGAGGCCGTGAGCATCCTCTCGGGTGGGCTCGCCTCCTCGGGCATCGGTGTGCGCCAGTGGCGTCTCGGGACGCACCAGGTCCACCACATTGTGGACCCTGCCACCGGCCTGCCGAGCACGCCGTACTGGCGCACGGTGTCGGCGACCGCCGCCACCTGCGTGCAGGCGAACGCGGCCTCGACCGCGGCGATGATCATGGGAGCCCGGGCCGTCGCCTGGCTCGAGGGCATGGGGCTCCCGGCCCGGCTGGTGCGCGTCGACGGGTCGGTCGCGTACACATCGGGATGGCCGGCGCCCGAATCAACACAGCCGGTGCCCGAGATGAGCACCCGATGATCGCCACCGTGGTGGCCACCGTCGGCCACGGGTCGACCGCCCTGTGGTACCTGACGCGTGCGACCGGTCTCGTCTCGCTCATCCTGCTCTCCGCCACCGTGGTCCTCGGAACGGTGGCGTCGGTGGGATGGACCACCGACCGCTGGCCCCGCTTCCTCTCGCAATCGGTACACCGGAACCTGTCGCTGTTCTGCATCGCCTTGATCGGCGTCCACGTCGTCTCCACCATCGGCGACGGCTACGTGCCCATTGGCCTCGCCGACGCGGTGATCCCCTTCCGCTCCCCCTACCGGCCGATCTGGGTGGGCCTCGGGGCGCTGGCGTTCGACATGCTGCTCGCCGTCGCGATCACCAGCGGGCTGCGCCGCAGGATCGGCGCCGGCGCCTGGCGGGGCATCCATTGGCTGGCCTATGCGTGCTGGCCGATCGCAGTGATCCACGGACTCGGCTCCGGATCCGACGCCCGACTGCCCGGGGCGACCCTGGTGTTCGTCCTGTGCACCGGATCGGTCGCCGCTGCGGTGGCCTGGCGCCTGGCGGCGGGACGGGCGCGCTCCATGAGCTGGCGGCTCGGCGGGGCGGTGACCGGGGCCGCGGTGCTCGTCGTTATCGCGGCCTTCGCCATGGCGGGTCCCCTGCGGCCGGGCTGGTCCCACCGGTCCGGTACATCCTCCGCACTGCTCGCCCAGCTGTCCGGCGCGGCAACCACGTCCTACTCCGGCGCAGCCGCCTCGTCGACCCCGTCCACGTCGCCCCCACCGGCCGCGGGTGTCCCGACCACGCCGTTCGACACCTCGGTCTCGGGCACGGTCGCTACCACACCTCCCAACGGCAACGGCGATTCCGAGGTCACCCTGACCATGCAGTTGGCCGACTCCACGGCGCCGCTCACGGTCCGGATCATCGGGCCATCCGAGAACGGCGGTGTCGCCATGCGCCGGAGTGAGGTCACCTTCGGTGGCCTCAGCGGGCAGGTGACCGCGCTCGACGGGTCCAGCATCGGAGCGGTGGTCAACGGCCCGAGCGGCTCACTGAGCCTGACCATGAACCTCTCACTCGACCCGGCGGCGGGCACGCTGACCGGACAGGTCTCAGGGAGTGCGGTGCAATGAGTCTCACGCTGTCCAAGGACGCCAAGACGGCTCCGCAGGCGGGAAGGCGGCTGCTGCACGGCATCGGCGGTGGCGCGCCTGACCCCGGCCTCCGGACGCACATGGAGCGGTGGGGCGAGGTGCGGCCACCGCGTCACCTCATCGACGAGCTCGAGGCCAGCGGGCTCGTGGGCCATGGCGGCGCCTGGTTCCCCGTGGCCACCAAGTGGAAGGCCGTCGCATCGGCCGGCCGTCGCCGGCCTGTCGTGGTCGCGAACGGCGCCGAGGGCGAGCCGGCGAGCAAGAAGGACGCGCTGCTGCTCTCGCACGCGCCCCACCTGGTCCTCGACGGGCTCATGCTCGCCGGGAGCGCCCTCGGCGCGCAGCAGGCGATCGTGTACGTCCCGGCCACGCACATGCCGGTCGTGGAGGCCGCGGTCGCCGAGCGGCGCGCCCACCACCTTGATCGGATCCCCATCGAGATCGCCGAGGCGGCCGACACGTTCATCTCTGGGCAGGAATCCGCCGTCGTCAACGCCCTCGGCGGGCGACGGGGCGCGATCCCCGGCTTCGTCGGTCTGACATCCATCCGCGAGCGCGGCGTCGGGGGACGTCCGACCCTCGTCCAGAACGTCGAGACCCTCGCCCATGTCGCTCTGATCGCCCGCTTCGGGGCAACATGGTTCCGGCACGTCGGCACGGCCGACACCCCCGGCACCATGTTGTTGACCATCAACGGCCCCGACGGACCGCTCATCACCGAGGCGGTGCTGGGAAGCTCGCTCCTGACGGCCACGGGCCTCCGGCCCGAAGCCGTGGCGCGGGCACAAGGGGTCCTCCTCGGTGGCTACGGAGGCGGATGGGTCACTCCGGCGGCCTTCAGCGAGCTCACGGTGTCGGAGAAGACGGCACGGCGAGCGGGTGCAACCCTGGGTGCCGGCGTGGTGGCCCTCCTCCCCCCCGACATCTGCCCCCTGGCGGAGATGGCCGATGTCGTCCGCTACATGGAGGGGCAGGGCGCCGGGCAGTGTGGTCCCTGCGTCCACGGACTGGCCGACCTGGCCGACGCCATGGAGCGCCTCGCCTACGGCGGGGCGAGCGGACCCCGCGTCGAGCGCCTGCTCGAGATCTGTGGCCTGGTCGAAGGGCGCGGCGCCTGCCGCCACCCCGACGGTGTCGCCCGGTTCGTGCGAACCGGGTTGCACGTCTTCTCCGACGAAGTGGCATCGCACCAACGGCGAGGGTCCTGCGCCAAGTCGCATGCCGCCAGAGTGCTCCCCGTGGCCAACGCGACGGCGAGGAGAAGGCTGGTGGCCAAGGCGTGAGCCGTTGGATCCTGGAAGTGGTGATCGACCCCATCGCGTGTGACGGTCGCGGTGTCTGCGCCGAGATGCTGCCGGAACGAATCGAGCTCGACAGGTGGGGCTACCCGATCGTGGACGGGGACAACATCGCGCCCGCCCTGATCGAGCATGCCGAACGCGCTGTTCGCGCCTGCCCGAAGCAGGCGCTGCACCTCGTGGAGCGGTCGTGCTGAGCTCGTCAGTGGACGAGCGCGCGGTGGAGCCCGACGTGGAGCGGACGGAACCACCGGGGAAGCCCCGATGGTCGAAGGCGCGGATTCACCGCCGCCGACGGCGCGTCCTGGTCGTCGTCGCCGCCACGCTCAGCGCACTCCTGCTCTGGCTGGCCATCTCACTCGGCGGCGCGCTGACCAACCCGGCTCTGGGAACGTCGCTCGGAGCGCGCGCCGCGGAGTGGTTCCGCGAGCACGGTGGGGCATCCGTCGTCGTCTGGGCCGAGAACGAGTGGTACTCCCACCACCAGCCGAAGGTCGGCGGCGCCCTCGCACCCGGCACCATCCACACGCCGAAGGTGGTCGGAACGACGCCGGTGACCGCAACGGTCCCGCACCTCCCCGCACCGGCCCCCATCACGCCCCTCGCCACCCCGCCGATCGCCGGCGAGGGGCAGTGGTCGCCGGCTGGTCGGTTGGTCGACGGGCTGCCGGCCGTCTACGAGACCATGCTGCGTCCGAGCGCGATTCACACGAGTTACGTCGTCGGCGTCGCCTGGATGGACACGAAGCTCCTCAAGGCCACCCTCTACTCGGGGAGTCAGATTCCCGGCGGTGGCCCCTACACCCACACGGCGCCGATCTCGCCCACCGACGCGACCACGGTGGTCTCCGCGTTCAACGCCGGCTTCCTGATGTCCGACGCCAATGGCGGGTACTACACCGACAACAAGACCGTCATTCCTCTGCGCACGGGGGCGGCGTCGTTCGTGGTCTACAAGAACGGCTCCGCCACGGTGGCGCAGTGGGGTCGTGATGCCACCATGGGGCCGGACATCGTGTCGGTGCGCCAGAACCTCGACCTGCTGGTCGACAACGGGCAGGTTGTCCCGGCCGTCTACAGCTCGGCTCCGACCCAGTGGGGCGCCACCCTCGGTGGTGGCCTCTACGTCTGGCGCTCGGGTCTCGGCGTGACGGCGGACGGCGCCCTCGTCTACGTCGGTGGTCCCGGGCTCGACATCGCCGACCTCGCCACCCTTCTGGTGCGAGCCGGCGCCGTGCGGGCGATGGAGCTCGACATCAACACGGACTGGGTGAACTACAGCACCTACGCGCCGTCGACCCCGGGCGGACCGGCCACCCCCACCAACGGCACGGAGCTGCTGGCTGGAATGACGGGGACTCCCGGCCGCTACTTCCAGTCGTGGTGGGCACGAGACTTCATCACCATGTCGGCGGTGACGCCGTGACGGCGATCGAACGGGTGCCCTCCGACGAGACACCACCCGAACCGGGCGCCGTGACGCTGGTCGACCTGGCGCCGACCGGCCTCCGCTCGACTCTGGGCCCGATCGTTCGTGGGATGCGCCCCAGGCAGTGGATCAAGAACCTGCTCGTGTTCATGGCACCGGCCGCCGCCGGCGTCCTGGGCGACTGGCACACCACTCTCCGCGTCATCGGCGCTTTCCTGGTGTTCTGCGTCGTGGCCTCTGGTACCTACCTCGTCAACGACGTCGTCGACGCCGAATCCGATCAGCACCATCCGGTCAAGCGGCACAGGCCTGTCGCCAGCGGCGCCCTGCACTCCGGCCTGGCGCTGGGCGTCGGCGCCGGCCTGATCGCGGTCGCCGTCGCCGCCGCGCTCCTCATCGGCCCCTGGGGCCTCGGGGTCGTGGTCGCGGCCTACGCGGGGTTGAGCATCGCCTACAGCCTGCGGCTCAAGCGCGAGCCCGTGATGGAGCTCGCCGTCGTCGCGTTCTGCTTCGTTCTGAGGGCCGTCGCCGGTGGTGTCGTCGCCTACGTCCATCTCTCCAATTGGTTCCTCGTGTTCACCTCGTTCGCGGCCCTGTTCATCGTCACCGGAAAGCGCACCGCGGAGCACTCACGACTGGGCCGAGACCGGGGTGTGCACCGGGTCGTGCTCGACCAGTACTCCGAGTCGTTCCTGAAATCGACCCTGACGATCGCCGCCTCGGTCACCGTCGCCGCCTATTGCCTCTGGGCCTTCGAGCGAACCGGACTGCTCGCCCATGCCGGCCACCACGTCGTATGGATCGAGCTGACCGTCATTCCTCTCGTGCTCGCCGTCTTGCACATCTTCCGCCTGCTCGACGCCGGTCAGGGAGGCGAGCCGGAGCAACTGGCCCTGCGCGACCATGTGCTCCAGGGATACGGACTCATGTGGCTCGCCCTCATGGTCCTTGGCCTGTACGCGTGACCGGCACGGTCGAGGCCTCACATCGACAGCTCTCCGGATGGGGCCGCACTGCACCCACCAGGGCCCGGGTCGACCGCCCGGTCGACGCTGCCTCCATCGACGGCGCATTCCGCACGCAGACCGGCGGCGTCATCGCCCGAGGCCTGGGCCGGAGCTACGGAGACGCGGCGCAGTGCAGTGGAGGGCTCACCATCGAGGCGTCCGGATTCTCCGACATCGGGAAGCTCGACGATTCGTCGGGAACGATCGACGTCGGTGGTGGCGTCAGCCTGCACGACCTGATGCGGCACATCATTCCTTCGGGGTGGTTCGTCGCGGTCACGCCGGGGACCCGTTATGTGTCGATCGGTGGTGCGATCGCGGCGGACGTCCACGGGAAGAACCATCACCGCGACGGCAGTTTCGCCAACCACGTGGTGGAGCTGACCCTGGTCACGCCCACCGGGACCTTCACCGTGTCCCAGGACGCCGACCCGGAGCTGTTCTGGGCCACCGCCGGCGGAATGGGCCTGACCGGCGTCGTGATCAGCGCCACCCTGCGGCTGATCCCGATAGAGACGTCCTGGATACGGGTCGACAGCCAGCGATTCGCGCGCCTGGACGACCTCATGTCGACGATGGAGGACAGTGACCACCGTTATCGCTACAGCGTGGCCTGGCTCGATTGTCTCGGCCATCGTGACGGGAACCATCGGTCCGTGCTCACCCGGGGCGACCATGCTCCTTCCGGGGCGATCCCCGACCGGCTGCGGAGTCGCAGTCGTGAGGTGCCCGGTGACCCCAGGGTCCGTGTGCCACGCTCGGCGCCCGGCCGCCTCGTCAACCGGCTGTCGGTCCGCGCCCTCAACGAAGCCTGGTTCCGTTCCTCTTCGAGGTCCGTCGGGTCACTCCACCCGCTCTCCGGCTTCTTCCATCCACTGGACGGCGTGGGCGACTGGAACCTGCTCTACGGCCCCGCCGGGTTCGTGCAATACCAGTTCGCGGTGCCTGCGACTCGCGGTGACGTCGTTGCGGAAGCCGTCGGGGCGATCGCGTCCTCGGGGATACCCTCCTTCCTGGCCGTGCTGAAGCGCTTCGGCCCGGGCACCCCCGGGCCACTCTCCTTCAGCCAGGAAGGCTGGACCTTGGCACTCGACTTCCCCCTCGGGCCGCCCGGGCTGCCGGCGCTCCTCGACGACCTCGACGAGCTCGTGGCCCATGCCGGTGGACGGGTCTACCTGGCCAAAGACGCACGCCTGCGTCCGGAGCTGCTCCCCGTGATGTACCCGAGGCTGCCGGACTTTGCGGCTGTCCGCCGTCGAGTGGATCCCGTAGGCGTCCTGGCCTCCGATCTCTCCCGCCGGCTCGGGATCCCAGGATGAACGATGCCTTCGGGCACCCCCAGTCCGTGATCGTGCTCGGTGGGACGTCAGAGATCGCCCGGGAGGTCGTGACGCTGCTCGCCGCCGACCGCTGCAGAACCGTCGTCCTCGCTGGGCGTGATCCGGTCTCGCTGGAGGTGACCGCCACGGAGCTGCGCCAGTCCGTTGCCCGCGTCGAAGTCGTGCTGTTCGACGCTGCAGCGACCGGCGACGTCGACCCGACGATCACGCGGTGTTTCGAAATTGCCGGCGAGGCCGTGGACCTGGTCATGGTCGCCGTGGGCGAGCTCGGGGCACAGGAGACGGACGAGGCCGACCCGGACCGGATCGCACAGATGGTCACCGTCAACTTCACCTGGCCCGCCGCGGCCCTCTCGGCGGTGGGGGCGCACCTGACGCGACAGGGTCACGGTCGCATGGTGGTCCTGTCGTCGGTGGCCGGCCATCGCGTCCGCCGCTCCAACTACCTCTACGGCTCCGCCAAGGCCGGGCTCGACAGCTTCGCCCGGGGCCTCGGGGAGTCCCTCCGCGGGACGGGCGTCACGGTCCATGTCGTGCGCCCGGGCTTCGTGCGGACCAAGATGACCGCCGGCCGCTCCCCCGCGCCCTTTGCCGTCGGGCCGGAACGAGTCGCGTCCGACATCGTGCGTGGCCTGGAGCACGGGCAGGAGGTCATCTGGACCCCCGGCATACTGAAGTGGGTGTTCTCCACCCTGGGCTGTCTCCCCCGAGCCCTGTGGCGACGGTTGCCCGGCTAGCGCACTGGACGACAGTTCCAGCGAGTGCGTGTCGTAGTCTGAGCCGCGTCGCCACAAGGAGGCGCCGTGCTCTTCATCGAATACGATGTCACGCCCAACGGTGAGATCGAATTGGTCGCGCTGATCAACGCCGTCGAGGAAGAGGGTCAAGACCCCGACGGATCGACATGGATGTCGTGGCGGTCCCGCGAATTCGAAGACGACGGCATGGGCTGTGTGGCGGTCCCCCCTGACGATCTGGCACTCCTGGAGGCCACGGAGAACGCCGCTGGCCTCCGTGCCATCGTCGAGCGGATCATCCTGGAGGACCGCGCCGGCAAGGAGGCGGTGCCGTCCTGAGCACCACCCGGTCCCAGCTGTACCGCCTGGCGCGCGACCTCGGCAACATCGATGCGGTCGAGCACGGCTACAGGCGGGGTGGATTGTCCGGTGCAACCGGCGGGGCCGCACAGCGAGAGGCGCGGCGCGTGATCTACCGGGAGGGGAACCGCCAGGTCAACCACCTGGTCCGCGCCCTCGGTCTCGGACCGAGACGGCGGTGATCGACCCCGAGTAGGCCCCGGAGCGGGTCGCACGGCACCGAACAGGGGTTTTGCCTGCCCGAACGAGGGCCGGGCAGGGCATTTCCTGCTCAGTCCCGACCGCGTTCCGGCCGATATGGCAGACACGGTGGATCGCCGGCCACTGTGCCCGGCGGTCCCACAGATGGGGGGAGAGGTCGTTTGACCATCGAGGACACGCAACTCGGTCGGCTGCTCACGGACTTTCCCGACCTCGTGGTCGTGGTGGACCCGCAGGGAGGCGTGATCTGGGCCAACGCCCTGGCCGAACGTCTCTTCGGACGCTCGCTCCACGACTCCGTGGGTCAGTCCGGCTTCGACTTCGTGCATCCCGACGACCTGGAGTTCGCCGCACTGTCACTGGTCTCCATTCAGGAAAAGGAGATCGGTTCGCCCATTGAGGTCCGGTTGCAGACCCCGTCGGGATGGCGTCTCGTCGAGCTCATCGGGACTCCGGTCAACTGGCTCCAGGAGGGAGCGGTGCTGTTCTGCATGCGCGACCTCACCCAGCGGCGGCGCTTCGAGGTGGCGCGCGACGAGGTCGCTCTCTTCCGGATGCTCGTGCACAACGCGGCCACCATCACGATGCTGCTCTCACCCGGCGGTCGCATCAGCTCGGCCTCGGGCGCACTGACCCGCATGCTGGGGCACGACCCCGAGGTCGTCGAGAACGAGTCCCTCGCGGACATCGTGGCCGTCGAGGATCGGCCGAAGCTGAGCGTGGCCATTGCGCGGGCGCTTCGCGGCGCCACCGCCACACACCCCGAGGTCGTCGAGGTGCACCTGCTCCGACAGGGCGGCACGGAGGTGGTCCCCTTCGAGCTGACCATCGTCAACCTGATTGACGACCCGACGGTCGGCGGGCTGGTCGTCACGGCCCATGACGTCTCGGCGCGGGTCAAGTCGGATCGCGAGCTCCGCCATGCCCTGTCGCTGCTCCAGGCGACACTCGACTCGACCGCCGACGGGATCCTGGTCGTCGACACCGGTGGCGCCATCGCCGGCTTCAACGACCGGTTCCGCGAGATGTGGGGGATCCCCGATCATCTCCTGGTGATCGGAAAGGACTCCGAGGCGATCGCGTACGTGGTCGACCAACTCATCGATCCGCAGGACTTCGTGGCCAAGCTGGAGGAGCTCTACACGCGCCCGGAAACCGAGAGCAACGACATCATCCGGTTCAGGGACGGGCGCGTCTTCGAGAGCTACTCGAGGCCGCAACTGGTGGAAGCACGGGTCATCGGTCGGGTCTGGAGCTTCCGCGACGTCACCGAGCGCACCCGGCTCGAGGCCGAGCTGGCCCACCAGGCCTTTCACGACGGGCTGACCGGCCTGGCGAACAAGGCCCTGTTCAGGGACCGGCTGAACCACGCGGTGGCCCGCATGGAGACCTCCGGGCTCCAACTCGCCGTGATGTTCCTCGACGTGGACAACTTCAAGACGGTCAACGACAGCCTCGGACACTCACGAGGTGACCTGCTGCTGGGCATGGTGTCCGAGACCCTGGTGAGCTGCATGCGGAACAGCGACACCGTGGCGCGCCTGGGTGGTGACGAATTCGCGGTGCTCATAGAGGACCTCGGCGACCAGTCGGAAGCGGTCCAGGTGGCCGAGGACATCCTGGCCGCACTGCGGCGGCCGGTGTCCCTCGGCTCCAAGGACGTCGTCGCCACCGTGAGCATCGGAATCCGGTTCGGGACGCCGGGCTCGACCAGCGAAGAGCTGCTGCGAGACGCCGACCTCGCCATGTACATGGCCAAGGAGAACGGCAAGGATCGCTACGAGGAGTTCCGGGACCGCATGCACACGACCGTCATGGAGCGCCTGGAGCTCGAGGCGGACTTCCGCCACGGCGTCATCAACGGCGAGCTGGTGGTCCACTATCAGCCCATCGTGGACCTCGACTCCAGGGCGATCGTCGGATTCGAGGCCCTGGTGCGGTGGCTGCACCCGACCCGTGGTCTCCTCCGTCCGACCGCGTTCATAGAGTTCGCCGAGCAAGCCGGGTTCATGGGTGCCGTGGACTGCTTCGTGCTCACGGAGGCCTGTGGCCAGGTCCTCCGGTGGCAGCAGGCGGGACTGGTGGCGCACGATGCCTCCGTCAGCATCAACCTGTCCGCCCGGGACATGGTGGAGGCCGGAATCGACCGCGCCGTCCGGGTCCTGCTCTCCGAGAGCGGGTTCGACCCGTCGAACCTCATCGTCGAGATCACCGAGAGCGCCATGATGAGCGACATCGACGCTGCGGTGCACGAGTTGCGCTCGCTCAAGGACCTCGGCCTGCGGATTGCGATCGACGACTTCGGCACGGGCTACTCCTCGTTGGCCTACCTCCAACGGCTCCCCATCGACATCCTGAAGATCGACCGTTCGTTCGTCGCCACCCTCACCGACGAGAACGAGTCCGTCACCCTGGTGAACGCCATCATCCGCATGGCCGAGGCTCTCGGGCACTCCACCATCGCGGAAGGGATCGAGCAGGAGTCACAGGACCGGGTCCTCCGACGGCTGGGTTGCCGATTCGGTCAGGGATACCTGCTCGGCCGACCGCTCGATGCGGCCGCCACTGAACGGCTTCTGCGGTCCTCGGCGCCGGCAACCGACGCGCCCGGCGGCAGGCGGTCGCGGCTGAAGTCCGAGTCGCTCTACGCCAAGTGGGACTGACCGGGCGCCTCCACGCGTGACGCGTCACCCCGGCGCGGGGTCGGCCCCGTCCCCGGGTGCCGTCGACAGGACAATTGCCGGGTGACAGACTGCGACACCAGCAGACGGGCCCGGGTGCCCGGTCGTCGCAGTCGAAGCAGAAGGGGGGCACACGGTGGCCCAGGACGTGGGGACGGGCGCCGTACCTCCGGAGGTGGACGTCGTGGTGGTGGGCGCGGGGTTCTCCGGTCTCTACCTGCTCCATCGCCTGAGGGAGCTCGGATTCTCGACCGTCGTCTTCGACGCCGCGGCCGACGTCGGAGGGACCTGGTACTGGAATCGATACCCCGGGGCACGGTGCGACATCCCGACCACCGACTACTCCTACAGTTTCGATCCCGAGCTCGAGCACGACTGGACCTGGTCGGAGAAGTACGCCACCCAGCCGGAGATCCTGTCGTACCTGGGGTTCGTGGCGGACCGCTACGACCTTCGCCGCGACATCGTCTTCTCCACCCGCGTCGAGTCCGCCGTGTGGGACGAGCCCGCCCGCCGCTGGCGCATACGCACGGGCGACGGGCGAGAGGTGCGCTGCACGTTCTACGTGATGGCCAGTGGCTGCCTGTCCCTCCCCAAAGCACCCGAGATTGCCGGGCACGAGCGGTTCCGTGGGGAGAGCTACACCACCAGCCGCTGGCCCCACGAGGACGTGGACTTCACGGGCAAAAGGGTCGCCGTCATCGGCACCGGGTCCTCGGGCATTCAGTCCATCCCGCTGATCGCGTCCCAGGCCGCCCAGTTGACCGTCTTCCAACGCACCGCGAACTTCTCCATCCCCGCGCACAACGGGCCACCTCCGGCGGAGCGGCTCCAGGCCCTGGCATCCGACCGGGACGCCTACCGCGACGCGGCCAGGCAGTCCCGGGCCGGCGTGCCCCGCGAGGTGACCGAGATCGCCGGGGCGTACGCCACCGAGAAGGTGCGGCGCGCCCGGTTCGAGGCTGCCTGGGAGGCCGGCGAGCTGATGGAGATCCTCGGCGTCTTCAACGACGTCCTGCTGAACGAAACGGCCAACGAGGTGGTCGCGGAGATGATCCGGGAGAAGATCCGCTCGATCGTGGTCGACCCCGCGACGGCGGAGACACTCTGTCCGAAGGGCCACCCGTTCGGATCCAAGCGGCCGTGCCTCGACACGAACTACTTCCAGACCTACAACCTCCCCCACGTCCGGCTCGTCGACCTCCGCACGGATCCCATCGCGTCGATCACGGAGACGGGGATCGACACGGCGTCCGAGTCCTTCGAATTCGATGCCATCGTCTACGCCACCGGGTTCGACGCCATGACCGGACCGATCGTCGCGGTCGACATCACGGGCCGGGACGGCCTCACGTTGAGGGACAAGTGGGCCAATGGGCCATCGACCTATCTCGGCCTCACCACGGTGGGCTTCCCCAACTTCTTCACCATTACCGGGCCGGGAAGCCCCTCGGTTCTCTCGAACATGACGGTCTCGATAGAGCAGCACGTCGACTGGGTCGCTGCGTGCCTCGGTCACCTCCATGCTCGGGAGATGGAGACGATCGAACCCACCCCGCTGGCCGAGGCCGGCTGGAACCAGCACGTCGACGACGGCGCCTCCATCACCCTGCTCCCGACCGCCGACTCCTGGTACATGGGGGCGAACGTTCCCGGCAAGCCTCGCGCCTTCCTCCCCTACGTCGCGGGCGTCGACACGTACCGGGCCGCCTGTGACGAGGTGGTGGACCGCGACTACCTGGGCTTCCGCCTGTCAGGCGAGGGGGGCTCGGAGTGCAACGACGGCGTCGTCCGTCGGCTGCAGGTCGACGTCGCCATGATGCTCCAGGTCATGGAGGAGCTGCAGCTCCCCCCGATGGAGTTGATGTCACCCGAGGACGCCCGGGCGTTCATGCAGGCCGCCGAGTCCGTGCGTCCTCCGGGGCGCGACCTGGGCGACGTCGTCGACGGAACGCTCCCGGGTGCCGCCGGACCGCTGGCCTACCGGCTGTACCGCCCGGCGACGCCGGGTCCGCATCCGATGATGGCCTACTTCCACGGTGGAGGGTGGGTCCTCGGCAGCCTGGACTCCGACGACCCGCTCTGCCGCGACCTCTGTGTGAGGTCCGATGCGGTGATCGTCTCGGTCGACTACCGGCACGCGCCGGAAGACCGGTTCCCGGCGGCCGCGGACGACGCGTTCGCCGCCGTGCAGTGGATCGCCGCGCACGCAGAGGCGCTGGGGGCGATCCCGGGTCGGCTCGTCGTGGCCGGGTGGAGCGCCGGCGCCAACATCGCGGCCGTGGCCAGCCAAATGGCGCGCGACGCCGGCGGCCCCGACATCGCCGGGCAGGTGCTGTTGACGCCCGTCGTCGACGCCGCCATGGACCGGCCCTCGTACGCCGAGAACGCGGAGGGCTACGTCCTCACCGCCGCACTGATGCGGTGGTTCTGGGACCTCTATACGGACCCGGCCGAGCGCGATGATCCGAAGGCCTCCCCGCTCCGCGGCACGCTGACGGGCCTCCCGCCGGCGCTCGTCGTCACGGCCGAGTTCGACCCGCTGCGCGACGAGGGAATCGCCTTCGCCGACGCGCTCGCCGACGCGGGGGTGCCGGTTCGCCACCTCGCGGCGCGGGGGCACGTCCACACCTCCCTGACCATGGTCGACGTCGTGCTGTCCGGGGCCGACGTCAGGGTTCAGATGAGCGACGTCATCCGGAAATTCTTCCGGGCTCCCGTCCCGGCCTGACCCCGGGGGGTGGACCGGGCCGGCGCCGGGCCGTCAGCTGGCGACGGCGTCGCTGCGACGGGGCAGCACCCAGCCCGGGCGGGGGAAGTGGCACGTGTACCCGTTGGGGTAGCGCTCCAGATAGTCCTGGTGCTCGGGCTCCGCTTCCCAGAAGGGGCCGGCGGGAGCGACCTCGGTGACGACCTTGCCCGGCCAGAGGCCGGAAGCCTCCACGTCGGCGATGGTGTCCTCGGCGACCCGACGCTGCTCGTCGTCGACGTAGAAGATCGCCGAGCGGTAACTCGCCCCGACGTCGTTGCCCTGGCGGTTGCGCGTCGTCGGGTCGTGGATCTGGAAGAAGAACTCCAGGATCTCGCGGTACGACGTCACCGACGGGTCGAAGGTGATCTCGATCGCCTCGGCGTGGTTCCCGTGGTTGCGATAGGTCGCGTTGGGGACGTCCCCTCCGCTGTAGCCCACCCGGGTCGAGAGAATTCCGGGGCGCTTGCGGATGAGGTCCTGCATGCCCCAGAAGCAGCCCCCGGCCAGGATTGCCTTCTCTGTCGTGGCGCTCACTGGGCCACCTCCTTCGTGTTCGCGGGCCCGTCGAAGACCTCCTTGTACCGGCCGTACCCCTCGGCCTCGAGGTCCTCGTAGGGGACGAAGCGAAGGGCAGCGGAATTGATGCAGTAGCGCAGGCCGCCCTCCTCGGGGGGCCCGTCGTTGAAGACATGGCCGAGGTGGCTGTCCCCGTGGGTCGACCGCACCTCGGTGCGGATCATCCCGTGCGTCAGGTCCGACTTCTCGACCACGTTGGCCGGGTCGAGGGGCACGGTGAAGCTCGGCCAGCCGCAGCCCGAGTCGAACTTCTTGGTTGAAGCGAACAGCGGCTCTCCGGAGACGATGTCCACGTAGATCCCGGCCTCCTTCTTGTCCCAGAACTCGTTGTCGAACGCCGGCTCGGTGGCCGCCTCCTGGGTCACGGCATACTGCCTGGGGTCCAACTGGGAGATCGCTTCCGGGTCCTTGCGATATGTGTCGGTCATGGCAACTCCTTCACCACAAAGGTGGCATTCCTCTTCAGTGGTTGCAACACCCCAGGGGCCGTTCTCATTTCCTCCGAGTGGGACCGTCGGCGGGGCCGCCGACCCGCTCCCGGTGCGCCGGATCCTCGACCTGACCTGGCGGGCCGGAACGGCCGGCCGGCGGGGGCCAGGGGGCGCCTCCAGAGCGTCCCTCCAGCTGGAAGGATCCCTGCTGGCGGTGGCCGGCCGGCCTCAACCGTCGCGAGCCGGCTCTCCGTGCTCGGCGTTGGGGAGGCCCCGCCGCCAATACGCCTTGGCCGAGATCTGAGCCTCTTCGAGGCCCCGCGCGGTCAGGGCCTCCCGCACGCGCCGCACGACGCCGGCCTCGGCGGCCACGTAGGCGTGCACCGGACCGGCGGGCAGGGCCACGTCTCCGAGCGCCGCCAGGATGGGCGAGGGATCACCCGGCTCCGATCGACCCGCTCGATGCAGCCACCGGACGTCGACCGTCGCAGCTGTCTCGGCCTCCGGTGGCCGGAAGTCCTGCTCGTCGGCGGGCGTGTCGATCTCGAGCAAGGCCGTCGCCCCCGAGCCGGGCGGCAGGGCCTCCATCATCGCCAGCGCTCCGGGCACACCCGTCTCGTCGCCTACGAACAGGTGTCGATCCGCGTCCTCCCGGAGGGTGACCTTGCCCCTCGGACCGATGGCATCGATCCGATCGCCGATCCCGGCGCCACGAACCCAGTCGGTGCCCGGCCCCGCACCGTGCAGCGAGACGTCGATGGTCACGGCGGCACGAGCCGGATCGAAATCACGGATGGTGTAACGACGGTTCACGATTCGCTCGCCAGCTTGCGGGATCCGCAGCATCAGGTCCTGCCCCGCCCGGTAGAGGAGGTCACCGAGGCCGGGCGCGGTCAGGACCACCCGATGGAAGGTCGGGGTGAGAGGTCCCGCCTCGATCACCTCGAGGTGGAACAGGGAGGCCTCGGCCGAGGGGCCCCCCGCGACGCCCACCAGGTCCAGCAACCGATCAGTCGTCATGTGGGTGTGGTCTACCAGGCGGTGGGCGGCGTCCGGTGCACCGAACCCGGCCCCGTTCGCTCGGCTCCACCGGGCGCGGCACCCTCCACCGGCAGCACCCTCGTCATCGACTCAATAGGATCCCTGCTGATGCAGAACTGGACCAGGAGCACCGATGGATAACGACGAGGCCCGGGACCTGCTGCGCGCCGAGCGCCTCCGCACCGAGCGACTGCTCGCGGACATGGACGCGGCGGTCAGCGCAGACCTCACCGCAGCCAATCAGTCCGGGGACATGTACGACTCGGCTGAACCCCTCACCACGGAGGGCGCCGACGATTCGGTCAAAGCAGAGCTGCAGCGCCGGCTGGCGGCGGTCGACCGCGCGGAGCAGCGACTCGAGGCGGGTACCTACGGCTATTCGGTCCGCAGCGGCGAACCCATTCCCGACGAGCGGCTCGAGGCGGACCCCACCGCCGAATTGACCGTCGAGGAGTCCCGACAATCCGATTGAGCATCCTCGGGGATCGCCGCAACGAGCGCGACCTCCTCGTTGTCTTCGACACATCATTGCCTTAGGATGCGTCCATGCCGACAGATCGCGTTCCGGCGAAGTTCCCCAAGTTCGACAACGTCGAGGACGAGCGCAGGCACCGAAAGCAGCGCCTCTCCGCCGCCTTCCGGCTCTTCGGACATTTCGGGTTCGACGAGGGCGTCGCGGGTCACATCACCGCACGGGATCCCGAGCTGCTCGACCACTTCTGGGTGAACCCGCTCGGGATGAACTTCAAGCAGATCCGCGTGAAGGATCTCATCCTCGTGAACGACCGTGGTGAGGTCGTCGAGGGCACCTGGCCGGTGAACGCCGCCGCGTTCGCCATTCACTCGCAGATCCATGCGGCTCGGCCGGACGTCGTGGCGGCGGCGCACGCGCACTCCGTACACGGCAAGGCTTGGTCGTCCCTGCGTCGGCCACTGGACCCCCTGACCCAGGACGCGTGCGCGTTCTACGGTGATCATGCCGTGTTCGACGACTACACCGGCGTCGTACTGGACCTCGAGGAGGGCAAGCGACTTGCGCACGCGCTCGGGGGGAACAAGGCGGTCATCCTCTCGAACCATGGACTGTTGACCGTCGGGCAGACGTCGGTGGACGAAGCTGCGTGGTGGTTCATCACGATGGAGCGCACGTGCCAGGCCCAATTGCTCGCCCAGTCCGCCGGTACGCCCGTTCTGATCGATCCCGACCAAGCGGAGAAGACGTCGCGACAGGTGGGGCCACCGATCGCAGGATGGATCGCTTTCCAGCCGCTCTACCAGTGGATCGTATCGATCCAACCCGACCTGCTCGAAGAGTAGGCGACGCTCTCTGACCTGGCCTGACCGCCCGGTCGGGTTCGTCCACGAAGGCACCACGGCATCACGTGCACGGCGTCGCCGCCGACTCGGCCCGTCTCACCTATGCTGCCCCGATGCGTTTTGGTCTCGATGTGGCGCAGCAGCGGGTCTCCTGGGCTGAGCTCGTGAGCCGTGTGCAGTTCGCGGAGGAGCTGGGCTTCGACGGCGCATGGGGGTTCGACCACTTCCAGCCCATGTACGGCGAAGGACCGGGTGAGACGTTCGAGGGGATGACGACGCTCGCAGCGCTGACCGGCGTGACATCGAGTATCCGGCTCGGGCTGCTCGTGACGGGGGTGACGTATCGCCACCCCTCGGTGCTGGCGTCGCAGGCACTGACCATCGACCACGCCTCGGGGGGCCGGCTCGACCTCTCACTCGGTGCCGCCTGGTTCGACAAG
>Ga0182030_10002757_pt1 | contig 37429 bp, 31 predicted proteins | sample 812S3MmetaG_FD_121299 | JGI IMG/M metagenome (GOLD analysis project Ga0182030, IMG submission 121299) | Permafrost microbial communities from Stordalen Mire, Sweden - 812S3M metaG (Illumina Assembly) | ecosystem: Environmental > Terrestrial > Soil > Wetlands > Permafrost | place: Sweden...
CCCACGTAACCGGTCCACCAATCGCCGTAGCGGCCTTTACGTCGTCGGTGCCGAACCAGTTCGTCGAGCAGGATTTGGCGCTTGCCAGATGTTGGGCTACGTGTTTGATCTCCAGCAGCGTTTGCTTCAGCTTCTCGCGATCCTCCGGATCTTCGTCAAACGCATCGGTGACAAACTCGACATCGGCGAGGTCTTTGTATTCGGTGCCTTTCCCGACTCCGACGCTTGCATATTGTTCCACTGTTGTGAAGCCGGGCGAGTCGCCTGTGATGTGCCACCCGGTGCCTTTGATGATCGCCTTGTGAAAGCCGACGCTGCCCAGCGGACCCTTCACATACCAGTTGGTTTCAAACTCGAATCCCACCTTGGGTTGCGCAGCGTTTCCCCTGCGCACTGCCGGCCGGTACACGGGAGGCGGCGGACGGTGTTCGACCGCGCGTTTCATCTGGAAGACCCCGGGGGGAACAGCCGCGGCGCGTCTCGGTTGTGCGGATGGCCGGTAGACGGGCGGCGGCGCTGGGCGCTGTTGCAGAACCGGCGCGGGCCGGTACACCGGAGGCGGTGAGAACGTTCCAGGCATAATGAATCCGCTTAGAAAAGAAGTATAAATGATTTTCGACATGATTTGCGCTTACAATCACGTTTTGCACAAAATGTCTGCAAATCGTTTGTACCGCGCGCGTCCTACGTTAATACTCCCGGTGCTGATCATTGCGCTGTTGACCAGCACCGGATGCTTTCCAAAGAAGATTCTGAGCCCGCACTACACCATGGCGGTGAGTGTTGCGGCCGATTGTAATGCCAACAGCCCAATCGCTTTCGACGTTGTCGAAGTGAACGACAAGGACCTCGCCAGGCAGGTTGCGCAAATGACTGCCGCCGACTGGTTCCAGAAGCGCGATCAGATTGCCCGGGATTACCCGAAAGCCAAGTCGGTTTCTTTGATGAAGTGGGAGTGGGTGCCGGGGCAGGTGGTGCCCGACATCGAGATCCCCATGCGAAAGGCGCCGCGCGCGCTGCTGGCGTTCGCAAACTACGCCTCGGCCGGCCCGCATCGCGTGAAACTGGATCCGAAGAAAGAGGTGTTGGTGACTCTCGCTCGTGACGATCTGGCAATCTCTCCGCTGCCAAAAAAGTGAGTTTCGCAACAATTTCTTGTCTTATCGTTTTTGTTTGTCTTTATGCTGTTGCGTTTCGGCCGTCAAACTAGTTTAATAACATCCTGATGCGAGAAATTCCGGACGCTATCCAATGGCACGAGGGAATGCTGCTGATGCCTCAGCATTTCCAGCAGTTTTCCGGCCGCGTCGAGGGCCTCATTCAACAGATGACGGCGCTCTCGGGCGGCTACGCGTGGGGTGTGCGGAGCTTTGAATACGACCGTGCGGCGCTGGTCGGCGGGCGGTTGCGCATCCTTCGCGTGCAGGCCGTGATGCGCGACGGATTTCTCGTCGCGGCCGGATCGGAACTGGGCGTCGATCTGGAACTTGACCTCACGACGTGCGTGGCGCAGATGAAGTCTGGAACGGTGCTGGTGCACCTCGTCGTGCCCGCGCAAGGCGCTCTTTCGACCCGGGGCGACATGGCCCGTTTTGAATCTTTTGACGGGGAAGCGGTGCCCGATGAAACCACCGGTGAAGGGGCCATCCCAATTCCGCGCTTGCGTCCCAAGGTGGGCCTCTGGGCGGGGCCGCCGCCGCAGCGGTATGAAGCGCTGCCGCTCATCGAGATCAATCAGCAAGGCGAGACGTTTCTCGAAACGTCCTTCATTCCGCCGTGTCTTGCGGTGCCGGCCGGCTCGCCGCTGGCCGGCCTCTGCGGCGCCGCGACCAGTCTCGTGAGGGAGAAAACGTTCTTCCTGTCCGATCAGCTTCGCAGCGCCGAATGCAAGGTAGGCGATGCGGAGGTCATCGAAACGCGGTCCCGGATTCAGAGCTTGGCGGCGGGGCTGCCCATGGCCGAGGCTGCGCTGCAAAGCGGACACGCGCATCCGTTTACGCTCTACCTGGCCATGTGCCAGATGGCCGGGAACGTGGCTCGCATTACCTTCCGATTGGTTCCGCCGCAGTTCCCGCCCTACCGTCACGAGGATCCCCGAGCCAGCTTTCAGCCGGTGTTGCAGTTCATTCAGCAGTCGGTGAGCGATGCGGTCATCGAGGCGTGGCGCGCCTATCCGATGCAACTTTCGAACAACGTATTTCAGATTTCGACTCTGCCGACGCTCGACCTGGCGGTCATCGCGGGAGGCACGCTGGATGCGCCGAATCTGGCGTTGGCGTTGAGGCCGGGAGCCGGCGCCACGGAAGATGCCACCGTGCGCTGGGGCGAGAGTTGCGTCATCGGAACCCAGGGCCTCATCTCCAGGTTGCTGACCAATCGGGTCTTGGGAGCCGAGCGCCGCGCCATCGATCGGATGCCCGACCTCAGTCCTCCGCGAGGCATGGTTCTGTTCGCTTTGCAAACCGATGCCACTGTCGCCAAAGCGGGCGAGGGGCTCCAACTGGTGGAACGTTCCACTGATGAGCCGCGGCCGGCGGAGGCCGTACTGTATGTACGGCGTCTGAAGGACGATGGGACGGGTTCGTAACCATGCTCGAGAATGTCCACGCACCGGTCCCTTCCATCGAGCTGTTCCAGTCGTTCGCCGGCGAATTGATCGCCTTGAAATGGTCGGTGCGGCGCACGCCCGTTGAGCCGGGGACCATCGACATAGCGGTGGCGAATGGGGACCGGCCGAACGCCATCTGGAATCGCGTGGTCACTCTTCTCGACCGGCAGTCGCTTGAGGCGACGCGGCTTTCCGGACCCTCCGGACTGGAGTTTCATCGCGAAGCCATCTATGTCATGGCGGCGCTCGCGGACGAGATATTTGTTCACCTGGAGTGGGAAGGGCGCGATTACTGGCTGAATCACCTGCTGGAGACGCGCCTTTTCCGGACCCATGCCGCCGGTAACATTTTTTTCCGGAGGGTGGAAGATCTGCTGCGCCGGGAAGACGAGGCGGCTGCCGAAATGGCCGCGGTCTACCTCTTCGCGCTGGCGCTCGGCTTCCGCGGAAAATATTGGGGGGATGACACGGAATCCATAACGGACGCCTATCGCGTCCGTTTGTTCGCTTTCATTGCCCGCTGGGTTCCGGATTTAGCTCAGCGCGCCGAGCATCTTTTCCCCGCCGCGTACCGCAACACGATTCAGGCTGGCGCACAGCGCGATATTCCATCCCCCCGGCCGTGGGTCTGGATGCTGTTAGGGGCCTTCCTCGTGTGGATAGTAACTGCCCAACTGCTGTGGTGGAATTTGACGCGTGATTTGAACGCCAAACTTTGCGTCACGACGCACTCGTGTGCGGCCCCGGCGCAGACCGCGGCGCCGCCCGGGAAGCCCGGTACATAGGACCCGGTACATAGGACAAGGAAGCCGACGTGGACCCCTTTCTGCTCCCCCTGCTGATCGTTCTGCTCGTTGCCGTGATCGTTCTGATCGGGGCCGGAGCGTATATTCTGTTGCACAGCCGGCGCGCGTCCGGCGCTCCTGCAGCGAGCGAAAGCGCCGGGACGCAGCTCGAACGCAGCTTCCGAAATTCGCTCTCGATCCTGCGGTACAAAGCTTCCGGTAAGGACTATCGATACCACGTTCCGTGGATGCTGGCGATTGGTGCTCCGAGCAGCGGGAAAACAACGCTGCTGGATCAACTGGCGACTGAGTCTGAGGGGGCGGATTCCCCCGTGTTGTGGCGATTCCTTCCCGGCGGCGCGGTCATTGATGTACCCGGATCTTTCCTGCTCGGGCACAACGGCCGCCCGGCCACCGATGGCCAATGGAGAAAGCTGCTGCGGATTCTTGCGCGGACCCGTCCACACCGTCCCGTGGACGGCGTGGTGCTCGCTGTGGCTGCGCCGGATTTACTCGCCAGCGGCGACGAGAGCGACCTGCGCCTGAAATCTCAGGCGGCGGCCATTCGAGCCAAGCTCGATCAGTTGCAGGCGGAACTCATCATGGTGGTGCCGGTGTATGTCCTGATCACGAAATGCGATCACGTTCACGGCTTTCAGGATTTTCTGGAACGGATCGACCCCGATTTCAACGACGACATCTTCGGTTGGTCGAACGGTAGCACGCTCGAATCGACATACGCTCCTGGTTGGGTGGACGAGGCGTTTGACAGCGTAGGAGACCGGCTGGTTCAACTCCAGATCGGACTGCTCTCGCGCGCGTCGGCTGCGCCCGTTGACGAGTTCTTTCTCTTTCCTCTGGAACTCGATCGAATGCGTTCGGCGGTGCGGTCTTATCTCAACCAGATCTTTCAAGAGACATCGTATGTCGAGCCGAACTTTTTGCGGGGAATCTATTTCTGCGGAGGCTCCGATCGTGGTCAACGGCATATCGCCTTACCGGGCATGTTACCGGGCTTGGCCGCGCCGGCCGACGCCCTTTCAGATACCCCTTCAGACACCCCTTCAGTCAAAGCTCTGGCCTTGCCTCTGAAGCCCTACCAACCCCAGATCGCCCTGGCGCGTCAACTGTTCGAGCGGAAGGTATTTCCGGAAGCGAAGGTCGCCCGTGCCGTGCGCAGTCTCCACTTCGCGCGGGACCGCGCTTTGATGGCCGCGCGGATCGCGCTGGCGGCTTTCGTTCTCGTGTTTTCGATTGGCACAACTCTTGCCTACCTGCGGCTGGCGAATCTGCGGGACAGCCGCTTTTCCAGTGCTCTGGATCTATTGGTGGAACGTGTTTCCGAGGGCTCTATGGCGAGCACTCACCAATACACAGCTTCCGCCGCTTACGATTTGGTGGACGCCATCGGAGTTCTGGACGCCAAGGGATTCCGTTCGGTTTTCCTGCCGGCCTCCTGGCGCGATCCGATCAACTCCGGGGTCGCCACCGCGCTGGCGGATTCGTTCAGCAGCATCGTTCTCCCCGCTCTGCAAGGGGGGCTTGAAGCGAGGGCGGAGGCTCAGGCGGGCACATGCGCCGCGCTGCCCACAATCGCGCAGACTTTGCCCACCGATGTGGACGCGCTGGCGCAGGTCCGTTTTCAGAACGACCTCGAATACCGGCAACTGGAGAAATCTCTTTCGGATTACGACGCCTTGCGGCGCGCCCTTCGGCAGTACGATGAGCTGCGGTCGCCGGTCCGGGGAACCTTCCAGGAACTCAACGGACTTTTCCACTATCTGCTCAATCGCGACCTGGAAGACGAGACGCGCTTTCAGCACAATCAGTATTACGCGCGAGCCATTCAGAATGCTTCTGGTCCACCGGTGCGCCTCGCGGCGAGTGGCGATCTTGACCGCTGCGTAGGCGTACGGACGTCGTCCCAAATCCACAATTTCCTGGGGAGCTGGTTTGGCGACAACAATCCGGCCGCGGCCCTCGCGGGAGGTGTGGCTGATGAGATCGACGGGCTTCAATCGGCGCCCGGCCAAACCCGCGAGAAGCTGCGATTCCTGGTGGATGACGTGCGGCGTCTGGACGCGTTATTTTCGGGCGGCTCGTTTGAATGGCTGCGGGAACCGGACTTCACTCCGTCGGACTTCCCGGCTTTGTCCACCGCCCTGCAGGCCGAGCCCTTCGCCAACGTTACATTCCTCAAGAACGTCCAGACCGACGGCAGCGCGGCCTTCACGAAATTCAGGACCGACCTGTTGTCCGTAAGCGCCGATTCGACGGGCCTGATCCTGAGCACGGGCACATCCGCAATGAAGGTGAGCCCCAGCGTCACGTCTCTCGCTTCCGGTCTCGATGCGCTGCTCAGCCAGGATTTCATGGCGGACAGCGGCGCGGTCAGCTATCCGGCACAGACAACCGCGGTTTTTTGGAGCAAACCTTCACTCGGCAAAGCGACGCAATTGCTGGATTCTTACGACAAGTTTGTCCACGATCGGTTGCCGCTGCTGCCTTCGGGAGTGCGCAACAGCGTTGCGACCATCGCCCAGAACGGACTGCAGATGGCCATACTGACCGCTGTGTCGCGCGCGCAGGAACCCGTGAACGCCGCCGGCACGCCCGATGCTTCCACGCTGATGCTGGAGATCCGCAGTTTTGAAGACGCGCTTCCGGTGCTCGCGCAGATCGGGAATGCCCTTCCTTCCGGCGCCGGCGGAGCGCGGGGCGATCTCAATTTGATGCTGGCCAAACAGGCCGGCATTCTGGCCCAACAGATGACGTCCCTGTTCCAGGCGAGTTCCTTCTACGCTCCTTCGCTCAACGGACTGATGGCATGGGATGGCGCGCGGCAATTGTCTCTGGTGGATTACGGCGCCGAAAACCCGGATGATCTCGAAGAGTATCTCGGCAAGCAGCGCGACCTGTTGAAATCCGTTGCTCTCGATTACGCGCAGCCTTTGCAGCAGTATCTGCAGTCGCGTCATCTGCAGTCCGCGGACACCTTCAGCGTTTGGACCAGGGTCATTAAAGATGTGCAGGACTATGAGGCCAAAAAGCCCGGCAATTCGATCGCCGCGCTGGAGGCGTTCATTCGAACCGATCTGGACAAAATCAACACGGCCAGCGGATGTCTCGCGGTGGTTCCCCCAGCGCGCAGTTCCGACTACTTCGCCGCCATTCGAGCGAAGCTGCAGAACGAAGCACTGGACCAGTGCGGCGACCGCCTGCTCGACCAGTACACCGCGAACATCTCCACATTCTTCAACACCAAACTCTCCGGGCGTTTTCCGTTCGGAGCGGTCCCGAACTCCGGGGACGCTCCGGAAGCGGACCCGCGCGATGTCGTGAAGTTCCTGCAAGCGACGGAACAGACCGGGGCGCCTCTGGCTGCGTATTTGCGAGCCAATCGCTCCAATCCGGATGTTCTCGCGTTTCTGACCCAGGCCGATGCCGTGCGGCAGTTGTTCGCAGGCGGACTGAAGGACGATGCGCTTTGGGTGGACATCAAGGTTTACTTCCGCGTGAACCGCCAGGCGGAGGTTGCGGCCGACCACATCATTGACTGGAATTTTCTGGCGGGCGACTCGCAGGTTGCGAACGGCAGCGCCAGTAACGGGGTCCGCTGGGCCTACGGCGCGCCTGTTGCCGTGAAGTTGCGGTTTGCCAAGGATTCGCCGGATGTTCCTGTGGCCGGCGCGTCTGGAGCGGACGCCCGCGTAGACGGCCGCACGGTGAGCTATGAATATCGCGATCCCTGGGCGTTGCTCGCGCTGCTGCGCACGCATTCCAACAGCAGCGCGGATTACGGGGCCGGGTATGGAGCAGCGCCCGGGTCGTTTCCGGGAACTTTGCGCTTTGCCATCCCCACGGCGCCGGACAACTCTCGCGCGAAGGCGCAAGCGGCGCAACAGACGCAATCGCAGGTCCGCGTCTTCCTGCGCCTCACCGCGCAAGTGCCGGGGGCCAAGGAACCGCATGAAGTGATGCTGCCGGATTTTCCGGAATCGGCGCCGGTGCTTCACCCGACGCCCACCCAGGTCTCTTCAAATTAGCTTATGAAGACGCTCGAAACCGATTTCCGATTTGATATCGACAAGCTGCTCTCGCCGATCAGTTCCGACAATCCGTCGGGAGTGAGCCTCCGGTACGACGCCGTCTACGATAAGCTCCGCGATCTGCGGAAAGAAGACGACGCCAGCTTGCCGCAAGGTGTTTGGAAAGCCGATCTGAAGCGCGCCGACTGGCCGGGGGTCGAAGCGGTTTGCCTCGAAGTGCTGGAAACGCGATCAAAGGACTTGCAGATCGCGTGCTGGCTGGCGGAGGCGTGGATTCATATACACGGCTTTGCCGGCGCGGCGGAGGGCTTTACGGCAATCCTCGCGCTCTGCGAAAGCTTCTGGGACGGCATGCACCCGCGCATTGAAGGCGACGATATGGAGTTCCGGATCGCGCCTCTCATCTGGGTCAACCGCAAGCTCTCCATCGACCTGAAAATGGTGCCCATCACCGTACCGGAATCGGATGACGTCGCGCGCTATGCGTGGTCCGATTGGGAACTGGCGTGCCAGAGTGAGCGCCACGGGCTCGGCGAACTGGCGCGGGTGGTGACCATCGCTAAGTTTCAGCAGAGCATGCTCTTGACACCCACGCTAGACCTGCATGCTTCGCTGGAAGCTTTGGAGCGGCTGCTGGTGGCCTGCGAAAAGCTGGAGATCCTGCTGGACGAGCGGCTGCGGCGCGACGCGCCGGGACTGACGCCGATTCGCAGCACGGCCGAGTCGATCGCCGGATTGCTCACGAGCGCCATTGCGCAGCGGGGCGGGGTTCCCGAGGTCGCTCAATTCACCGACAACGGATTTGCCGGCTTGCATGGCTTGCACAATGACACCGAGCCCAGGCCGGAGACCTTTGAGTTCAGCAGAATCCGAACGCGCGCCGAAGCCTATCAACTGTTGGCGGAGGCTGCGGATTTCCTGGCTCGAACGGAACCGCACAGCCCCACGCCTTATCTCGTGCGGCGCGCGGTCTCATGGGGATCGATGCCGTTCGACAAGTTGCTTACCGAATTGGTGAGCAATTCCGGGGAACTGATTGAAATTGCACGGCTTTTAAATCTAAACAATCTGCCAGCGTCTGGAAAATAACAAAGCGCGAAAAAAAATAACCGGAATTGTGTAGCATTTCATTCGCAACTTTAGTAGTATCGGTTTCGTTTCCTTCAATTCGGAGTGACTATGCCTGAAAGCCTGCAACACAAGCTGGACCGCATTCGGCCGCCGCGCGTCCAGATTACATACGACGTTGAAATCGGAGGCGCAATTCTCAAGAAGGAGTTGCCGCTTGTTGTCGGCGTGCTTGCCGACCTTTCGGGAAATCCCGCCAATCCGTTGCCGCGCCTGCGGGAGCGCAAGTTTGTTGAAATCGATCGGGACAATTTCGACTCGGTGCTTGCCGCCTGCGCGCCGCGGTTGACATTGCGCGTGGATAACACGCTCAGTAAGAACGGAGGCGGCTCGAAGCTGAATACGGAGATGAGTTTCACCAAGCTCGAAGACTTTTCTCCGTTGAGCGTATTGCAGCAGGTCGAGCCGCTCCGCAAACTGTTCGAGGCGCGGCAGCGATTGACGGATCTGCTGGGCAAGCTGGATGGGAACGACGCGCTGGATTCGATGCTGCAGCAGGCGGTGAGCAACACCGAGGAGCTGCGGCAGCTCAAAGCGGCGACGGAACAAGCGAGTAACGGCGCGACAGCGGAGGCTGCACCGGCAACGCCCGCCGCTTCCGCCGAGCCACCCGCGACTCCCGTGGCCGCCCCGCCCGAGAAGCCGGAAAAACCAGATAAAAAGGAGAAGTCCTGATGCCAGATCAGACTAGTCCACAGAGTGCTTCGCAGCAGGGAACCGGTACTGCTGTCGCTTACGCTTCGCCCCTCGACCGCATCATTTTGGGTGGGAAGATGGCGCGCGATGTGTCGCAGCAACCGCATGCCCGTGACCTCGTTGGGGAGTTCGTCAACCAGGTCACGGCCGAGGGAATGACCATCGGCAACGATACCGTTGCCGGCATCAAGGGCCGCATTGCTCAGATCGATCAGTTGATCAGCGAGCAACTGAATGCGATCATGCACGACCCGGCTTTTCAGACGCTGGAAGCTTCATGGCGGGGTTTGAATTACCTGGTCATGAACTCGGAAACGGGTACGCAGCTTAAGATCCGGGTGTTGAACCTCACCAAGAAAGAGCTGCTCGACGACATGCTGAAGGCCAGCGAGTTTGACCAAAGCGTGATGTTTAAGCAGATCTATGAACAGGAATACGGGACATTTGGTGGAAATCCGTACAGCTTCCTCGTAGGAGACTATGAATTTGGCCGGCATCCCCAGGATATGGCGATCCTGGAAAAGATGTCGGGCGTGGCGGCGGCCGCGCACGCGCCGTTTGTGGCGGCGGCGAGCCCCAGGTTATTCGATTGGGATTCGTTCACGGAACTCAACACGCCGCGCGATCTGGCGAAGTCGTTTGAATCCACGGAGCTGATCAAGTGGCGTTCTTTCCGCGAGAGCGAAGATTCACGCTATGTCACGCTCACGCTGCCGCACGTTCTATTGCGCTTGCCGTACGGTCCGGATACCGTCCCGGTTGATGGCTTCGATTATCGCGAAGACGTGGATGGGACGGACAACAGCAAGTACCTGTGGGGCAACTCGGCGTACATGCTGGCGCAGCGGATTACCAACGCCTTCGCCCTGTACAAATGGTGCGCCGCGATACGCGGTGTGGAAGGCGGGGGATTGGTGGAAGGTTTGCCGGCACACACGTTCAAGACGGAATCGGGTGACATCGCGCTAAAGTGTCCCACCGAGATCGCCATCACCGACCGGCGGGAGAAGGAATTGAACGATCTCGGCTTCCTGGCCGTGTGCCACTGCAAAGGAACCGACTACGCGGCTTTCTTCGGCGGCCAGACTACCAACAAGCCGAAGCTTTACAACACGGATTCGGCATCGGCGAACGCTCGTGTCTCTTCGATGCTGCCTTACATCCTGGCGGCTTCCCGTTTCGCGCACTACCTCAAGGTGATCATGCGCGACAAAATCGGCAGCTTCATGACCAGGGAGAACGTGGCGGCCTATCTGAACACCTGGATCAGCCAGTACGTGCTCTTGAACGACGACGCCCCGCAGGCGGTAAAGGCTCGATTCCCTCTTCGCGAGGCCCGCGTGGATGTCACGGATATTCCGGGAAAACCCGGCTGCTACAAGGCTGTGGCATTCCTGAAGCCGCACTTTCAACTGGACGAGTTGACTGTTTCCATCCGGTTGGTCGCCGAGCTGCCACCACCGGTCGGACAGTAACCTCTCACTTACAGAAACGGACGAAAGGAAAGAGCACGAATGGACGTTTTAATTCTCGATTGCAGTTCAGCCAAAATCAACGGCGAGTCTCAACTGGCGGATTACGCTTCGATGATCGAGCTGTTGTCCTACAGCCATGGCGTCGCGCAGCAGATCACCGGCGATCAAAGCAACACGAAGCGTACTTCCGGAAAGCCGAATCATCAGGACTTCACCGTGACGAAGTACCAGGATCTCTCCAGTTGCCAGCTTGTTGATTTCTGCAACCAGGCCAAGCCGATTCCGACGGTGAAAATCACCATTGGGCAGAATGACAACGGGAAGGTGACCAAGATCTTCATCTACGAAATGACGAACGCGCTGGTCTCTTCCATCTCGGTGGGAGGCGGCGGGGGCGGCAAGCCGCAAGAGACCGTCACCTTCAACTACACCAAAATGACGTGGACCTATGCGGCCCAGAAATCCGACGTGAGCGATTCAGGGAACGCATCCGCAACATGGAACCTCGCGACGAACTCGGCGACTTAGATCGGGAGCCCCGGCCATTCCGAGGCGCGCCGGCCCCTCTGTTCGAGCGCCTCGTGATGGAGTGCGAGCGGTCGCGCGAGCCGCTCCGGGCCTACGACGCTTCAGGGGCAATCGAATCAATCCGGAGCGAGTTGAGCCGGATCCTGAACACGCGGCGGCCGTTTCGTCGTGACTTCACATTTGAGAACCGTTTTTCCACGGTGGACTACGGCATTCCGGATTTCTCACACGCGAGCCCGGCCAGCGCGACCGACCGGCAAGAACTGGGAGCACTCCTGGTGCGAGCCATCGAATCCTTTGAGCCGAGGCTCTCCGCGGTACGGGTGGAACTGGAGGAGCACGCAACGAACAAACGGGCGGTGGTCGGCTATCTCTATGGGCACGTCATGATCCGGATGGTTTCCGAGCCGGTTTGTTTCCCCCTTGAGCTCTCGACGAACGGAGGCCACTCCGCAGTGCAGCCGCCCGTGGAATCGACATGAAGTTAGATGAGGATCTGCTCCACTACTACACGGAGGAACTCTCATATCTTCGGTCGGTAGGCCGGGAATATGCGCGAAAATATCCCAAGATTGCCGATCGCCTGGAGTTGCAGGACGGCTATCCGGCGGACCCTCATGTGGAGCGCCTCATCGAATCGTTCGCATTGCTGACGGCCCGAATCCAGCATGAGATGGATGCGGAGTTTCCCGAGATCACATCCGCGCTGCTTGGCGTGCTCTATCCACAAATGAGTTATCCGGTGCCGCCGATGGCGATCGCGCGCTTCGAGATCGATGCCAAACGCGGAAAATTCACCACCGGCCACCTGATTCAGAAGAATACTCCGCTCTTCGCATACGGTTCGCGTGGGGCTACGTGCCGCTTTCGCACCGCGTATCCGGTGACGGTGTGGCCGGTCGATATCGTGGAAGCGGCCGTGGAACCAACGGCCCGCTATGATTGCCTCGCGTCCAACCCCAAGGCCGCCGGGGTGATCCGGATTCGCGTGAAAGCGCTGGCGGGCTCGCTCCGCGATCTCGAACTTGACGCGCTGCGTATTTACCTGAATCACCGTGCCGGGCCGGCGCACCTGGTTTACGAGCTACTGTTTTCGGCTCTCGCCGGCATTATGATTTTGCCGCAGGGAGCGACTGATCCGATTGAGCTACCGTGCGCGTCGCTTTCGCCGGCCGGGCTGGCTGACGACGAAGACATTCTTCCCTATCCCCCGAATGCGCATCCCGGCTACCGGCTGATTCAGGAATACTTTCAGTTTCCCGAGAAGTTCCTATTCGCAGACCTGAAGAACCTGAGCCGGCACGATTCGGACCAATTCTTTGATGTGCTGTTTCTTCTGACCCGGTCTCCGGGAGAACGAGTGAGCGTGACACGGGAGACTTTCGTGCTGGGCTGCACGCCCATCGCGAATCTGTTTCGGCGCACCACCGAACCCGTGCGGATCGATCAGCGCCGGCTGTTCTATAAACTGATTCCGGATTCGCGCAGGGAACACACCACGGAGATCCATTCCATTCAATCGGTGTCCGGTTCGATGAATCCGAATGATCCAACGCGCGCCTATGAACCTTTCTACTCATTCCGGCACACGGAAGCCGGAGCCAGCCCGCGAACATTCTGGCACGGTAAGCGCGTTGCGACCGAGCGCGAAGACATGCCGGGAACGGACGTACATCTTTCTTTTCTCGACTTGAACTTCAATCCGGCGCTGCCCCCCTCTGAGGTGGTTTTTGCGCATACGCTCTGCCTGAACCGGGAACTGGCAACCGAGGTTCCGCCCGGCGGATCGCTGCAAATGGAAGAGGTGGGGCCGGTCACCGTAACGTGCCTGACGCGACCCACCGTCCCGGTCTACCCACCGCAGGGCGGTTCGACGGCGTGGCATCTGGTCTCCAATCTTTCGTTGAATCACTTGTCTCTCACCAGTGGAAAAGAGGGGAGAGACGCGCTCTGTGAGATTCTGCGCCTCTACTGCTTCAGCGACCAACCTTCCATCCAGCAGCAGATCCGAGGCATCCGCGCGCTCCAGTCGCGGCCGACGACGCTGCGCATCGGGTCCGACGCGTGGCGCGGTTTTTGTGCCGGAACCGAGATCGTGGTGACGTTCGACGAAAACCTGTATGCGGGCGGCAGCGCCTTTCTGTTCGCCACCGTGCTGCGGCATTTTCTGGCTCTCTATGCCTCGGTGAACGCGTCTGTGCAGATGGTGGCGCGCCGGTTGAACCACGAGGAAGAGTGGATGCGCTGGCCGCCGCTGGCCGGCCGGCAGAATCTGATCTAAGCCCGTGCTCCGCTTCAACCAGTCGCACGAAAACCCGCGATCGCTGGGAGAGATCCTGGATACCCTGCCGGATGTAGCGGATCTATTCGCCAAGCTAGGGCGCGACCCGGCCTTGAGCGAGCGAACCGCGAAGAAACTGGCGGAGATGAAACGACTGGTGCGGGCCGAGGTCACGGATTTCCCGGCGTTTCAGATTGCGATTCGCGCGGCCGCTGCAAAGACGGCTGAGGATTCCGCCCGATTCGAGATTCGCGACCAGGAGCTTCTGGACGCGGCGCTCGAAGCCGGGGACGACGAATCCGCCATCCTTGGAATTCTGAATCGCAACCCTGTCTATGAGCAGGTGCCGTTCGTTGAAAGGGTCCCGGTCCTACGAGGGGGCGCTATCACCTGGCTGACGCCGATGGAACACTCGACGATCCGGAAGCGGCCTTCCGATCCGATTCGCTTTCTGCAACTGGCGCAGGAACTGGACGGCCTTTATATGAAGGCGCATCCTTCCCGCCACGACGGGCCTCGCGTGGAAGTTCTGGGTGCTATCGCGCGGTTGAAGCGCGAGCTGAATCGTGATAAGGCGTACATCCCGACCGCCATTCAAGCGCTGGAAGCTAAGCTGGCGGCGTTTGAGACGGAATCGGTGCAGCCGGCAGCGCAAGCCGCCTGCGCCGCATTATCGGGATTGCTTTTGAGCATCGAACAGGCTCGCGTGGAATGCGCAGGAGGCCGGATCAGAAGAGGCCGCCGGAAGCAGTTGCGGGAAACGGGCGCTTCGGACGCCAGCCGCTACCTGGCCCACGCGCGTCTACACATCCCGCAACTGACGAGCCACATCCTGGCGGCTCTACTTGCCCCCGCACAACTGGAGGTAATCCGGTGGCCGGGATGGACCGTCATGCGGGCGGCGCGATTGATCCGCAACGAGATTCAAGCGGGCTTCTTCGACGCGGCTGAGATTGCCGAGAGAATTCGCAAGCTGGAAGCGCAGGGACTGTATGTGACGAGCCTTCTGTTCCCGCTGCTGCGGCTGCATCCGGCGCCGCGTGCCCAGGCGATGACGAGGGTGGGATGAAGCATGGCGGGACATGGTGTTTCAGGACAGCCCAGGAGATATCCGAACTTGAACCCGTCCGCGGCCATTCCCGTGGAGCGTGACAAGATTTTTGGACTGGACGCGTTTTTCGATCAGTTCCGTATGCGACGGGCTCGCGAGCACGGTCACTATATGCCGAACACGAAATATACATTCGTCAGGATGGAGAGCGGTGAAACGCTGATGCACCCCACTTTTCGTCATCCCGCGCTGGCCGAAGGGCGTCCCGTGTTGTACGCGGGCGAGGCGTGCTTCGATAATGGACGGCTCCAATGGTGGAGCAACGGAAGCGGCAACTATCGTCCGGACGCGGCTCACGCGGAACAAGCGGGATTGCCGATGGACCGGTTCTTCTCTTATGAGGAAGTGATGCGGGGGAACCATAAGAACGCCGCGGCGCGAGAGCGCAAGGCGGGCGTCGGCGTAGCGCTGCAGGCGAAAATGGCGAAGGCTGGGCTGAGTACTCACTGGCCGCCGGTATATTGCCCCGCTCCAGGGAGGACGAACTGATGGCGGCTCCCGGTTATGGCTGGCAGCGCGAACAGTCCGTCGCGGACTGGCTGCAGCACCAGCCGTTCCGTTTTGAGTTTCTCCAGGCCGTGCGCATCATTGAAGCGATTCAGCGGCGGCTGCGGACGACCGGAGTAAGCGAAGGGCCGGTGGAGATCCGGTTTCGCTCGCGTGTGAGCTTCGAGTTCCCAGCCAGTGAAGTCCAGTCGATCGATTCCCCGGCCTTTATCGGTCCGCGGGAGGAGAATTTCTTCACATGGCCCACGCATCCTGAAATTACAGTGAACTTCCTCGGGCTGGCTGGAGTCCTGGGGCCTCTGCCCGAGCCTTATGCGGAGATGGTGCAGACGGCCATTGGGCGCAAGAACCGGGCCGCCTCCGATTTCCTCGATCTGTTCAATCACCGGCTGGTGGCGCTGCTGTATCGCGCGCACAAGGCGCAGAATCCGCCGCTCACGGGACAGTCGCCGGACCGCGGCCAAATCGCACAGTATCTGTTCTCGTTAATCGGCTTGGGGCCGGCCGCTTTGCGAGGACGCGTGGGAGTGCCCGATCGGGCGCTGCTGCATTACTCAGGCTTGCTGGCCCGCGACGTTCGTAGTGCGATTGGTCTGGAGCGCCTGTTGTCGGACTATTTCGATGCGAACGTGCACGTCTTCCAATTCGTGGGGATGTGGCGCGCGCTGGACCCGGCTCAGTTCACGCGCATTGGGGCGGTCGGGAAGAATAGCCGAATGGGTGACGGCGCGGTGCTGGGAAGACGGGTTTGGGATCAGGGCGGTGGGGTAACGATTCAGATTGGCCCGCTGGGCTTCGAGCGATTCCAGAGTATGCTGCCCGGCGGCCGGGCGAATGACGCGATCGCCCACCTGGCGCGCTTCTATCTCGGTATAAGGCATCGGATAAACATCCGGCTGCTGCTGAACCCCGCGGAAGTCCCGCCGATGAAGCTGGGGTCCGCGAGACTGGGTTATACATCCTGGATTATTGTGGGCGGGTTTCGTGATTCCACTGCCGCCGCGGGCTACCGGGTCCCCGACTAATGGCAAGTTTGTTCCAACAAACGCACCGGCCGGCGAAGATCACCACGCCCCTCGGCGAAAACAAGGTGTTAGTCCGTAGTTATACCGGTGAAGAGCATTTGTCCGGGTTGTTTCATTACCGGATTGCACTCGCCTCCGAGGACGCTCAACTTACTTTCTCCAGTATGGTGGGGAAGTCGGTGACTCTGCAGATTCCGCAGAGTTCCGGAGACATTCACAACATCAACGGCGTGGTCGGCCGCTTCGCGCAATCCGGCCGGGACAGCCGCCTGGTCTATTACGTGGCCGATATCCATCCCTGGTTGTGGCTGCTGACTCTCAGCGCCGACTGCAAGATTTTTCAAAACATGTCGACGCCCGACATCGTCAAGAAAGTCTTCACGGACCTGGGATTCTCGGCCTTCAAGGACAGCTTGACGGGAACGTATCAGCCACGCGAGTTTTGCGTTCAATACCGGGAGACGGCATTTGCTTTTGTTTCGAGGCTCATGGAAGAGGAAGGAATTTTCTACTTCTTCAGCCATGACGCGTCATCCCACACGCTGGTGCTCGCCGACGACCCGAGTTCCTGGCTCACCTGCACCGGCCTGACCGCTGCCCGCTGCGCCGGCGGCCCGGACTCCTACGAGGCGGACGACACGGTCACCGAGACCAACTTCGAGCAAGCGGTAACGCCCAACCAATACAAGACGGACGACTATAACTTCGAAACTCCCGATACGGATCTGCTGGCAACCGCGATCGGTTCCGAAACCACGCGGACGATTTACGACTTTCCCGGAGTCTTTACTCAGCAAGGCGCGGGGGAAACAATCGCGGGGAACCGGCTTTCCTCACTGGAATTGCCCGGTAGCACAGTGGCCGGAACCAGCCGCTGCCGCAGTTTCTATGCGGGCGCCAAGTTCACTCTCAGCGGTCACTACCGGCCGGATTACAACACCGGTTACGTGATTCAATCGCTACGTGTGGAGGGGGACCAGGTGGAATACAGCAACTCATTCGACGCGTTTCCGGCCACCGCGAGCTACAGGCCGCGACTGGTTACACCGCGCCCTTACATTGCCGGCTCCCAAACCGCTCTCGTCGTCGGCAAAAGTGGCGAGGAGATCTGGACGGATCAATATGGCCGCATCAAGGTTAAATTTCATTGGGACCAGAGCACGCCGAAAGATGAGACGAGTTCCTGCTGGGTGCGTGTCTCAACCCCCTGGGCGGGCAAGCAATGGGGCAGCATCAAAATCCCCCGGATCGGCCAGGAAGTGGTCGTGAGCTTCCTGGAAGGAAATCCCGATCGCCCGTTGATCACCGGATCGGTTTATAACGCCAGCCAGACGGTTCCGTACGCGCTACCCGACAATCAGACGCGGAGCACCCTCAAGAGTAACTCGTCGAAGGGCGGGAGTGGATTCAACGAAATTCGTCTGGAGGACAAAGCCGGTTCGGAGGAACTCTTTATTCAGGCGCAGAAAGACATGAACCTGATTGTGCTCAACGACTCCACAGCCACGATCACGAAAGACGAGACGATCACGGTGAAAGGGAAGCGGACCATGACGGTGACGGGAGATGAGGCGCACACCAACCAGGCCAATTTTTCGTTGAAGGTTTCCGGGAACCTTACCATTGAGGCGTCGGGCTCGGTGAGCATCAAGGCGGGGACAACTTTCACCAACAAGTCCGGCACGGATATGACGAACGACGCCGGAACGACCTTGACGAACAAGGCGGCGGCCTCGCAAACGGTTGACGGCGGCGGCATGCTGACACTGAAGGGCGGCATGGTGAAGATCAACTGATGGAGATGGATATCTATGGCGATGCAGGTTTGTATGGGAGCGATGCTGCAGTGCAGTTTTGGAGCCGCGCCATCCAGTCTGATTGTTCTGCCGGATAAGCGTGTCCTCACGGGAACGCCCGCGGCCAACATCATGGATGGCAAACCGATCGTGAACGTTCCGCCATTTGGGATGTGCAGTTCGCTGGCGAATCCCACGGTGGCGGCGGCTACCGCGGCGGCCCTCGGGGTGCTGACGCCAATGCCTTGCATCCCGGTTACGCCCGCACCGTGGGCGCCCGGCGCAGCCACCGTGTTGATTGCCGATATGCCGGCGCTGGACAGTAACTCGATGCTGATGTGTACCTGGGGCGGGGTGATCAAAATCAATAACCCCGGTCAAACGACGGTGGAGGTGCCGTGAGCGAAACGATTGACTTCTCGATGACCAAAAGGCGCTTTCTGGCTTTCGCTGTGTGCATGGGACTAGGCGTGGTGGTTCTTTATCTGGCAGGTATCGTCACCGGATTACTGATTCGATCGGTCGCTCCGGCGTCAAAGACCGGATCTGTCAAGAGTCCTGTTGTGACGGCCGCCGTGAAACCGCCCGCCGGAACTCCGCCATCGCCGAAGACAGATCCTTCGGCCGGTGGCGGCGCTACGCAAACCCATGGCCTGACGGTGCAGGTGGCGTCATTTCGGGATCGCGACCGCGCAGAACGCTTCGCGGCATCTCTCAAGCGGCAAGGATTCGGGGCAGCGAGTATCGACGAAGTTGCATCCGCGGACCAGACGTGGCATGTGGTTCGACTCGGTCCGTATCAAGACTGGGATAGCGCCGCCCAGGTTGCCGAGGAGATCGGAAGATCCTATGATTTGCATTGCTCGGTCGTTCCGATTTAGGTCAGTCGGCTTCGTAGCGGAATGATCCGCCGGCGCCCACGCCGACACGCAGGCGGGCGATCTTGCGCCCGTCCGCGAGCGCGCACAAAATGCGCTCGGAAACATCGGGAATCAGCGTGCCGGTCAGGATGTGATCGATGTTCCTGGCTCCGCTTTCGGCTTCACTGCAGCGTGCGGTAATCTCTTCGATCAATTGCTCGGCGTGCTCCAGCGAGACCCCATGCGCTTGTTTCAGGCGCTGCGCGATCTTCTGGATCTTGAGTTCCGCGATGTTGTGGAGATCGATCGCGCGAAGGGAGTAGTAGGGGATGGTCACCAGCCTGCCGAGAAAGGCGGCCTTGAAGATCTGCCGCAATTCCACGCTCAAAGCGTCGAGCACGCGCGGAGAATCGAGCAGCTTCCGGTCTTGCGCCGAGACCTGATGAATCAGGTCGGAACCTACGTTGGAAGTAAGAAGGATCAGCGTGTTGCGAAAATCGACCACCCGGCCTTGTGAATCCTCAAGCACGCCTTTGTCGAAAACCTGATAGAAGAGCTCCATGACATCGGTGTGCGCTTTCTCCATCTCATCCAGCAGCAGGACGCAATAGGGCCGGCGGCGAACGGCTTCGGTGAGCACGCCGCCTTCGCCATAGCCGATGTAACCGGGAGGCGCGCCTTTCAGCGCGGAGACGGAATGAGCCTCCTGATACTCGGTCATATTCAGGACAACCGCGTTCCGCTCACCGCCGTAGAGCACGTCAGCGAGGGCGAGCGCGGTCTCCGTTTTCCCTACGCCGCTCGGGCCTACCAGGAGAAAGACGCCGGTAGGCCGGCCAGGGTCATCCACTCCGGCCCGCGCGCTAATCACCCGCCGGGCAATCGTATCCAGAGCGTGGTCCTGCCCCACGACGCGCTCCGCAAGCAGACTCCGCAAGTTCAGGACGCTGTGAATTTCACTGCGCAACATGCGGCCTACCGGAATGTTGGTCTGTCCCGAGATCACTTCCGCGATGACGCGCGCATCCACGAACGCCGGCACCAGCGGGGATTCGCCCTGCACGACGCTGAGTTCCGCTGTTACGGCGGCCAGTTCGTCGATGGCCAACTGATGATCGGGTTCACCATCCGGCGGAGGCGAGGACTCGATGCCGGCATGAAGTTCCAGCGACTTCCGAACCAGTTGCCGCTCCTCGATCAGGCGGTCCTCCAGATCGGCCAGTTGCGTTTCCGCGCCGGCCAGGTCGTCGAACAGCTCCGCTAAGCGCGCAGCGTGATCCACCCCGGCGGCCTTCTCGCGCTCGAGCGACCGAATCTCAGTTTCCAAGAACGCGATGCGGTCCTGCCATGTCTCGATGGGCTGAGGGGTTGCGTTTTGGGCGGCCGCGACATTGGCGCACGCGGTATCGAGGATACCGACGGCCTTGTCCGGCAACTGCCGCCCGATGATGTAGCGGCGCGATAGCCGCACGGCTGAAGTAATGGCGTCATCCATCACGCGGACGCCGTGGTGGCGCTCCAGAATGGCGACCAGCGGGCGCAACATCTGGATAGCCTGCTCCTCGCCGGGCTCTTCCACGTGAACCACCTGAAACCGGCGCGCCAGCGCCCCATCTTTTTCAAAGCACTTGCGATACTCCGCGTGAGTCGTCGCTGCGATGGTGCGGAAGTCTCCGCGCGCTAATGCCGGCTTGAGGAGGTTGGCCGCATCACCTTGTCCGCCGCCGCCGATCAACATATGCGCCTCGTCGATAAACAGAATGACGGAGTTCTTCGTGGATTGAACTTCGTTCATGACTGACTTCAAACGGCTCTCAAACTCCCCACGCATCGACGCGCCGGCGAGCAGCAAGCCCAGATCGAGCGTCATCACCGACGCCCGCGCGAGTGAAGGAGAGATATCTCCCGAAGCGATGCGCAGCGCGAACCCTTCCACGATGGCCGTCTTGCCCACGCCTGGCTCCCCGACCAGGATGGGATTATTCTGGCGGCGGCGAGTGAGAATATCCGTGACCAGGCGGATTTCGCGCGAACGTCCGAAAACAGGGTCCAGCGCGCCGGCCCGCGCCCCAGCGGTAAGATCCACTGTGTATTGCGCCAGCGCGGAGTGACCGGTGGGGCCGTCTTTTGGTGGCTGTTCCCGCAGATACACGGGGGCTTCATCTCGGCTGAGTAATTCGCCGAACTCCTGACGCATCACGCTCGCATTCAATTTGAGCCATTCGCCTGAAAAGCGGCTGGCCAATTCGGCTGCATCGTCGGCTTGCGCCAGCGCCAGCACAATCGCCCCCGAGCGGATTTCCGTCATCTCAAACTCCACCGAAGCGACGGCCCACGAAGCAGCCAGCAGTTTCACGAGCCGCGCCGAAAGAGACGCCTGCTGCTGGGAAGGATGCATGCGGTCGAGCGTGGAGTTGCACTGCGCGCGCATGCGCCCCGTATCGAGACCGAAATGCTGGAAAATCCGGCCGGCATCCGATTTCGGAGCACCCAGGATCGCCAGCATCATATGTTCGAGGTCGACTTCGCAGTTTCCGCGGGAAGCGGCCAGCGTCACCGCGTTTTCGGCCATGGTGCGGCAGCAGGCGTTCAGTTTGGAAACCAGGAGTTTGAGGTCGGTCATTCAGGCACCGGCTTGCGGGAGCATGGGATGGACCAGCGTGAAAATGGACCTCACTACCTCTTCGGCTTCTGGACGACCGGGCGTTCGCACCCACTCGTTTACCCCGCCGTAAATGGCGCCGCTGATGGTGGCGGCAATCAGTTCCGGGGAAAGCGCCGTTCTTGGAGGAGTTCTCGCGAACCCGGAGAGGATCATCCGGCGTACGACGGCCACCAAAGCGGATTCGAAGTGCTTCTCGGACTGCCGGCGTTCGGGACACTCAAAGCCCGGCAAGCCGGCCAGATAATCGCACATTGCCAGCGTGATGCCCATCAGCGCGGTCGGGCAGTGGCCATCGAATATGACACCGCGTTTGTTCAGCAGCTCCTGGAATCGGGATGACACCAGGCCTTCGAGCAAGGCGAATTTATCCGGGTAGTGGTCGTAGAACGTGGCCCGGTTGAGCGTTGCTTCTTCGGCGATCTCTCCCACCGAAATCTTCTCGAAGGACTTGGATTCGAGCAGGCGCTCGAGGGCATAGTGCAGCATCTTGCGAGTTCTGCGGATGCGCGGATCCACCCAGTCCGCGGTTTGTTGGGCACCGGTGACCATACTAAACCTCTATTCTTACATTTCTTGAGCCGTCACATGTTGGTTAAGCATCAGATGTGGCTAGGAGATCCGCAAAATGAAATTGGCTGCAACCATCGCTCGCTACCTTCTAGGATTCATGTTCACCGTATTCGGATTGAACGGATTCTTGCACTTCATCCCTCTTCCGCCGCCGGCAGCGCCGCTGGCCCTACAGTATATGACTGTGATGATGACTTCACACTATTTTGTGCTGGTGTTCCTCATTGAGCTAGCCGGCGGGTTGATGCTGCTCGCCAATCGATTCGTGCCGCTGGCTCTGGTGCTGCTGGCGCCCGTCCTGGTGAACATCCTGCTATTCCACAGTCTGATGGATATCGGCAGTATCGCCCCTGGTCTGCTGGCGACCATTCTGTGGTTAATCGTGTTCATCCGGTTCCGTGCCGCATTTCGCGGGATCTTTCAGGCGACCACGAATTAAAAGAGAGCAACCGTGGAAATCGGCGTCGACAGTTTTATCGCGGCTCGGAGAGACCCCGGCTCGGGCCATGTTGGGAAGGCGTCTGAAGCGCTCCGGGAGTTTATCAGCCGGATTGAGTATGCCGACGAGGTGGGCCTCGATGTGTTCGGGGTCGGAGAGCATCACCGCGAGGAGTTCCTGGACTCGGCGCCAGCTATCGTCCTCGCCGCGGCGGCGGCGCGCACGAAGAGGATTCGCCTCACCAGCGCCGTCACAGTACTCAGCGCAGCGGACCCGGTACGCGTGTTTCAGAACTTCGCGACACTGGATCTGATTTCCCAGGGACGGGCGGAGATGGTGGTTGGCCGCGGTTCTTTCATCGAAGCCTTTCCGTTGTTTGGGCTGAACCTGGAAGACTACGATTCGCTGTTCGAAGAGAATCTCGACCTGCTGCTCAACATCCGTGAGCATACCCACGTGCACTGGTCGGGCAAGCACCGGGCGCCTCTCACCGGTCAGGGGGTTTTTCCGCGGCCCCTACAGGAGAAGATTCCGATCTGGCTGGGAGTGGGGGGAACGCCGGAATCATTTGCAAGGGCGGGGGCACTGGGTCTGCCGCTGATGGTCGCCGTGATTGGTGGAGAAACACATCGCTTCCGGCCGCTGGTCGATCTCTATCGGGAGACGGGAAGGCGAGCCGGCTATCCGGAAGATCAACTCAAAGTAGGATTGCATTCGTTCGGATACGTGGCGCGATCTTCGGCGGAAGCGGCGGACGACTTCTTTCCGGGATATGCGCTTTGGGTCGGCACGATGGGTAAGGAACGTGGGTGGCCTCCAGCGTCCCGGCGTCAATTCGATGCCCAACTGGGACCGCGCGGCGCGTATCTTATCGGGGAACCAAGCGAGGTGGCTGAGAAGATCGCGCGCCATAGCGAGGCGCTTGGCGGGATTTCGCGCGTCACGTTTCAAATGGATATCGCCAATCTATCGGATGCGAAGCTGAGGGGATCGATCGAGATGATCGCTCAGGTTGCCTCCCACTTTCGTTAGTGTGCCGTTTCGAGCAGTTGGGCGGCATCTCCATCACCGGCCGATGCATCCCTTCCTCATGCACCTCTATTCACCCCTGAAGATTCGCGAAGTCACATTTCGCAACCGCATCGCGGTGTCGCCGATGTGCCAGTACTCCAGTGAGGACGGGTTTGCGAGCGATTGGCATCTGGTGCACCTGGGCAGCCGCGCTGTGGGCGGGGCCGCACTGGTGATGACCGAGGCGTCCGCAGTGACGGCGGAAGGCCGCATTTCTCCACACGATCTCGGAATCTGGCAGGACGAACATATCGCGAGCCTGGCGCGGATCACCACGTTTATTCGAGAGCAAGGTAGTATCTCGGGGATTCAACTCGCCCATGCGGGGCGAAAGGCGAGTACTCGTGTGCCGTGGGATCGCAGCGGATCCTTCATCCCAGAGAGTGAAGGCGGGTGGCGCACCTCCGCGCCGAGCCCAATCCCTTTTCGTGAAACGGATACTGCGCCCAGAGAACTGTCGCCGGCCGAACTGGGCGATATTGTTGATGCGTTCGCCGCAGCGGCGCGGCGTGCTCTGGCTGCCGGATTTCAGGTGATCGAGATTCACGCCGCTCACGGTTATCTGATCAATGAGTTCCTTTCGCCGTTGTCGAATCGCCGGGAGGATGAGTACGGCGGCTCTTTCGAGAACCGCATCCGTTTTCTCACGGAGATCGCGCAGGCGATTCGAACAGTCTGGCCCGAGTCGCTTCCTCTTTTTGCGCGCATTTCAGCTATCGATTGGGTGGAAGGCGGGTGGACTGTGGATGATTCGGTGAAACTGGCGCAGCGGCTGAAGCCCCTGGGGGTGGATCTGGTTGACTGTTCGTCAGGCGGGGTGATGCCGAACGCCAAAATAGTAGCCGGACCCGGATACCAGGTGCCGTTCGCGGCACAGGTGCGTCGCGAGGCATCCATTTTGACGGGCGCTGTGGGTATGATTACGGACCCGCAACAGGCCGAAGCGATCATCCGTGACGGCAGCGCCGACCTGGTGCTGCTGGCGCGCGAGTTTTTGCGCGACCCCTATTTCCCTCTGCACGCGGCGCAAGCTTTGGGAGTTGAAGCAACGCCTCCGGTCCAATACAAGCGGGCTTTCTGATCGGGGGTTGTGGTAATCCTTAGTTCTTCGTGACTTACAAACCCGCGATTGCTTCGGCGCTTCTGGTCTTGAGTGTGTCTGGCCAGCAGCCTAATGGAAAACCCTTGCGCGCACGCGATGAGGACGGCGCGGCTTCTCGCTGGCTGAACAAGCCGGTGCTGAAATCGCGGCTGCTCGATGACATGGAGAGCCTGAGCCACTGGGCATTCACAGGCAAAGGCGATATGGCGCTCTCCGATGCGTGGGTCAAGCAGGGAAAGCATTCGCTCCGTCTCGCATCGGCGACGGGCGAAGCTACCGCGGGTGGTGAAAGCGAATGGCTCGACATCATGGCCACGCGCCAATTCGCGGCGGAAGACTGGACCGCGTACAACCGGCTCTCTGTTTGGGTGTACCCGGATATCGAAGGTGCGCCCGCTATCTCCTGCTCGATTATCCTACATAACGATGGGACCACGAAGCTGCCGGACCGATATAACGAAGGCCGCAATGAGTCGCTGATTTTGAAAGACCATGAGTGGAATCATGTGGTGTGGGAGATTGCTCCGCTGGCGCGCGACCGGGTGACCGCGGTGGATGTCGCATACAGCCTGCCTAAGAAGTATCCCGAGCCCGCCGACCACACGATTCTGTATATCGATCAATTGGAGTTACAGAAGGTGAAGGCCGACCACGTGGAAGGCTGGGATGTTGCGGTGGGTGAGATTGCGTTCAGCGGTGGCGGCTATCAGGCAGGCGCCACGAAAACGGCGATCGCCAGCGACTTACAAGCTGCGCAATTCAGGATTGTGCGGGCGGACTCCGGTAAGACCGTGTTGACTCAACCTGTCAAAGCGGTGACTACGCCACTGGGGAAATACCAGTTACTCGATTTCTCTGAGCTACGCGAGCCCGGAACTTACCAGATTGAAGCGGGCGACAGGAGGACGCGGCCTTTTCGGATCGGTGACGATGCGTGGCGCGAGAGCATCGAGAAAGCCATGAATTTCCTCTACAGTGAACGCTGCGGAATGGTGATTCCGGGATTGCATGGGATCTGCCACCAGGACTGCTACACGGAACACGCCGGCAAGCGGATCATCGTGAACGGAGGTTATCACGACGCAGGCGACCTGACGGCGACGGGGCACACGCCCGGCATGGCTTACGCTCTGTTCTCACTAGCCGAACGCCTTCACAGGCAAGGCGAAGACGCGGCGCTGGAGGCGCGGTTGATCGAGGAAGCGAAATGGGGTTTGAACTGGGTATTGAAGACGCGCTTTGGCGACGGGTACCGCAGCACGGGCCAACTGATCAGTTACTGGACCAACGGCGTTATGGGCGATGGGGACGACCGGCACGGGGAAGCGAAGAACGATCCGGAATGGAACTTCCGTGTGAGCAGTGTGGAAGCACTGGGTTACCGGATGTTGAAGGATAGTGACCGCGAACTGGCGGATCTCAGTCTGGCGACGGCGAGGGAAGATTGGCAGTTCGCCGTGAAAGGCCTTGAAGCCGCAGCGCCGATTCCCGCGGTCTACGGGCAGAAAGACGAACTGGAGCGCAATTCGATCGGCGCGCTGGCTTCGGCGGATCTGTTCCGGGCGACCGGCGAGAAGCGCTATGCCGATGAAGCAGTTGTACTGGCGAGCCAGATCGTAGCGTCTCAGGAACGCAAGCTGCAGCACTGGAGTATTCCGCTGGCGGGTTACTTCTATACCAGTTCAAAGCGGGAGAATCTGTTCCAGCGATTCCATATCGGCGAAGAGCAGGCGCCGATTGTCGCGCTGGCGCGGATGTGCGAGCAATTTCCGGATCATCCGGATTGGATGAAGTGGTATTCCGCCGTAGTGCTGCACTCGAAATATTATCTGGAACGGGCGGCTGAGGTGAACGAACCATACGGGGTTCTGCCCGCCGCAGTCTACCGGGAGAGCGATGCGAAGACGATCAACGGGAACCAGAACTGGACCCCTCTTCGGGCCGCGGATGCCGAGGCGTACCTGGCGGAGGTACATGCGGGAGTGCCGCTCGGCGGCGAGTATTACCTGCGGCGTTTTCCAGTGTGGTTCGATTTTCGCGGCAATTTCAGCGTGTTGCTTTCGCAGGCAAAGGCGCTTTCGGCGGCCTCGCAGATGCGCGGAGACGCGCATGGGATCGACCTGGCGGAGAAACAGGCGGAGTGGATATTAGGACGCAATGCATTCGCCGCCAGCATGATGTATGGCGAGGGCTACGACTGGACGCCGCTCTATAGCGTGCGGTCCGGGCAGATGGTGGGCGCGCTTCCGGTGGGAATTGAAACCAAGGAATTTCACGACGCGCCTTACTGGCCGAACCAGATCTGTTGGACCTATAAGGAAGTGTGGACGCATCCGGTGGGGCGCTGGATCTGGCTGATGGAGGACTTAGCCGGACCAGCGGTGGTTAAGGGAACTGTGGACGCGGGCAGCGGCGAACCGGTTGAGTTTCGCGAGAAGTGGACGGGCGTGGTTACAACGGTGCATCCGGACGCGTCGGGCGCGTTTCGGGCGGTGTTGTCGGAAGGCAGTTACGAGACCAATCACGGTTTGCATCTGACCGTGTTGCCCGGCGGAACTGATCACCTTGATTTGCGCCTTCATTCGCGGCTGAGTTTTGGGATCGCAACGGAACAGCGGAAGGATTCTGGCGACGTGACTCTGCGAGTGAAGGTAAACGGCTGGGGTGAGCACCAGTTTACGATCCGAACCGATAACCTTGAAGTCCGGGTCGTGAACCTGCGGTCGCGGGGATCGTCGACGGTGGAATTTCACGGCCGCGTCATGGACCGCGAGTCGCCTTGGGTAGCCGTTGTTGTGCCGGACGGGGTTCTGGCGGAGCGAAAGGAAGCTACCGGCATTCTGCAATGAGAACAACTCGCGTGCGCGCCCACATCCTCCGTAATGCGGAGTGCGCCTGTTTGTGCGTTTGAGCCTGGTTTCATTCTCGAATCGATCGAGCGATTTCTGGAAACGGCTCGAAGACCCGCGTTGGTCGAGCCGGGTGAACCGATTTTATTGCTGGAGCGGGACCACTTTACGCTCGAAGCGAAGGCCGCGCACATTTCCCTGCAAGCCTGGGACGTGACCCGTAACCTCGTTCGGCGGGTTACGTCGGTGGGCCGAACGGAGAAGGGCAAGCTTTCCTTGAAGGTCCAGCGGTTTGCCGGACGCGAGGGGTCTATGCAGTTGGTGGACCTGGCGCATCCGCGTACGCAGGATTGGGAGCGCAAGGGATCGCGATTGGTGTTTCGCGAGCGATTCCGATGCATGCTGGAGAGGGAATTTCCGGGGTGGAAGGTGGCCGAGCTTTCGACCGAGGCTGATCTGCAGCATTCGTTGTCGCCGGCTTTCCCGAGGGCTTTTCTGACGCGCGGCACGCAGGCGATTGCCGCCATCGCCGCCCCTCCCGATTGCTTCGATTGCCCGCTGATGCTGAGCTTCGGGTTGATCTGGCTGGATTATGTGAGGCGGCGGAACTCGAAGCACGTAGTTGGCGCATTGACCTTCTGGGCACCCGCTCCGGTAGCGCCTTCGCTGAGCTTTTACATCCGATGGCTCGATTCGCGCGAGGCGCGGTTCGCGATGTATCTGTACTCGGATGAAGACTTCGCGATGGTGCTGGATCCGAGTAACTACGGCAACGTTGCGACGGAACTGGAGCCATGCCGCCGACCGCAGGAGTTGCCATTCGCGATTGAGTTTTCGGAAGCGGTGCCGCTGTCGAACGGGGCTGTGAGTTTGCGCGTGGCAGGGCTGGAGTTTGCGCGCTATCACGAGGGACGCCTCGCGAATGGGCGCGAATCCCTCACGCTGGACGACGCGCGCGCGGTGGCGGCTAGCTTGCACGGGATGCGAAGCGGGACTGCGCAGCGCAGCAAGCCGGTTTTCCAACAGAACCCGGAGGCGTGGTTGGAATCGATTGTGCGCTCGCATGTTGAATTGGTGGATGCTTCGCTGCGGGCCGATCCGGTCTATGGACAGGTGCCGGCGATTGCCGGGCAGAACCGGACGGTGCTCGATCTGCTGGCTGCGGAATATTCAGGCCGGCTGGTGATTATTGAGTTGAAGGCAGCGCAGGACATTCATCTTCCATTGCAGGCGCTGGATTACTGGCTGCGCGTGAAGTGGCATTTGGATCGGGACGAGTTTTCGAAGTTCGGATACTTTCCAGGGATTGAGCTGCGTCACGAGCCGCCGCGGTTGATTTTAGTTGCTCCGTCGCTGGATTTCCATCCGAGCACGGAGACGGTGCTCCGGTATTTTTCGCCGGAGGTGGAGGTGACGCGGGTTGGGTTGAGCGCCGATTGGCGCGAGAATCCGCGGGTTATGTTTCGGTTGCAGGGGGCGGAACGGCCGCACGAGTAACCCTGAGGCGCGACGCAAAGAAGAGAACGCCGGCGATTGTCCAAGCCAATGCGAAGACTCGCTCAACGGTGAGGGATCGTGGGCCAACCTCCGGTTGTCCATCCAGCGTCCGATGAAATACCAGAGCACGGGGACGGCGGCCGCGATGACCAAGTAGCCCGGAACGGTGCCTACCCGGGCTTCAAACACGGAGTCAACTCCGGTGACAGCAACACCACTACCGGGAAATTGATCCCCAGAGCGACCTGCATCGCCAGTGGACGCCCGAACCAGGCCAGCAGCAAGTAGGCCGCGAACTGCACCGGTGGTTGCAGCTTGCGATAAGCAACCTGCTTCATAGAAGACCAATCGCCTGCGCGCGATTCATGCCGTCCTTGACGCAATCCGGCATTCCGACGCCTCGCAGAAAAGCTCCTGCCAGATGAACGTCCGTGGGCATCGCAGCCTCGATCTGCTCGATGAGTGCGGAATGGCCCACGCCATACTGCGGCATCGAATCCGGCCAGCGGTAGACCCGAGTGAAGAAGGGCGCGGCGTCGATTCCCGTGATGCGAGCGAAGTCGTCGAGCACGTCAACGAGCAGAGCTTCGGTGTGATCTCCGGCCACGAAGCACCGGACGATCACTTTATCCGGCGGCGCCCGGTGCGGGAATTTATTGGTTACCCAGGTGGCGGCCATGATGGTTCGGCGCTCGCGCCGGGGGACGAGAAATCCAAAGCCGCGCGGCGGATTTGTCAGTTGATTCTGATGGAAGCCGAACGCGAAGATGGTCGCCGAGGAGTGGCGAATTTGCGCGAGAAGCTCACCCGCCACAGTTCCGGCGAGCAGCTTCGAAGACGAGGGTGCGCCGCTAGCGATGAGGATTTTCTCCGCCGGTAGCCATTCGCCCGCAACGCGAACGCGGCCCGGTTGCACGGCCTCAGCGGGGGAGCGAATGATCCGTGCACTGCCGGATATCTGATCCGCGATCTCGCACGGAATTTGACCCAAGCCGCCGCGCATGGATTCAAATAGCGGACCGACGGGCTTCGGTTCCCGCATTGCCCCGCGGAGCACGCTGCCCCGCACGCGCTCATGTTCCAGGAAGCCCGGAAGCACGCCGGCAGCACCGAGCGTTTCGGGCGTTCCACCATAAACGCCCGCGAAGATCGGCTCCGCCAGATACTCAACGGCTTCCTTGCCGAAATGGTCGCGCACGAATTCCGCAACGCTGCGGTCGCCCGCCGACGATGGGCCCCTGTCAGCTTCCAGCAGCATGCGCAGCTTGGTTGCCGGGCTCAACAAGGCGGACTCCAGAAGCGGTTTCCACTCGGTGGGCGCGACCATCCGCATTCCGCGGGGGAAGGGATGGAGCACGCCCGCTCGCAGAATGAATGTTTGGCGGATGGCCTCATTGCAGGGGATCACATCCCGGCGCAAGCCGAGTTCCACTGCAAGGTTGCGCAGCCAAGGCTTAGCGGCTAGCCAACTGTCCGCACCGCATTCGACGAGGCAGTCGTCTATGCGCTCCGAGCGCAGCAAGCCGCCGAAGGGACTTGGAGCGATGAGAACCACATCGCGTTTTTGCTTAACAAGTTCCCACGCGGCGCTGAGGCCGGTGATTCCTCCACCGATGACGGCGACCGGCACGGCTTACGGGCGGAAATCCCGCACCATCTGTACAACGGCCTTCACATTCTCGACCGGTGTTTCCGGCAAGATGCCGTGTCCGAGGTTGAAGATGTGTCCGGGGCGCACGCCTGTGCGGCGCAAAAGATCTTGCACCCGCTGCTTGAGCTCGGGCAGGGGAGCGAACAGAACTACCGGGTCCAGGTTGCCCTGAATGGCGGACCGGTAGCTGATCTCCATCCAGGCCTGGTCGATATTAATACGCCAGTCGCATCCCAGAACATCGCCGCCGGCTGCGTGCATTTCGCGAAAGAAGCCGGAAGCGCCTGTACCGAAGTGGATCACGGGAACGCCGCCGGAGCGAATGCGCTCGATCAGCGCGCGCGAATAGGGCGCGGCGTAGCGTACATAATCATCTGGTCCGAGCGCGCCGATCCAGCTATCGAACACCTGAATCGCCTTGGCGCCGGCGGCGATCTGGCTGATGGCGAACGGCGCCAGAACGTCGACAATCTTACCCATCAGCCTGCGCCAAAGAGTCTCATCCGAATACATCAGGCGTTTGGTCTTGATGAAGTTACGGGACGCGCCGCCTTCGATCATGTAACTGGCCATGGTAAAAGGCGCACCCACGAAGCCGATTACCGGCACGCGCCCGGCCAGAGTTCGCGTGACCAACTGAATGGCTTCGCCGACGTAGCCCAGTTCATCCACATTGTGCGTTGACAGCGAATCGATATCGTCACTGGTGCGTACCGGGTTATCGATGATGGGACCTTCACCGGTGGCGTAGCGCAGCTTCAGGCCCATGGGCTCGACGGGAAGCAGCAGGTCCGCGAAAATGATGGCGGCATCCACATCAAGGATCTCGACGGGCTGCAGAGTGACGGCCGCCGCAAGATCCGGCCGCTTGCACATCTCCAGAATGCCATGGTGGGCGCGGATGTCGCGATACTGCTTCAGGTATCGTCCTGCCTGGCGCATAAACCAGACCGGACGCACGTCGGTGGGCCGGCGCCGGCAAGCATCCACAAACCGGGTATTCATTGGAGCCACACGCATGGCTGATTTGCCTTCGCCTTCTCTTCGCAGAAATAGGCACGGAGCTTCCTCGGTCCGTGAGTCTTGGCCCATTCGAGCCCATTGATGAAATACGGCTTGGTCCACGCTTCGCTGTCGATGGTCAAGGGTGCGATCACCGAGACGGACAGCATGCCTTTCGCCGGATATCCGGTGCGTGGATCCATTATGTGACTGTAGATACGCCCGTCGGCTTTGAAGAACTTCTCATAGCTCCCGGACGTGGACATGGATTCGTCTTTCAGCACAACCTCCTCAACCGACTTCGATTGGTCATGTGGATCTTTGATCTCGATGTGCCAGCCATCTTCACCTGGTGGTGTCCCCATGGCGAATATGCTGCTTCCGGAAGCCGAAACCAGGCCCGCTTTGATTCCGTTACGACGGAGGACATTCACCATGCGATCCACCGCATAACCCTTTCCGATGCCGCCGGGGTCCATTTCGATTCCGCTCTTTCGAAATCGCACAGTGCTGGCAGCGGGATCGAGCTGCATGTTTTGCCAGCCGGTGATCGCGCGCGCGGTTTCGATTTCTGCTTTGCGAGGCATATGCCCGGTCCCTTTATAAAAGCCCCAAACACGCATCAATGGGCCGACTGTGATATCGAAAGACCCTTCGCTGGCGCGGCTGTATTCCACGCAGGCAGCCAGCAGCCCGAACAATTCCGGCGTGGTTTTCACCGGGCGAGCAGCCGCGAAGCGATTCACCTGACTCCATTCGCTCTCGGGCTTGTAATTCGAGAGCAGTTCGTCGAGCCGCCGGACTTCGTCGAACGCCTGGCCCACGGCATTTTCCATCGCCGTCTGATCTTCCCCGTAGACCGCAATGGAGTAAGTTGACCCCATGGCTGTCGCCGATTGCTCCAGGCGCAGCAGTTCCCCGCCTTGAACCGCATTTGCGGACAAGGCGAGCGCAAACAAGACTATAGCAGTTTGTTTGCGGGGCAAGCTATTGACGGCCACGTTTCTTCTCGGCCCGCTTTAGAAGCAACGCAATACGTTCGTCGGCATTGGGGAACCGGTCGCCCGAGAAACGCAATTCGGGAACGAGGCGAAGGTCAAGGCGCGAAGCCAACTCATGCCGCAGAAACCCGGACGCATGGTCGAGCGCCTGCACAGCCTGACGCACTTCTTTTTCGCCTTCGAGAGCTATTTTCACGTGGGCGTGCCGGCCATCGCTCGAAATCTCCACGCTTGAAACCCCGACGCCGGCCAAGCGAGGGTCCGCCATTTCAAAGCTGATGATTTCCGTCAACTCCTCCCGGATTGCTTCCGAGACGCGAGCCGTTCGCCTTTCGTCCATACGTCAGAAAAACTCCATGTCCGCGCGAACCAGATACCCGCCCAGCAGACCTGCACATTCATCTTCGACAGCTCGCAGCATGCGCTCACAGTGGCTTCGTTCCGAAGAAACCGTGGTGGCTGCGACGACCGACCATTGCCACGTTTCCTGTCCATCGATCTCAGCCACGGCCACGTTGAACTTGCTCTTCAGCCGCTCGATCAGGCTCTTGACGACGTGCCGTTTCTCCTTCAAAGAATGAGAAGCTTCGACCCGTATTTCAACTGTGAGCACCCCGATCGTGGCGGGCATCAGCGTAAAACTCAACCAAATGGTCAGCCCAAATCCGCAGCGATTTTCTCAAGTACGAAGGCCTCGATCAAGTCACCTGCGCGGGTATCACCAAAGTTATCAATCGTGATGCCGCACTCCATTCCGACGCGGACCTCGCTGACATCGTCCTTGAAGCGCCGGAGCGAACCCACCTTGCCGGTGTGAACGGCGACACCGTCGCGCATCAAACGGAGTTGACATTCCCGGTTTATATATCCGTCCGTGATCATGCAGCCGGCTACCATGCCGACCTTGGATACGCGGAACGTGGCGCGCACTTCCGCCTTGCCGCGCGGAATCTCACGGAAGACCGGGGCCAGCAAGCCAGCCATGGCCTTCTTGATCTCGTCCGTAAGATTGTAGATGATGGAATGCATCCGGACATCGACTTTTTCATGTTCCGCGGTGGCTTCCGCTTTGCGGTCAATCTTTACGTTAAAGCCGATCACGATGCCTTCAGACGCGGAAGCGAGCAAAACATCGCCTTCGTTGATGGTGCCAACGCCGGCGCGCAGCACGTTGACGCGTACCTTTTCCGTGGAGAGCTTCTGCAGAGAGTCGCTCAGCACTTCCGCCGAACCGGCTACGTCGGCCTTCAGAATAATTGGCAGTTCTTTGGTTTCGCCGGCGGCCATCTTCTTCTGGAACTGTTCCAGGGTTAGCCGCTTATTCTTGCTGCGCGCTTCCTCGCGGGTCTTTTCTTCGCGATAGAGAACAATCTGCTTGGCCTTGGTGGTATCCGTCACCACCTGGAATTCATCACCGGCGTCCGGCAATGATTCGAGACCCAGCACTTCGACGGGCATGGACGGTCCAGCCTCGCGAATCTGCTCGCCGCGGTCGTTAATCATGGCGCGCACTTTGCCGAACACCTGTCCGCAGATAAAGAAGTCGCCCACGCGCAGGGTGCCATTGCGGACCAGAACGGTGGCTACGGGACCACGGCCGCGATCGAGCTTCGATTCGATCACGGAGCCCATGGCGGGCCGCGCGGAATTGGCTTTCAGATCGCGAATTTCGGCCACCAGGAGAATCATCTCGAGCAATGTGTCGAGTCCTTCTCTGGTACGGGCGGACACCGGAGTCATAACGACGTCGCCGCCCCAATCTTCCGCAAGCAAACCCCGATCGGAAAGCTGCTGCTTAATGCGGTCGGGTTGCGCGTCAACTTTGTCGATCTTATTGATGGCTACGATGATGGGGACTTTGGCCGCGCGGGCATGGTCGATGGCCTCCAAAGTCTGCGGCATCACGCCGTCATCCGCCGCCACGACAAGCACCACGACGTCGGTCACTTTCGCGCCGCGCGAACGCATGCGCGTAAAGGCTTCGTGACCCGGAGTATCGATGAAAACGATCTTCTGGCCGTTCTTCTCGATGTGGTATGCGCCGATGTGCTGGGTGATGCCTCCGGCTTCGCGACCGGCGACATTGGCTTCGCGAATGGCGTCCAGCAGGCTGGTTTTGCCGTGATCTACGTGGCCCATGATGGTGACCACGGGGGGCCGACGAATCAGATCCTTGGTGTCTTCGGCCAGTTCGACTTCCCACATGGCCTCTTCTTCAAAAGTAACTGTGCTGGTGGAAGCGCCGAATTCACGGGCCATCTCGGTGGCCAGTTGCGCATCAAGCGTCTGGTTGATGGTCGCGAAGATCCCGCGATCCAGCAGTTTCTTGATAACCAGGTTGGCGCGAACATCGAGCTTCTCCGAGAGCTCCTTGACGGTGACGCCTTCGGAAATGGTGATGTCGCGATTGATCGGGGGTGGCCCCTGATCGCGCTCGCGGCGCACAGGACGCAGCAGTTTCTCGTCGTGTTCGCGTTCCCTGTCGCGAGGTTGCTGGGGACGCCCACGGCTCGGAGCGCGGCGCGTGTCGGGCGGCGCCGGGGCCGGAACGAGCCCAACCGCGCCCATCTGACCGCGAGGGCTGGTGGGGTGCATGGGACGCGGTCCGCCGGGACGCGGAGGGCCGCCAGTGCGCGCATAAGGCCCAGCTTGCTGGCCAGGGTATTGACCGGGGTACTGGCCGGGGCGCTGCGGTTGCGCCGTGCGGCTGGCTGGTCCAGGAAAAATGGGACGCCCAGGAACCGAAGATTGGGGCGGACGCTGGGGCACGCCAGGCCGCAGGGCCGGAGTACCGGGAGTGGCCGAGCGCTGCTGTCCGGCGAGTTTCTCCACCAGATCGGGACGGGGTGGAACGATCGGGCGGGGAGCGGGTTGGCCCGCCAGCGGGCGTCCTTGCATCTGCGGTGATGTCGATTGCGGCCGGGGCCCTTGCGGTGCGCCAGGATTCATTCCCGGGCGCGGCGCGCCATGTGGACGCAGCGGTTGACCAGCCTGTGGACGCGGCCCCGGCGCTTGCGGCCTCGGCGCGCCTGGAACGGGTGCTGAAGGACGGAGGGGCTGAGCAGAGGTGGCCTGCGGCATGGGTGCGCGCGGACCGGACAACACCTGCCCTGGGCGCGGCGGTCCGCTGGGGGCCGTGGGAATGGGTCGGGCGGCTGGGGGGGCAGGCCTTTGAGGACTGGCGGGTGGTGTTCCGGGCAGTGGGCTAGACGGACGAGCCGCAACTGATGGCTCGGAGGTGGACTGAGCTGGGGCGGACTGCGTCGCTGGCGCTTGTGGAGCCGCTGGTGCTGGCGCGGAGATCACTGGTGCGGGGGCCGCACTGGCTTCCCGCGGAGGCGCCGGAGGCGCTACCTTAGGAGCTGGAATTGGAACTGGGGCAGGTGCCGGAACTGGCGCCGCAGGCCGCTGTCCGCCTATTGGCGGACGGAGCGGATTCGCAAGCGGCGGCCGCAGAGACATCCGTTGAGCGGGCTTTTCTTCCGTGTCGCCGGTGGGTCGAGCATCAAGTGTAGAAGTCGTCTGTGCCGGCAAGTCGTCAGGTCTCGATTCCGTGCGGGTCGCGCTTTCGTCCGATTTCGGATCGAAAGACGCTCTTTGCGAGGGAGGCTGCAATGGCTCGGCGGAATGGTCGGATTCCAAATGCGGTGTGAGCCCATTTTGATGGGTGGAATCGGTTTCACCACGATATCCGCCACCGCCAACGAAAAAGTGACGCAGCTTCTCCGCCACGTCTTCGTCCACTGAGCTGGAGTGGGTCTTTTTCTCGGTTACGCCGAAATCCGGGAGTTTATCGAGAATCAGGTTCGCTTTGACTTCCAGATCCCTTGCCAACTCATTGATACGAATCTTCTTCATAGATAAAGCTGTTGTTTAAACCTGAGGGTTCGTAAGATGGCTGGCCGGTCCGCTTACATCACCCTCGACTCCTTTTTCCTCTTCGCGCTGAGCTTCCTGGGGAGCATGCCCCATGGTACCAGACGGCTGCGCCTCAACTTCAGCCGCTTGCCTTTCGTTTTGCAAATCATCGTTTTGCAAAGCGGACTCGACGACGGGCTCGCTATCGCCGCCCGCCGGCTGGACTTCCACGGACTCGGCAGATTCCGCCGCTGGTTCAGAATCTTCGGAATAGGGTTGGCCATAAAAGCTGTTTACGGCGGTCTGGATACGCTCGATCGTCTCAGGATCGATGCCGGGAATCTCCTCCAGTTGCTCTGGAGTCATATCGCCGAGCTTCTCCACCGTTCCGATTCCCCCGCCGACCAGCTTATCCACAACCTGCTCCGGCAGCCCATGATCGATGAGGATCGAAACCGGAGAGCCCTGGGCCAGAGCCGCAATGGCGTATTCCACTTCCTGACGCTTCTCTTCCTCGCTCTTGATGTCAATCTTCCAGCCAAGCAGTTTCGCGGCTAGCCGAACGTTTTGGCCTTTTTTCCCGATCGCCAGTGACAATTGCGAATCGTCGACAATCACTTCCATGTGCTTGCCGAGGGGGTCAATCACCGTCACGCGGCTGATCTTCGCCGGGCTGAGAGCATGGGTCGCGAACTGCACCGGGTCGTCCGACCATTCGATGATGTCGATTTTCTCGCCGCGGAGCTCACGGATGATCGACTGAACGCGCATCCCCTTCATGCCCACGCAAGCGCCGACGCAGTCCACATCGCGGTCGCGGCTCCAGACCGCGATCTTGGTGCGTTCCCCCGCTTCGCGCGCGCAGCCTTTGATGA
>Ga0182030_10002758_pt1 | contig 37424 bp, 29 predicted proteins | sample 812S3MmetaG_FD_121299 | JGI IMG/M metagenome (GOLD analysis project Ga0182030, IMG submission 121299) | Permafrost microbial communities from Stordalen Mire, Sweden - 812S3M metaG (Illumina Assembly) | ecosystem: Environmental > Terrestrial > Soil > Wetlands > Permafrost | place: Sweden...
CGATCACCGATCACCGATCACCCCTCAGCGATCGCCCTTAAACGAGGATGCGCTCCTCGGGGGCGGGTATCCCGAGCACGGCGAGCACCCGGCCCATACCGAGCCACATGCCGCAACAGATAGTCAGGTCGGCCAGCTCGTCCTCGCCGAACAGCGAGCGCAGGCCGTCCCAGTAGGCGTCGTCCATGGCCAGATGGTTGATGGCGAACCGTTCGGCGAACTCCGCCGCGGCCCGCTCCCGCGCGCTCAACGATGCTGCCGAGCGCCAATCGGTGACCTCCACGTAGAAGGGCTCGTCGGCCCCGAGGCTCTCGCCGTCACGGACCCGGGTGTCGCGGCACACCTTGCAGTCGTTGATCATGGCGATGGTGTAGCGGGCGGCTTCCCGTTCGCGCGCCCCCAGCTGCGAGTGGCCGTAGACGGCCTCGGACAGGGCGCCCATGCCCGCCGCCATCTCGGGCCGGTGCAGCGCCCAGTCCATCGTTTCGCCCATCACGGTCGCCGGTGCAGTAATACGTCCCATGGACGGTCAAGGGTAGCCGCGCGGTCCTATTCGTGCCCGGGTTCGTGCTCGGGTGGCGGCTCTCCGCCCGCCTTCCACCATGCGATGAGGCGGCGGCCGGCCTCCTCCTCGCCCAGGGGGCCTTCGTCCAGGCGCAGTTCCATGAGGAACGCCAGCGCCCGCCCCACCACGGGACCGGGGCTCACGCCCAGCAGCTCCATCACCTGGTTGCCGGTCAGGTCGGGTCGCAGGCGGCGCAGCTCCTCCTCCTCGCCCAGCTCGGCGATGCGCGCCTCGAGCTCGTCCATCCGTCGCGCCAGCGCCCGCGCCTTGCTGGCGTTGCGGGTCGTGCAGTCGCAGCGGGTCAGCTCGTTGAGCCGCTCCAGCTGGTCTCCCGCGTCGCGCACGTAGCGGCGCACCGCCCGGTCGGTCCACCCGAGACGGTAGGTGTGGAAACGGAGATGCAGCTCGACCAGGCGCACCACGGTGTCGATGTCGTCGGCCGCGTAGCGCAGCGCCTCCATGCGCGTCCGCGTCATGCGCGCCCCCACCACCTCGTGGTGGTGGAAGCTCACCCCGCCGTCGGTGATGGCCCGCGTGCGCGGCTTGCCCACGTCATGGAAGAGCGCGGCGAGCCGGAGCAACCGGTCCGGCGACGTCTTGTCCACCACGGCGAGCGTGTGCGCCAGCACGTCTTTGTGGCGGTGGATGGGATCCTGCTCCAGGGCCAACCCGGGCAGCTCGGGAAAAAAGTCCGCGGCCAGGCCGGTCCGCACCACGAACCACAGGGCCTCGGAAGGCGCACTGAGGACGACGATCTTGTCCAGCTCGTCGCGGATCCGCTCGCGCGAGACGATCGACAGCCGCTCATGCATGGCCTCGACGGCCGACTCCAACGCCGGATCGGGCTTGAGCGAGAAGCGGGCCATGAAGCGGGCGGCGCGCAGCATGCGCAGCGGGTCGTCCCCGAAGGAGATCTCAGGGTCGAGCGGCGTGCGCAGACGACCCGAGGCCAGATCGCCCAACCCGTCGAAGGGGTCCACCAATTCCATGTCGGGCAGGCGCAGCGCCAACGCGTTGATGGTGAAATCCCGCCGCGACAGGTCCAGCTCGATGTCGTCGCCGAACGTCACCTCGGGCTTACGCGAGTCGGGCACGTACACCTCGGCCCGGTGGGTGGTGATCTCGAAGAGCTGGCCGTCCCGCCGGCAACCGATGGTGCCGAAACGCGCTCCCTGCGTCCACACGTCGTCGGCCCAGCCGCGGACCAGGCGCTCGATCTCGTCGGGCCGGGCATTGGTGGTGAGATCGAAATCCTGATCGGCGGCGGCGCCGGCGCCCATGGGGAAGAGGGCGTCGCGCACCGAGCCACCCACCAGATACAGGGTGCGATCAGCCTTGGTGAACCGCTCGGCCAACTCGGATGTGGCGTTGAGAAGGGGGCGGAACCGCTCGGGTACCGGTGAGGACTGCACCTGACCACGGTAGTGCGCGATCTACGGTGTTCCTGTGTCGATGCGCTGGGCCAGAGTCAGCCTCTGCGCGCTGGCGATGTCCGCTGTCCTTCTCCTGGCGACATTCGCCGCCTCGGATGGGCCGCGGGCCGGAGCGGACACGGCCGGTGATGTCACCGCCGGGCCGGCGCTTTCGCTGGCTGCCCAGACGGCGTGGGTCAGCCCCGCCGCCCCGTGGTTCGCGCTCACAGCCCAGACCGGGAACGACACCGGATCGGTCGACGACCTCCACGTCGAAGCGACCTTCTACAACCGCATCAACGACGAGACCGAGCTCGCGCAGGCCACTCACGCCGTGCCGGAGAAGGGGGTCCTCGACCACTTCAACTGGCCCGTCACCACCACTTCCGATGGCCGTATTGCCGCCACCTGTGTCACCGTCCTCCCCGAACCGAGCGTCACCCCACCGGCGACCGCACCGCCGAACACGGTGGCCTGCCCGGCCGGATCTCCCACGCTCGTCCTCGGCTGCACCCCCGATGAAGGCATCTGCGGTGGCGTGTACCCGGTCTCGGTGGCGTTGTACCGCCAGGGCACCGCCGCGCCACTGGCCCGTTTCACCACCTTCCTCACCTATCAGGAGCCCGACATCTCGGCCTCGGACGGTCCGGACGGGCCCCTCCGGGTCGCCCTTGTCCTGCCGGTCTCGGGCCGACTGTCCCAGACCGGCCCGTTCCTCTCGGGCACCGCGCTGAAACCGGTGGAGGACCTGACGAGCGTCATCGCCGCGCACCGCGGGGTGGCCGTCTCGTTGGCGGCAAACCCGGTCACCGTGACCACCCTGGCGGCCAGTGGCAAGAAGGGGCGGCGGGCGGTCTCCCAGCTGCGCTCCCTGACCGCCGCGCCGGCGGGAGACGATCAGCTGCTCGCCCAGTCCTACGTCCCCATCGACGTAGCCGGACTCGCCGAGGCCGGCTTGACCGACGAGATCGGCGCCCAGATGGCCCGCGGCACCGCCCTCCTGAACGCCGCCGGGCTCCATCCCACCTCGGGGACCTGGGTGGACACGTCCTCGGACTTCACGGCGGGCGGTGGCAGCGACCTCGCCGACGGCCTGGCGGCAACCCAGGCGGACAACCTGATCCTCGACGACGCCGACCTCGCCCCGCTTCCCACGGGCCCGACGGTGCCGAAGAACCTGACCTTCGCGCAACCCTTCTCCCTCGGCGTGGGTGATGGCCGCCACGTCACCGCGGCCGCAGCCAGCAGCGAGGTGGACGCGCTTTTCACCGCCTATCCGAGCGACCCCGTCCTGGCGGCCAACCAGATGATCGCCGCGCTGGAGTTCACCCACTTCGAGAACGCCTACGAAGCAGACCCGCGCGGGATCGTCGTGGAACCACCGGCGTCGTGGCAGCCCTCGGAACCGTTGCTGACCACCTTGCTCACCGAATTGGCCGGCAATCCCGTCCTGTCCCCGGTCACCCTCAGTCAGTTCTTCGCCCAGGTCCCCAAGGGCGGCAACGAAGAGCCGGCGTCGCGCCACCTGCAGGCGGGGTCGCCGGCCAAGTCCGGCGTCATCGCGACCGCCACGGCGCGCCATCTGGCCGCAGCACGCGCCCACCTGACCTCGTTCAGCCACGCCGTGGGCGGGCATCAGCATCCTGCGGTGTTCGTCGAGCTTTCGGACCTCTTGCTCGCCACGGAGAACCGGTCGTTCGATCCCGCCCAGCGCGCCGCCGCGCTGGCCGTCTTCATCCAACGCTTCGGTGTCGAGGTCAACCTGGTCTCCCTGGCCGCCCAGAGCACCATCACCTTCACCTCGCGCACCGCGTCCATTCCCGTATCGGTGCTCTCCTCGGCCCCGTTTCCGGTGAAGGTCGTGCTGTCGTTGAGCAGCGACAAGTTCGCCTTCCCCGACGGCAGCGCGCGCACGCTCACCCTGGACCACCCCACCACTCCGGTGCGCATTCAGGCGCGCGCCATCACCTCGGGTGACCGGCTGCCCGTCGAGGTCACCCTGACCACCCCCGACGGCCAACTCGTCATCGCGCGCGCTGCGCTCACGGTCCATTCGACCTCCATCTCCATTGTGGGGATCGCGCTGACGGTGGTGGCCGCGCTGGTCCTCTTGGTCTGGTGGGCCCGGACGTGGCGCAAGGGGCGCAGGGGCCGTAACAGACGGCCGCGGGTCGCCGCATGAGTCGGGTCGCATGAGCGCGGTCGCATGAGCACGAACCTCCCCCCGCAGGCACCGGCGCGGCGCGACCTCTCCCTCTCCACCGCCGCCTCCTACGTCGCCCTGGGCACGGGTGTCTCACGCCTCACGGGACTCTTGCGGATTGTGGCGCTGGCGTGGGTCCTCGGCGCGGGTCACTTGGCGGACGCGTTCAACCTGGCCAACAACACGCCCAACATGCTCTACGACATCGTCGGGGGCGGGATCATCTCGGCCACCTTCATCCCGGTCTTCGTGGAGCAGCTCTCGCGCCGCGAGGAGGACGAGGCCTACCGTTCGATCTCGGCCATCCTCTCCGTCTCGCTGGTCGTCCTCCTCGGTACCACCGTCATCGCCCTGCTGTTGGCTCCCGAGTTCATCACCGCGCTGACCGCCCTCGATACGAGCGCCCACGCCCACCAGGTCCCCGAAATCGTACGCGAACGGGCTGTCGCGACCACGCTCCTGCGCTGGTTCGTGATCCAGATTGCCGCCTATGGCGCTTTTTCCCTCGCCGGCGCGCTCCTCAACACCCGCCGACGCTTCGTGGCGGTGGCCTGGGGGCCCATCGTCAACAACGTGGTCTGCATCGTCGTTCTGATCTGGTTCGGTCTGTGGGCCGGGCGTCACGCCAGTCTGGCCAGTGTCGCGAACCATCCGGGCCAACTCATGCTGCTCGGACTGGGCACCTCACTGGGCGTCGTACTCCAGGGTGTGGCGCTGATCCCGAGTTTGCGCGCCGCCAACCTGCGCGGGTTGCGGTGGCACTGGAACCTGCGCGATGCCGCGCTCCGCACGGTCATACGTCTCAGCGGATGGACCTTCGGTTTCGTGGTCGCCAACCAGATAGCGGTCTTCGTCATCATCCTTTTGGCCGGCTCGGCCGCGGGGACCGACCCCGTCTCCTCCTACACCTACGCCTACGCGTTCATGCAGATGCCCTACGGCATCGTGGCCGTCACGGTCATGTCGGTGGTCGCGCCGGACCTGGCGCAGCGGTGGACGTCGGGTGACCGGTCCGCTTTCCTGGCTCGGTTGGCCGGGGGGTGGCGCGCTGTGCTCGCCCTGATCATTCCCGCTGCGGTCGGAATGCTCCTCCTGGCCAAGCCAGCGGTGGCCCTGCTGCTCGGCCACGATCACAGCACGCCCGGGGACACGGCGATCACGGGGTCGGCCCTGGCCATGTTCGCCCTCGGATTGCCCGGTTTCTGTTCCTACCTCTACATCGTGCGTGTGTTGCAGTCGATGCAGCGGACCAAGGTGGCCTTCTATCTCTACCTGATCGAGAACACGATCAACATCGGCCTCGGTGTCGCCCTCGTCCATCCACTCGGCGTGCGCGGGCTCGCCCTCGCCCTCTCCGTGGCGTACAGCGTGAGCGCGCTGCTCGGACTGGCGCTGCTCCGTCGCTGGTTCGGCCGCCTCGGCACCGAAGGGACCTGGACGCCGCTGCGCCGGGTGGGCGTCGCGACGCTGGCGATGGGGGCCGTGGTCCTGGTCGTGTCCAATCTCTCGGGCGCCACGCACGGCCCGCTCCTCCTGGCTCGAGTGGTCGGCGCCGTGGTGGCCGGGCTCGCGGTCTATTGGGCGGTGGCCGTCGTGCTCGGTCGTCGAGCCGCCACCCGGCACCGCAAACTCCTGCGACAGACCCGGCAGTCACGGCGGCTGGTGGCCCGGCACCGCGCTTAGAAACACCCGTCGCGGCCCCACCGTGGCAGACTCCACCCATGCCCGGAGTGCGGATCGTGACCGACAGCGCTTGCGACCTGACCGACGATCTGGTCAAGCAGCACGACGTCATCGTCGTACCCCTGACGATTCGATTCGGGGTCGAGGAGTTCGAGGACCGGCGCGAGCTCACCCCCGAGGAGTTCTGGCGCCGTTGCCAGGGCAAGGGCGCCCTGCCCGAAACGGCTGCCCCCTCCCCCGGGGCCTTCATCGCCGCCTACCAGCAGGCGGCCGACGAGGGGGCCGACGCCGTGCTCTGCCTGACCATGTCGTCGAAGCTCTCGGCCACGTATGCCTCCGCCGTCACCGCCGCGGACACCTTCACCTCCATTCCGGTGCAGGTGTTCGACACCCGTTCGGTCACCATGGGCCAGGGTCTCACGGTGATCGCCGCCGCCGAGGAAGCCGCCGCCGGAGCGGGCCTGGAGACGTTGGTAGCCGCGGCCGAGGACCGGACCAGCCGGATCCGGGTCTACGGCGTGCTGGGCGGCCTCGAATTCCTCCAGCGCGGTGGCCGCATCGGCGGCGCACAGGCCCTGTTGGGGTCGCTCCTCTCCATCAAACCCGTCATCGTGGTCAAAGACGGCGAGGTGGCCGAGGAGTCCAAGCAGCGGACACGTTCGCGGGCTGTGAGTTACCTGGTGGCCAAGGTGGCGGCGGACGCCCCGCTCGAACGGCTGGCCATCGCCGACGGCGCCTGCGACGACGTCGACGACGTCGTGAAGGTCCTCTCCGCCCTTGCCGGGCAACACCCCCTGGTGTCGGTGCAGCTCGGTCCCGTGGTCGGTACGCATACCGGACCAAACACATTGGGGGTGTGCTACATCGTCCCGGCCCCTGTTTCGGCCTCCGGCGACTAATCTTTCGGCGTGGCCGATCACAATTTCACCGACGACCTGTCGAACCGCGCCCTGGACACCATCGACTCCGTGGTGGCCGCGGTCAACGACAAGGCCATCCGCCCTGCCATCGTGGCGGCTCGCGCCGTCGTGTTCGGGGTCATCATCGGGGTCATCGTCCTGGTGGTGGCGGTACTGCTGAGCATCGGGTTCATCCGCCTGAGCACGGACTACCTCTTCCACTACCGCGTGTGGGTCTCCTACCTGGCGCTCGGCGCCCTTTTCTGCACGGGCGGGATCTTCGCCTACTCCAAGCGCGGCGTCGCCCCGCACTCCGATGACTGAGCGCCGCAAGGTCGTCATCGTCGGCTCCGGCCCGGCCGGGTTGACCGCGGCGATTTACGCCGCCCGGGCGCAACTCGAGCCTCTGGTCATAGAGGGCGAGCCCTCGTCGAACAGCGACCAGCCGGGCGGCCAGCTCATGCTCACGACCGAGGTGGAGAACTACCCCGGGTTCGTCGACGGCGTCATGGGGCCCGAGCTCATGGGCATCATGCGCAACCAGGCCATCCGCTTCGGAGCCGAACTGCGCACGGCCAAGGTCAGCCGCCTCGACCTGTCCTCCCCCTCCCCCTTCCCGGTGTGGGTGGGCGACCCCGAGGCCGACGAGCCCACTGTCGAGGCCGACGCCCTCATCATCGCCACCGGCGCCCGCTCGCTCATGCTGGGCTGCCCCAACGAAGAGCGCCTGCTCGGCTACGGGGTGTCCACCTGCGCCACCTGCGACGGCTTCTTCTTCCGCGAGCACCACATCGCCGTGGCCGGCGGGGGCGACTCCGCCCTTGAGGAGGCCCTGTTCCTCACCCGCTTCGCCTCCAAGGTGACCGTCATCCACCGCCGGTCCGAGCTGAGGGCCTCGAAGATCATGCAGGAGAGGGCCTTTAAGAACCCGAAGATCGAGTTCTTGTGGGACTCGGTCATCGTCGACGTGCTGGGCGACACCAAGGTCAGCGGCATCAAGGTCAAGCACACCAAGTCGGCGGAGACCTTCGAGCTGCCGGTGACGGGCCTCTTCGTGGCCATCGGCCACGAGCCCAACAGCGCCCTCGTCAAGGGCCAGCTCGACCTGGAGGAGAACGGCTACGTGCGCACCATCGGCCGGTCCTCCCGGACCAGCGTGGACGGCGTGTTCGCCTGCGGGGACGTGCAGGACCACATCTACCGCCAGGCCATCACCTCGGCCGGGTCCGGCTGCATGGCCGCGATCGACGCCGAGCACTGGCTCGAGGAGCGCGGCGAATAGCCGGCAACGGCAAGCCTCAGCAGCGGGAACAGAAGCCTTACCCACGGCGTTACATCTAGGTGACAAGGAGAACGCATGAGCGAGAAGATTGTGACTCTGAGCGACGCTACGTTTGACGAGCATGTCAAGGGTTCGGATGTCCCCGTCCTGGTGGACTTCTGGGCTGAGTGGTGTGGCCCGTGCAAAATGATCTCACCGGTGCTGGAGGAGATAGCCGAAGAGCAGGCTGGCAAGCTCCAGATCGGGAAGCTGAACATCGACGACAACCTCGAGGTGACACGCCGTTTCGACGTGATGAGCATCCCGACGTTGATCCTGTTCAAGGACGGGGAGCCGGAGGTACGGCTGATCGGGGCGAAGCCCAAGGGTCAGCTGCTCCAGGAGATCGCGCAGTACCTGTAGTCCTCCCCCTTTCGCTGGGGGACACCGGTGCAGCCGTCTCGGACGTCCAGCGTCGGCTGAGCACGGTCCTTGGAGGAGGCGGTCCCCTCGACACCGATGGGGTGTTCGGCGACGGCACCCGTGCCGCGGTGGAGGCGTTCCAGCACTTGCGCGGCCTACGGGTCGACGGCATCTGCGGACCCCAGACGTGGAACACCCTGGTCGAAGCGAGTTTCCGCCTCGGCGACCGCTTCCTGTTCCGGCGCACACCCATGCAACGCGGCGACGACGTGGCCGACCTCCAGTTGAAGTTGAGCACGCTCGGCTTTGACACCGGTCGGGTCGACGGGATCTTCGGCGACCTGACCTCGCGTGCGTTGGCCGAGTTCCAGCGCAACGCCGGTCTCCCCATCGACGGAATCCTCGGGGGAGCCACCCTCGGTGAGCTCATGCGACTCGAGAGCCGTCACCATGAGCCCAAGTCGATCTCATCCGTGCGGGCCCGGGCCCAACTACGCCACGCTCCCCCGACGCTCTCCGGTCGCCACGTCGCCATCGGCGAGAACGGCGGGCTGGGCAGCGTGACGGGTGCCCTGCGGCGCCGGTTGGTCCTCGGAGGGATTCAGGTGAGCGAACTGCACCACCCCGACGACGCCACGCAGGCCCACGAGGCCAACGAGCTCGCGGCAGACGTGTTCGTGGGCCTTCGGCTCGATCCCACACGGGCAGAGTGCCACACCTCCTATTGGGCCGGGCGTCACGACGAGTCGCAGGGTGGACGTCTCCTGGCCGTTCTGATCCAACGATCGGTGCCCGAGGTGCTCGGGATCCGCGATGCGGGGGCTCACGGCATGTCGTTGACCATCTTGCGCGAGACGCGCATGCCCTCAGTGCTCCTCGAACTGGGTCCGGCTACCCTGGTCGTCGAGCGGGCGGCACTTTTGGCGACTTCTCTCGCCACTGTGCTGGGTCAATGGGCTGACGTTTCCTGGGATTGAGGTGAACGGAGGGTGACGAACCTCACCCAGAGATGAACGGTTCACAACAATCCACAACCTGTGCATGACATTGTGGATGAAGCTGTACGGAGACTTGACAGTTCCGTGACCAACTAGGCAACGCCGTCACCAACCATCGCCCTGTAGATACGCTCCAGGTCTTCCAGTGTGGCGAATTCCACGACCAATCGGCCCCGCCGATTCTGGATATCCACCTTCACCCTGGTGTTCAAATAGGTCGAGAGTAGATCCTCGAGCTCGAGGACGCCCGGCTCCGGAAGTTTCCTCGCCGCGGGGCGCCGAGGTGCCGAATCGGGGGTAGTACTCTTGGTAGTACCGACTTCTTCTTCAAATTCCTCCGATAATTCTTCCAGCGGAATGGGCGCGAACTCCCGGACGGGAGCGCCGGCCCGGACGATTTCCTCGACCGCGCGAACCGTCAAGCCCTCGGACGTGATCTGTTCGACCAACTTGTCCTGGAGTGTGCGGTCCGGCGTACCCAACAGGGCCCGGGCATGACCGGCCGAGATCGTTCGCTCGGCCAGCGCCCGTTGCGCGCCCGCGGGGAGCTGGAGCAGGCGAAGGGTGTTGGTCACGGTGGCCCGGCCCTTGCCCATCCTGGTGGCCACCTGTTCGTGTGTCAGCCCGAACTCATCGATGAGCTGCTGATAGGCCGCCGCCTCCTCCAGCGCGTTGAGGTCTTCGCGGTGGAGGTTCTCCACCAGCGCCTGCTCCAGACTGGAGACATCACCGGTGTCGGGCTGTACGAGTACCGGAATGGTCTGCAGGCCCGCACGGCGGGCGGCACGCCAGCGTCGCTCCCCCGCGATGAGCTCGTAGCTCTCCTCTTCTCCGTCGACCTCGCGTACCAGCACCGGCTGCAGCAGTCCCACTTCACGGATTGACGCCGCCAGCGATGACATCGACTCCTCGTCGAAATGGCTGCGCGGTTGGAATGCGTTGGGCTTTATGTGGGAGATGGGAACAACCCGAAGGGCCGAATCCGTCTCCCCCGTCGCTTCGGACGGAATCAATGCGCTGAGCCCCTTACCGAGTCCGCTGCGGCGCGCCATTACTCACCTCCTTAGCCAGCTCGCGGTAGGCCACGGCCCCCCGCGAGGTCGGATCGAACACAGTGATCGGTTGTCCGAACGAGGGGGCCTCGGACAGACGCACCGTACGCGGGATGACGCTCTGGCACACGCGATCGGCAAAGTGCAGCCGCACTTCGTTGGCCACCTCAATGGACAGGCGGGTCCGGGCATCGAACATAGTGAGGACGATGGTGGTGACCTCGAGCGACTCGTTGAGATTGGACGAGACCAGATTGACGTTGCGGAGCAGTTGACTCAGTCCTTCCAGGGCGTAGTACTCGCACTGGATGGGCACCATTACCTCGCCTGCGGCAGCAAGTCCGTTCACTGTGATGAGCCCGAGCGACGGAGGGCAGTCGATAAGGATGAAGTCGAAATCGTCGACGACGGTGTCGATCGCCTTCTTGAGCTTCATCTCCCGGCTGAATGCCGGCACCAGCTCGATCTCGATCCCCGCCAGGTCGATGGTCGCCGGCGCCACAAAGAGGTTCTTGACGCTGGTGGGCTCGATACAGTCCTCCAAAGACTGCTCCCGCATGATGACGTCGTACATCGAGAGCTCGAAGTTGCGGGCATCGATGCCCAAGCCCGTGGTGGCGTTGCCCTGCGGATCGAGGTCGATCACCAGCACGCGGTACCCGATTTCGGCCAAGGCAGCACCGAGGTTGACGGTCGTGGTGGTCTTTCCCACTCCACCTTTTTGATTCGCGATGGCAATCACCCGGGGCAACTCCCGGGGCGCGGGTCGCGCACCGTCGAGAAGGGTATTCGCCTCCCTACGGATGCTCGGGGTCCTCATCTGGGCCGGAGCCTCAGGCGGCGCAACGGGCGCCGCAGATGCGTATTTGGACTCTGCGACCGGTTCCAACACAGACGAATCAGCGAAAGGCTCTGGTTCGGGAGCCCAGGCGGCAGCAGGGGCATCGCTCGTCACCGGCTCGGGGGGGACAACTGGAGGTGGCTTCAGCGCCGTCGGCGGGGGAGCCGGAGCCGGAGCGGGAGTGGGGGCGGGAGCCGGGGCGGGGGCGGCGGCGGGAGCCGGGGGGGGGGCGGCGGCGGGAGCAGGAGCCGGGGCGACGACCGTGGCGGGAGCAGGAGCGGGGGCCGCGACGACGGGAGGCGGGGCGGCGGCGGGAGGCGGCACGGGAACGAAGGTTGGCGGCTCTTCAGGCTCCGGCGAGGAGAGCAGAGCTTGATCGAAGGGGGGCGGCGACTCGACGGGGGGTGAGGCCTGCGGCCGGGGCTCTGCGGCCGCGGGCGGGGGAGCAGGGGCCGGGGTGGGAGAGGGTGCCAGGGGTACAACGAGGCGCTCCGGCTCGACTGGCGTTGCTTGATCTGCGGTAGGGGCGTCGCCCCGATCGCGGCGGCGAATCCGCATCAGGCAGTACTTCCGATCCCTCGCGCCACAACGCCTATCCTGGCCTCCCGGCTACGCCAGGTCAAGGAAACTCTCATGTTTCACGTGAAACACTCTCCCAAAATTCAGATCCGGAGGCAATATGAGTCCGCAATGGGCGTTTTGAGTTCTCTGTACGGAACACATCCGGGTGAATCCGTTTTGTGGTGAGATTTGATCGTGGGACAAGCCGAGTGGATAGAGCAAAGGCGCCAGGACGGCGAGCTCATTGTGTGGCTGCGGCCCTAAGGTGAAAGGTTCGTGCCCGTCGGTCGGCTGGGACAGGACCTCTGCGAGCCGATCGACTGGCTCAGCGCCGAGCAGGCACTCGACGAGGCGGGCATTGGCTTCCTGGCAGGCCCGTTTGAACTCCGGCTGGAGGACGGGAGCTGGCAGCAGGTCCGGGTGGTCGACGTTTCCCCTGCTTTGATCCGGGTCAAGAAAGAGGACTTCGGGGCGATTGGAGGCCCTCGGGTGGAATACACCTTGCCGTTCCCGGCTCCGGGGAGGCTCCGGCCGGCTTCCGCTGGATCGGGGCAGTAGCGCCGGCGGCCGAAACGGCCCTCGAGGAAGCGCCGTGTGCACCTGATCTCGATCTACCAGGAGCACCGGGGGCCTTATCGCTTGAGCTCTCCGCCCTGTCGCTCACCCTGAGCACGCTCTCACCCTACGTGGCGAGAAGTGCCTGGACTTGTCCGGCGGGGGTGTCATCCGTCAGCGTCGACGACGATGCCAATGAATAGAGGTCACCGAATCAATGAAGTGGGGGGCCAGGCGAACATCGACTCCGAGCCGAGAAGATCGAACGGGCGCTGCGAAAGGAACAGTTGAGGCACCGGCGGCGGCTCCCAACGCTCACCGGCGCGGCAGTTGCTCGATCGGCGATGGCGTGGACCACTACGTTCACCGCCCAGATCGACGACCTCGAGCCACGCCTGTCGGGACCACTTGAGCAGCACCCGGACGCCATGGTCGCCTCTCCGTCCCGGAACGAGGGACGGTGCTCGGCGCTGTCCCTGTGAGCTCCTGAATACGAGCAGTGGGAGAGCGGGTGCGGTCATCAACGAACTCGCCCGAACCTGAAAGCCCGAAACAACTACCCCAGCTGCAGGCCAGGAGCACGACCGTCGTCGGACCCTACGCCAGCTGGCCGTGCGCCGGCCGGCGCAAGTGAGCTGGCCCAGTGAGACGTGGCGTCGCCTGGGCGCAGCCCGTGTTGGCCATCATCGACTTCGAAGCGCTGCGGCGGGGTGAATGGTTTTCGACCGGTACAACTTCTGGTACCAGTCAAAAACATCACCAGCGCAACCATCGTCGAGCTGCTCGGCTGATTTCCACCTTCTTGGGCGTGGCCGAGTGGGACCGGCCGAGTGAGGCGTGGCTAGCTTGGGCGCAGCCCGTGCTGGGCGAACCGCCTGATCATGAAACTTCCACACAAATCTCGATCGGGACGTCCTCCACGACACATTGTCGCCTTGTCGCCGGATCGCCGGACCTGAGATTGGGGCTTGACCTCTTTAGGACCGTCGAGCGTGTCGTGGCGGGACCAAGTCCGGTCCGGCACAGAGGCAAACCTCACGAAGCCCACGTTCAGACTCCGATGTGGACCAATCCAGTGGCCGGGGGAGTCTCGAGCCCACTCGACTATGTTTCACGTGGAACATGCCGATTGCCGCTCAGAAAAGAGGTCTCTTGCTCGGAACCCCGTTGCGGCGTGGGAACCGATCCGGGCAGAGGACGGCTTGGCGAAGGATCTGGTAGCCAAACTCGGTCCGAACCGACTCCACCGGTTTCAGCCCGAGTGGCGCCAGCTCGACCGCAGGCCAGCGCCCGGTCTCCTCTGCCATTGGAGGCCGTAGGTCTTCCTGATCCAGTGCCGGATCTGCATCGAGGGCTGCCGTGACGTCCTCACCCGGAGGTTCAGAGACGATGAGCCATCCCTCAACCCGCAGGAAGGGGGCGGCACACTCCGCCACGACCGCCGGCGATCCGAAGGAGCGCACCACGACCCCGTCAAACGTGGCTCTGTACAGGGGATCCCGACCGCAGATCTCCGCCCGCTGGTGCACCACGCTCACCCGCTGTTGCAGGTCGCACGCGACGACGGCCCGCTCGAGGAACTGGGCCCGGCGTTCATTCGCCTCGAGGAGCACCATGGTGGCTTCTGGCCAGGCTCCGGCGACGACCAGACCGGGGAGCCCGCCGCCAGATCCGAGATCGAGGATCCGGGGACTTTCCCCCGCTGCCTCCAGGCGGGCCAGGGCTACAAACCCTCTGGCGTGACGCAGGTGACGATCGATAGGCCCAGGACCGAGGAATCCGGCATCGCGCGCCCCGACGAGGATGTCCTGCAGCGTTCCTGGAGCTATCCCATCCCGGTCGGTGTCAGGCACCGACGCTACCGGTCAGCCGGCCGGGGCGATGACGATGTAGCGGTTGGGGTCCTCCCCCTCCGAACGTGTGGATACGCCCTCAATCTCGTTGACGGCGTCATGCACAGCCTTGCGGTCCGCCGGGCTCATCGCCTCCAGCGCCTTCTCCTGGCCCGTCGCAATGACCTCTTCGGCGATCTGGGTGCTGAACCGCTTCAACGCAGCGGACCGCTTCTCCCGATAGCCGGCCACATCGACGAGGATCCGATCCGTCCTCGACGGGCATTGCCGCTGCACCACTGCGCGTGTCAGATCCTGCAACGCACTGAGGGTCGAGCCCCGCGGCCCCACCAGAAGTCCCAGGTCCTCGCCCATGGCGGCGATCTCCACCGTCTCGTCGTCGAGCAGCCGCGTCTCCACCGACGCCGAGACCCCGTATTCACTCAGCAAGCCAGCCAGGAACGCTCGGCCCACCTCACCTTGCTCTTCGAGCGTCATTCCTTCGGCCATGGCAACTGTCTCCTTCGGTTCTTTGGTGCGCTGCGTATCCCACTCCGCCGATCCCGACTCCTGGCGGGGAGACCTGGTCACGGAAGCTCCGTTTTGCGAACTGCCCGACGAGCCTCCGGTTCCGGACTGGCTGCGGTTGCGGCGACGTCGAGCGGATCGACTCGTCCCCGCTCCGGTGCCCTCGGTCGGCCGATTGGCTGCCGGCGTGCGCGTCTCACCCCGAGGCGTGCCTGTACGAGCTCCCGGACCGCTCGACCCCTGGGCGCCCTTCGGGCTCCTGTTCCGGTCGCGGGACCGCTCCCGCTTGGGACGGGCGCCCACTGGGCGCACTCTGGCCCGCACCCGGGCCTCGACCCTCATGCGACCGAACAGGCCCGTCTTCGGTTCGGTGACGACGATGACCTCCGCATCGCCCACCGCCACGCCGAGCTGGTCGAGCGCGAGCTCGGTTGCTTCGGCAATGGTCTTTCCGGCTACTTCAACCCACTCCACGCTCTATCGAGCCTTTCTCGTCCTCTTGGATCGCGAGCGCGGGTGCTCTTTGGGCACCACCACGGGCTCGATCTCCGCGTCATTTGATGTGTTGCTCCCGTTGCCGGCTTTCGCCGCAGCGGAACTCCTCCCGTTGGTCGGGCGCCTTCCGTTCGGCTGCGCCCTGCCGTTCGCCCCCGTCTTTCCTGTCGTTTGTGCGCTACCGTTCGCGCCGTTCGTGCGCTTTGCCGCCGCGGCGCCCTTATTTGGCGATTTTGCCGTGCTCCCGGTGGCCTTTTCCGTGCCCCCGGTAGCTTTCGCCGTACCGGACGCAGGCTTTCCCGTGCCCGTCTTCCCCGTACCGGTCCCGATCGCCTTCTGCGGGGTCCCACTCTTCGGTGGTGCGGCAGCGCCCCCGATCTCCCGCTCCGCCGCGGCAACGGGCGTGACCATCCCCGTGCGGAACATTATCTCTTGCGTACCGATTCTCATGGCCGATGAAACCACCATGTAAATGGTTGCTCCGGCGGGCACTCTTAAGTAAATGACACCGAAAATAATCGGGAAGAATTTCTGCATTTGCTGCATCTGCGGATTCGCTGCTGCAGCCTGCGGATTTCGGCTGTTCATCTGCTTCATTTGGTAGTACTGCAAGAAGATGGCCATCCCGATCAAGACCAGGTAGGGGATGACAAGTACCGCCTGATTCGAGCCATGGTGCGTGAACGGAGAAGACGAAAGATCGGTACCGAACCATGAATGCATCTGGCCCTTGTTCTGGACCAGATTCTTGTAAATTTCAGAACCTTTTGGAATATATCTCGGGGTTGCCTTTATGACCTGTCCGGCCTTGTTCAAGGTGCCAAATGACAAGCCACGGATAAGTGAGTACAGAACGATCAAGAACGGCATCTGCAAGAGGCTGGGCAGGCAGGCACCAAAAGGGCTCGTGCCGTTCTCCTTGTACAGCTTCATCATCTCCGCATTGAGCTGCTCGCGGTTCTCCGGGCCCTTGAACTTGGCCTGGAGCTTCTTCATCTCCGGTTGCAGCCGTTGCATGGCCAGCATCGACTTGGTGCTCTTGACCGTCACGGGGGTGAGGGCGAGCATGATCACCACCGTCAACCCGATGATGGCGATGGCGTAGTTCGGTATGACGGAGTAGATGCCCGCCAGGATCAGGCCGAAGAGCTCGAAGAGGGGATGGAAGACCTCCCCGATGTCCTTGAACAGGGCGTTCTCAGCCAGAAACGTCATCGGGGGCGTCCCGTCCGCGACGCGTCGTGGGTGTGGACGGGCAAGGGCACCAGATCGACACCGTGCGGGCCGAAGGGCCGGCACCGGACAAGGCGTCGGGCCGTGAGAGCGAACCCACGCCAGAACCCGTGGTCAGTGAAGGCCTCGACGGCGTACTGCGAACAGCTCGGGTAGAACCGGCACGGAGATATCCGGCCGGACGCCGCGGCCTGATAGGCCTCGATCACCCGGACCGCGGCCCGCACCGGCCGACTCAGTACATTTTCGCTGTTCACGGCTGTACCCGGGCCGGCGCCGCGGCGCGCTGGAGGGCGCGTTGCACGTCGGCCACGAACACGTCGGGCCGGACGTTGGCGGCTGCCGGCTCGACCCGGAGGAGATATGTTCCCCGGGGAAGGGTGGGGGCAATCGCCCGGGCCGACTCACGCATGCGCCGGCGCAGCGAGTTGCGGACGACGGCGTTACCGCAGTGCTTCCCAATTGCGTACCCTACCTGGGGATACACGCCCGGGGATTCCGGTGCGGCGGGCACGAAGGTGGCTCGGACGGGGCCGCAACTCGCCCGGGCCCGGGAGCGTTGCAGCTGCCTGAACGCAGCGCGGGTTTGAATTCTTCCAACCTTCCGGGTGGGCACGAGCAGCTCAGACGGTGAGACGGTGGCGCCCCTTGAGCCGCCGCGACTTCAAGATCGCCCTACCGGCCCGCGTGGACATGCGCTTGCGGAAACCGTGGGTCTTGGCCCGCTTCCGGGTATTGGGTTGATAGGTGCGCTTCACGTCATTCAGCCTTTCGCCACGCTTGTTCGGCACCAGGAGCCGGGGCGTCGCAGAGTTCGGATCACCAACTGGTCAGCCGCCAGTGGTCATGGGGTGCAGGCCATGTTAGGCGCGAATCGCCGATGCCCACTAGTCGGTCGGTGTGGGACGGTGTACCTTCGATCAATTACCCGCACCGAGGAACGTTCAGCCATGCCCAGGACGCCGCGGACGGAGGAAGGGCAAACGGACGACGCGGTGAATCAAGCCGGAGAACTATGGAACCGGTGTACGGGATCGCTGCGCGAGCAGGTTTCGGAGACCACGTGGCAGCTCTGGCTGTCCGGCATCGAACCGGTGGACTACGCCAACGGGGTCTTCGTCCTCTCGGTGCCCAACGGTCTGATCCGCGAACGGGTCGAGACCCGCTACCTGCCGATGATCGAAGACACCCTGGCCAACGAGGTCGGTTCCCCGGTCCGCGGGCGACTCGAAGTACAAGAACAAGAGCCCAACCAGCCCGAACAGGACCTGTTCTTGGACAGCCAGCCGCCGCCCGAGCCAGCGCGGCGGCCCCCGGCGCTGCCCCAGAACAACACGAACGGCCGCGACACCCCGGCGGTGCAGCTCGACCCGAAGTTCGTCTTCGAAACCTTCGTCGCCGCCTCCTCGAACCGCCTGGCCCATGCCGCGGCCCAGGCGGTCGCTGAAACCCCTGGTAGATCGTATAATCCGCTCTTCATTTACGGTGACAGCGGGTTGGGGAAAACCCACCTTCTCCACGCCATCGGCAATTACGTCTCCGAGAACTTCAACCGGCGCAAGGTCCTCTACGTCACCACCGAGACCTTCATGAACGACTTCGTCGACTCCCTCCGGACCTCGACGACGCTGGCGTTCAAGCGCCGCTACCGCGAATGCGACGTCCTCCTGATCGACGACGTCCAGTTCATGGAGAACAAAGAAGGGCTCCAGGAGGAGTTCTTCCACACCTACAACGATCTCAAGGGAGCCTCCAAGCAGATCGTCCTGACCTCTGACCGTCCCCCCAAGTCGATAGAGACCCTGGAAGACCGGCTGCGCAGCCGGTTCCTCTCGGGTCTGATCACCGAGATCGACCCTCCCGACCTCGAGACCCGCCTGGCCATCCTCCGCTCGAAGTCCGAGAGTGAGCGCCAGGAGGTCCCCGACGATGTCCTCGAGTTCATCGCCACGCACGTAAAGAACAACATTCGGGAGCTGGAGGGAGCCCTCACCCGCATCAGCGCGTTCGCGAAGCTCAACCAAGAGGCGATCTCGCTGGCCCAGGCGGAGCGGGTGCTCTCCGACATCGTCCTGGCCGGCGAACCCCGCCGCATCACCCCTCAGATGATCCTCGAGGCCACGGCGGCCAGTTACGGCTTCACCATCGACGCCATCTGCGGGCCCAGCCGGACCCGGCCCCTGGTCACGGCGCGCCAGGTGGCGATGTACCTGGTCAGGAACCTCACCGACTACAGCTACCCGGCCATCGCCCGGGTCTTCGGCAACCGCGACCACACCACGGTGATCCACGCTGTGGACAAGATCACCGGACAGATGCAACAGCGGCGGCAGATCTATGAGCAGGTCACCGAACTAATCCAACAGGTTCGTGCCGGAACTTGAACCGTGCACGACGTCAACAAGCTGTGGATAACCTTCCTCACACTGGGGACGGGGTGCCCGTCCGTCCCCAGGCCGTTCTCCCCGCCGAAAAAGCGGGGCGAAAAGGGGTGTGTCACCCACACGGCCATGGGGACGGTTTCCCTCCCATCCACCAGGGTGAAGTACTCGTCGTCCACAATCCACAGCCCTTATTACCTTTACTACACACATTTCTCTCCACCTCACACATTGGTGACTGGGGACACAGCCGAAAGGACAGGCTCCGGTGAAGTTCAGATCCGAGCGTGATTCACTCATTGAGATGCTGGCCACGGCAGGTCGTGCCGTCGGCGCACGCGCCACCTCGTCCCCGGTGCTGTCCGGCCTCCTGCTCTCGTGTACCGGCAACGTCCTCTCGGTGACCGGGACCGACCTCGACCTGACCATTCAGGTCGTCCAGGAGGTGATCGGGGTGGAGGACGGAACGTGTGTCGTTCCCGCCCGGCTCTCCACCGACATCGTCCGCCGGTTGGAGCCCGGTGCGGTCACGTTTGACGACGACGACGACCACATCACCATTTCGGCGGCCCGATCGAACTTCAAGTTACGCACCTATCCCGTAGTGGAGTTCCCTTCGGTCGGGCGGACGACCGAGGCGACCACCCAGCTTCCCGAGCAGGCATTGAGTGAGGCCGTCCGTCAGGTCGTGCGAGCGGCCTCCCACGACGACGCCCGTCCCCTGCTGACGGGCGTCCTGTTGTCCCGGGTGGACGGGTCCATCCGCATGGTGGCGACGGATTCATACCGCATGGCTCTGCGTGATTTGCCCGGGATCTCCGCACTGCCCGGGGAAGAGGACCTGCTGGTGCCGGCGCGCGCGCTGGCCGAGCTGCAGCGGCTGCCCGCGCAGCGCGGCGGGGAAGAAGGTGGGGGCGGCCAGGTCGGCGTCGCGGCCAGCAGCAGCGAGATCACGTTTTGGCAGGGGAACGTCCAGATCAGCACCCGGCTGCTGGAGGGCCGCTACCCGGACTACAAGCAGCTCATCCCCGACCACTACCCCAACCGGCTCCACCTCGGGAAAGAATCGTTCCTGGCGGCCCTCCGGCGCGTGCAGCTCCTCGTCCGGGACAACACCACCCCGGTGCGGCTGTCCATGCGCCAGGGCGGCGTCGACCTGACGGTGGTCAGCCAGGAGGTCGGTGACGCCTCGGAGTCCGTCGACGGTGACTTCACCGGAGAGGATCTGGTCATCGCCTTCAACCCGTCCTACCTGATCGACGGTACGGAGGCGGTGCAGGGTGACGAGGTGATTGTCGAGTCGGCCGACGCGTCGCGGGCGGCGACGGTACGGGGAGCCGACGATGATCACTTTCGCTACCTGCTGATGCCGGTTCGAGTGTCTTGAACAGGGATTTCTTGTTGCGGTGAGCCTGGATCGAATCGAGCTCTTGGACTTTCGTATTTTTACCGCGGCAACGTTCACCCCGGAGGCCGAGGGGACGACGGTGATCAGTGGTCCGAACGGAACGGGAAAGACCAGCGTGCTCGAGGCCATGGTCTACCTGGGTACCCAGCGCTCCTTTCGCGGGGCTCCCCGCGAGGCCATGGTGCGCACCGGCGCCGACCGGGGCATCATCCGGGCCGAGCTGCGCGGTGCCGCGAGCCCCACGTTGGTAGAGGCCGAGATCCTGCTCGCCGGCCGGAGCCGTACCCAAGTCAACCGGAAGACGGCCAGCGGGCGCAAGGACCTGGCCGTGGCCGCCCCCTGCACAATTTTCTCACCCGAGGACCTGGCCCTGGTCAGCGGAGGGCCGCGCGTTCGTCGTGAGCTGCTCGATGACGCACTCGGGTTGGTGGATGCCGAGGGAGCCCGGGCGGCCGACGAGGTGGATCGCGTGCTGCGCCAGCGCGCCGCCCTGTTGCGCCAGGCGGGAGGGCGGGTCAGCGCCGACGTGACCAGCACGCTCGACGTATGGGACCAGCGTCTGGCGGATGCGGGGAAGATCCTGGTTACCGCGCGCGAACGCCTTGTCAGCGCTCTTGATGAGTTCGTCGGCCCGGCCTACGGCCGTCTCGCCGGCGTTCCGGACCAGTTGGTGATCAGTCAGCAGTACGTCCGGAGCTGGTCGGGGGAGCTGCTCACTGCATTGGTGGAGCACCGGAAGGACGACCTGCGCCGGGGCGTGAACACGGTGGGGCCGCATCGGGACGATCTCGTGTTGACCCTGGACGGACGGGAGGCCCGCACCCATGCCTCCCAGGGCGAGCAGCGCTGCCTGGCGTTGGCCTTGAGGATCGGGGTGCACCAGCTCGTGGTGTCGAGGACCGCTCTCACCCCCATCCTCCTCCTCGACGACGTGTTCTCCGAGCTCGACCCGGCCCGCAGCCGGGCCCTGGTGGCAGAACTGCCACCTGGGCAGTCGATCCTCACGACGGCGGCGCCCCTCCCCGAAGGCATCGACGTGGCGCGGATCGTCAATATCGCCCAGGTGGTGCAGGGCGCATGAGTCCCGATCGCCGCCGGCGGCCCAGTGGACCCGACGCCGGCCCCCAACAGGTCGGCCCGGCCATCGCCAAGGTCCTCAGCCGTATCGGGGCGTCGCCGTCGCCACAGACCATGGAGCTGGTATTCGCCCGCTGGGAAGAGCTGGTGGGAGCCGAACTGGCGGCCCATTCACAACCCATGCGCCTGCAGGATTCGACCCTGGTGGTGGGGGCCGACCACCCCGCCTGGGCCACCCGGGCGCGCATGGACTCCGAGGTGATCTTGACCCGGGCGCGCCAGTTGGGCGATACCACCATCGTGCGCATCGAAGTGGTGGTCCGGCATCGCTGAAAAGGCCCTCACAATCACCCGCGAAGCGCTGAAACGAGACAGTCGTCGGGTAGGATGGAGCGTTCGCATCGGAATGCCAGGGACCCACGGTCCGGCGATCCGATTCGCACCGCGAAGACTGTCGTTTTGAAAGGACGCGTCTGTGGCAATAAAGGTAGACGGTCCGTCGGAAGCCTCCTACGGCGAGGCCGACATCACGGTTCTCGAAGGCCTGGAGGCCGTTCGGAAGCGGCCCGGCATGTACATCGGGTCCACCGGGCCCTCCGGCCTGCACCATCTGGTGTGGGAGGTCGTCGACAACTCGGTCGACGAAGCGATGGCCGGCCGCTGCGACCGGATTGACGTCACCCTTCTGCGCGATGGGGGGTGTCGGGTCGCGGACGATGGCGCAGGGATCCCCGTAGGTCCGTATCCCAAGAACCCCAAGGTCTCAACGGCGGAAATCGTGATGACCACCCTGCACGCCGGCGGGAAGTTCGGGGGCAAGGGCTACCAGGTGTCCGGCGGTCTTCACGGCGTCGGCATCTCCGTCGTCAACGCGCTGTCCACTCGCGTGATCCTTGAGGTGGACCGAGAGGGGCAGCACTGGCTGGGCGAGTTCGAAAAGGGCGGGAAGGTCAAGCAGAAGATCGCTGACGTTGGGCCCGCCCCCAAGGACCGATCCACGGGAGAGCCCCGGCACGGGACCACGGTCACCTTCTGGCCCGACGCGGCCGTCTTCGACGAGACGGAATTCCGCGCGCAGACGATCACCGAGCGGCTGCAGATCATGGCCTTCTTGAACAAGGGGCTCGAGATCCGCTTCACCGATGAGCGAAACGACGAGGTCACCAAGACGACCTTCAAGTACGCCGGCGGAATCGTCGACTTCGTCAAGCACCTCAACGCTTCCAAGGAGGCCCTCTTCCGCAAGGTGGCGTCCTTCGAGGAGTCCGAGGAGGGTCAGGAGGTCGAGATCGCACTGCAGTGGAACACCGGCTATCACGAGTCGATCCACTCCTTCGCCAACGGGATTTCGACCATCGAGGGTGGTATGCACGTGGAAGGGTTCTCCAAGGCCCTGACCATCGGCGTGAACAAATACGCCCGGGGCCGCAACCTCTTGAAGGAGAAGGAGGAAAACCTCAAGGGCGAGGACATCCGGGAAGGTCTGACCGCCATCATCTCGGTGCGCCTGCGCGACCCTCAGTTCGAAGGTCAGACCAAGGCCAAGTTGGGCAACGCGACGATCCGCACACTGGTGGAGAAATCCACCAACAAGAAACTCAACGAGTGGCTCGAGGAGAATCCAAAAGAGGCGAACCAGATCGTGCAGAAGTCGCTCCAAGCTGCCCGGGCCCGCATGGCGGCCCAGGGTGCCCGCGACTTGACCCGTCGCAAGTCGGCGCTGGACGGGGCCGGACTGCCCGGGAAGCTCTCGGACTGCTCCTCCCGCGACCCCAGGGAGTCCGAGCTCTTCATTGTCGAGGGAAACTCCGCCGGCGGTTCGGCCAAGGACGCCCGCGACCCCCGCACGCAGGCCATCCTGCCCATCCGGGGCAAGATCCTCAACGTGGAGCGGGCCCGTATCGACAAGATGCTCAAGAACGCCGAGATCCAGGCGCTCATCTCAGCCATCGGGGCCGGGTTGGCGGACGAGTTCGACGTCGAAAAGATCCGCTATCACAAGGTGATCCTGCTGGCCGACGCCGACGTCGACGGCAGCCACATCCGGACGCTCCTGCTCACCTTCTTCTTCCGCCAGATGAAGCCTCTGGTGGAGGGTGGCTTCGTCTACGTGGCCCAGCCGCCGCTCTACTCGACACTGGTCGGCAAGGAGAAGGTCTACCTCAAGGACGACATGGCCAAGGCGGCCTTCCTGGCCGAGCATCCCGACCACAAGCACGATTTCAACCGGCTCAAGGGCCTCGGAGAGATGGACTTCGCCGAGCTGCGCGACACCACCATGTCGCCGTCCCTGCGCTCGTTGCTCCAGATCAACGTCGAGCAGGCCGCCCTGGCCGACGAGGTCTGCTCCATCCTCATGGGAGATGACGTCGAACTCCGCCGGCACTTCATTCAGACCAACGCCAAAGACGTCCGTTTTCTCGACATCTAAGCGGACGGACCAGGAGAACACATGGCACGACAGACGACGCGCGGGAGTGGTGGGCGTGGTGGGAACGGTGACGGGAGCGGGCTGCCCCCGGCGGGCGAGGAGCCGGCCGGTGCCGTAGAGCCCATCGAGATCCAGGAGGAGATGGAGCGCTCCTTCCTCGAGTACTCCATGTCGGTCATCGTGTCCCGGGCCCTGCCCGACGTGCGCGACGGGCTCAAGCCGGTGCACCGCCGGATCCTGTACTCCATGTTCGACCGGGGCCTACGGCCCGATCGCCCGCACAACAAGTGCGCCAAGGTGGTGGGCGACGTGATGGGGACCTACCACCCCCACGGCGACTCGGCCATCTACGAGGCGCTGGCCCGGATGGTGCAGGAATTCTCGCTACGGCACCCGCTGATCGACGGCCACGGCAACTTCGGTGGCCGTGGGCCCGACGACGGCCCGGCCGCCATGCGCTACACGGAGTGCCGGCTCGCCCCGCTGGCCCTCGAGCTGATGGCCGACATTGACGAAGAGACCGTCGACATGATCGCCAACTACGACGGCACCGACGAAGAGCCGAGCGTCCTGCCCGGACGTTTCCCCAACCTGCTCATCAACGGTTCGCAGGGCATCGCGGTGGGCATGGCCACGAACATCCCGCCGCACAATATGAGCGAGGTGATCGATGCCGCCATTCACGTGCTGAACAACCCGACCGCGACGCCTGACGACCTGATGGTCTTCGTCAAGGGCCCTGACTTCCCGACCGGTGCCCTGATCCTGGGGCGCCAGGGCATCCTCGACGCCTATCGGACCGGGCGGGGCTCCATCAAAATGCGCGCGGTGGCCGAAATCGAAGAGGGCCGTGTCGGCGATCGCATCGTGGTCACCGAGTTCCCCTACCAGACCTCGGTGGAGGTGATCGAGCAGAAGATCTCCGACCTCGTGCGGGCCGGGGAGCTCGACGGCATCAGCGGGGTTCTCAACTCCTCGGCCAACCAGAAGCCCCGCCTTGTCATCGAGCTCAAGCGCGACGCCAACGCCAACGTCGTGCTCAACAACCTCTACAAGCAGACCCCGCTGCAGACCAGCTTCGGCGTCAACATGCTGGCCCTGGTGGACTCGGTGCCGCGCACCCTGAACCTGGCCCAGGCCCTCTCGTACTACATCGACCACCAGATAGAGGTCGTGACCCGCCGCACGCAGTTCCGGCTGCGCAAGGCGCAGGAGCGTGCCCACATCGTCGAGGGGCTCCTCCGGGCCATCGACATGTTGGACGCAGTGATCGCCACCATCCGTGGTTCGGACGACCGCCCGTCGGCCCGCACCTCGCTGATGGCCGAGCCGTTCTCCTTCTCGGAGATCCAGGCCACCCACATCCTCGATATGACTCTCGGTCGCCTGACCCGGCTGGGTCGGACCGAGCTGCAGGAGGAGATGGCCAAGCTGCTCGAGACCATCGCCGAGCTCCAATCGATCCTGGCCGACGACAGCAAGCTGCGGGCCGTCATCGCCGAGGAGATGACGGCCATCCGGGACAAGTACGCCGACCCCCGTCGCAGCATCGTCACCCACGACCCCGGTGAGATGGGCGTCGAGGACCTGATCGACGACGAGGAGATCGTCGTGACCATGACCAAGGGCGGCTACATCAAGTCGGTGGCTGCCGCCGCGTTCCGTACCCAGGGCCGAGGCGGCCGGGGGGTCCAGGGAGCCCGGCTGAAGGAGGAGGACCTGGTCAGCCAGGTCGTGCACTCCTCGGCCCACGCCTACCTGCTGCTCTTTTCCAACCAGGGAAAGGTCTACCGCCTGCGTGGCCACGAGATCCCCATGAAGGAACGGACGGCCAAGGGGACGGCCGCGGTGAACCTGGTGCCGCTGGCGCCGAACGAGTCGATTCAGGCCATCATCACGACGCGGGAGTTCTCGCCGGACCAGTATCTCGTCTTCGCCACCGCCCAGGGCCAGGTCAAGAAGACCGCCCTGAGCGAGTACGACAAGTCCCGCCGGGAGGGGTTCATCGCCATCAACCTGCGCGACGGGGACGAGCTGGTGCGGGTCGTCGCCACGTCGGGCGACGACGACATTTTCGAGGTGACCCGCAGCGGCATGACCATCCGCTTCAACGAGACCGACGTGCGGGCCATGGGCCGCGATGCAGCCGGCGTACGCGGTATCCGCCTCCGTGCCGGTGACGCGGTCGTCTCGTGCGATGTGGCGGCCGACGACACCGACATCCTCATCGTCACCGACGCCGGCTACGGCAAGCGCACCAAGCTGGAGCGCTTCAACCGTCAGGCCCGCGGCGGCCAAGGGGTGCGCGGGATCCGGCTGACCGGCAAGCGGGGTTCGGTGGTGGCCGCCTTCATGGTCGCGCTCGACGAGGAGATCCTGCTGGTCTCCTCGGGCGGCGTCGTGATCCGGACCGCGGCCCGCGAGATTGCCTCCCAGGGGCGTGACGCCACCGGCGTCCGGGTCATGAACCTCGACGACGGCCAGTCAGTGGCCGCGGTGGCCCGGGTGACCGCGGAGAACGAGAGCGAGTAGGGATCGGCGCTCAGCCGGCCGCGGTGAAGTTGATGGTGAAGGGCGCCTTGGGCGGGAAGTAGAAGCCGAGCAGCTTGGTGCCTTCGTAGAACTGCGTCCCCCCCGCCGCGCTGCCCGTCTCGACCGTGAGGGAACCGGTCACCACGAAGGAGTGGCTCTGGCCGGGCAGGAGATCCTGCTCGAAAAGCGGTGTGATCCCGCCCGGAATGGTCACGTCCACCCAGCAGGGTCTGGTGACGGCCAGGACCTTCACGGTGAACGACTTGGCGGAGACGGAGATGTTCTCCGAGAGCGCCCCCGACCCGGGCCTCATGACCACCTCGGAGGCGTGGGTCGCCCTGGCCGCCGTGGTGGGCGTCGTGCTGGCGTGATGCCCGTGCCCGGACGGTTTGGAGGTGATGCCGAGAGCGGACTTGGCACTGTCGATCCAGCGGGTAGTGGTGCTGTGCGCCGAATCGAACCACCCGTTGATGTGGTTGTGTTCGATCAGAGCCGCCCCCCCGAGCACGACCAGGAAGGCGACGAGTCCGATCATGAACGTGAGCAGGCGTGGGACCCCGAGGCGGACGGCCGGGACCTGCCCGGTGTCGACGGCCGGGACCTGCCCGGTGTCGAGCGCCGGCAGTCGGCCGGTGTCGGTCGCCGATGTGGGGCGGAGGATGTCCATGACGCCCGTGGTGGTGGCATCGGGCACGCCCGTGGCCTCTCCGGGCCACACCGAGCCGTGTCCCCCTGCCGGTGAGTGCCCACCGGCGGGCGCGGAGGAGATCGACACCACCGGCACCACGGCGGTGTCGCTGCCGTTAATCAGAATTGGGCCGGCGGACGGCCACTGCTCGACTGCGGCGAGGACGTAATCGTCGCCCGGCAGACCGAGGGCTTCGGCATAGGCACGCAGCGACCGGAGGGTCACGATGCGGTCGTGTTGCTGCCCCGGGTCCCCGCTCTCGAGCGCCTCGACGACGGTGGTCTCCAGCCCGGAGCGGGCCGCCGCCTCGCGGACGGTGAGCTCGGCGCGCAGGCGAGCGAGCCGGAGCGAACGCGCGATGTCCGGCACGGACGCCGGCATCAGGTTCGCGCCACCCTCCGCGGGGCTGTCGCCGCGACTACGCACCATGGGGTCCCTTCGATGGACAAGCGGACCCCCTAATGGTAGTGACCGGGAGATTCAGCCCGGCCGCGGGGGTGAGGACGCGACCGGGAGGGTGCCGGGCGACCATGGGCGCACCCGCCGTTTAGAAGAAGTGGAAGCTGGTGATCGGCCACACGCGGACATCGACCTTGCCCACAATGAGGGATTTCGCGATGGGACCCCAATACCGGCTGTCACAGGAGTCGGCCCGGTTGTCGCCCATGACGAAATAGTGGTTGGAGGGGATCACGTAGGGCTTGGCCAGGCTGTATGTCGTCCCGGATGGGCCGGGAAACGTCGCTCCCTGCACCGCGGTTGGGAGCCAGGTCTCGTCGAGTGGCTTGCCGTCAATGAGCACACGCCCCCCGCTCAGCGAGATCGTCTCGCCCGGTAGCCCGATCACCCGCTTGACCAGGTCGGCCACGGGCGGTCCACCGCAGTTCTCGTCCGCCGGCCGGCGGAAGACCACAATGTTGCCCCGATCGACGCCGTGCAGGTGATAGCTCAGCTTGTTGACCAGAATGCGGTCGCCGATCTGGAGCGTCGGCTCCATGGAGCCCGAAGGTATGTAGAAGGTCTGTACGACAAAGGTGCGCAGGAGCAAGGCCGCGGCCAGGGCCACCACCACCACGACCAGCGTCTCGCGCAGCCAGCGCGACTGCTTGGGAGCTTCTCCCTCGGCGACCGTCGGTTGGGAGAGGTCTGCCTTCACGGTAGGCGCAGGCTAGCCGCCGCCGGGCCAGGGCCTCCGTCGCCCGGCCGGGCCGGGCGCGCTCCGGCGTCGGTGTCCCTACGCCCCCGCTGGGCCCGGGAGCACCGACGCGGTGTCGCGGCCGGATCGGAGCAGGGTGCCGGGAACGGCTCCGGTGGGCTGCCCGTCCCGGACCGTCTCCACCCCGTTGACGAGGACCCGCACGACGCCGTGCGATCCGGCGATGAGTCGGGGGGCATCACCGGGGAGATCGCGGACGAGGCGGGCGGGCTCCGAACCCACCGTGGCCGGGTCGAAGACGAAGACGTCGGCCGCGTTGCCCGGGGCCAACACGCCGCGGCCACGGAGCCCGAAGAGCCGGGCGGGCTGCCCACTCAGCATGTGCACGGCCTGGGTGAGCGGTACCAGCTGGCGCCCCCGGAGGCAGTCCGCGAGGAACGCGGTGGGATAGCTCGATCCGCACATGCGGTCGAGGTGCGCTCCGGCATCGGAGCCCCCGATCATCGCTCTGGGGTCCGTCCAGACCTCGGCGCGCAGGGCCCAGGTCTTGTCGTTGCCGTCGTCGGTGTTGGGCCACAGGACGGTGCGGAGCTCGTCGGCCAGCACAATGTCGAGCAGGGTGTCGAAGTCGGCGGTGCCGCGTGCAGCCGCGATGTCCCGCACCATCTGCCCCCGGTAGCCCTCGTTGGCGGCGGCATAGGTGTCGCCGATGACGTAGGTGCCCCAGTTGCCCAGGCCCCGGAACGACCCGGCCTCCTTGCTCTTGGCCCGCTGGTCGAGCATGGTCCGCACGTCGGGGTCCGCCAGCTTGATCATCCGCTCCTCGGGAGGGAGTCCCATGACCTCGCCCCATCCGGGCATGAGGAAGAGGGCGCAGAACGTGCGAAAGCTCATGTTCATGGGCACCAGGGTCGGCATGGTCAAGGCGACGATCCGCCCCCCGGCCTCGGCGGCCCGGGTCGACGCCGAGAGCTGATGATCCACCATGTCGGCCGAACGGCCGTCGATGGTCAGCACGTTCCAGTTCAGCGGGCGCTGTGCGGTGACGCTCATGGCGGTCATCAGGTCGATCTCTTCGTCGCTGAACTGATCCAGGCAGCCGTTGGTGATGTACTCGAGGGTCGTGCCCTCGTGCGCCGCCACCTCCTCGCAGAAGGCCATCATCTCCCTGCGGTCGGCGTAGCGCGAGGTGATGGGCCGGCCGTCGCCGTCGGAGTGTGTTCGCGACTGCGACGACGAGAAGCCGAGCCCTCCCGCCGCCAGCGAGTCGGCCATCAGCGCGCGCATGGCGGTGATCTCCTCGTCGGTGGCCACCTCCTCGGCTCTGGCGGCACCCATCACGTGGCGGCGCACGGCACAATGGCCCACCAAGAAGCCGGCGTTCACGCCCAGATTCCCCTCCAAGGCGCCGAGGTACTCGCCGAAACTGGCCCACCCCCAGGGCACGCCCTGCTCGAGCGCGGCCAGGGGCATGCCCTCGACCTTGGCCATCATCCGCCGTATGTAGTCGGCGTCCCCTTCCTTGAGCGGCGCCAGCGTGAAACCGCAGTTGCCGCCGATCACGGTGGTGACTCCGTGGAGGTTGGATGGTGAGGCGGTCGGATCCCAGAAGAGTTGGGCGTCGTAGTGGGTGTGGGGATCGACGACCCCGGGGGCCACGATCAGGCCGGTGGCGTCGAGCTCGGTGCGGCCGGCTGCCGCCCCCTCCCCGATTTCTGTGATTCGCCCTCCCTCGATGCCTATGTCAGCCTGGCGGCCAGGACCCCCTGTGCCGTCGATGACCGTGCCGGACCGGATCACGTAGTCGAGCATTGGACCTCCGATGTCGATGTCGTCAGGGTGCTGCCAGGGCTGCGCAACGGCGCGGCGTCCACTCTAGGGCGATGGTCCGGGCGGCCGCTGGTTCAACCCCTGTTACCCACAAGCCCGCTGTGGATAACGTCTGCGTGCCTGGGCAATATGCGTGTCGCGCGCCTTCATCCCCAGGTCATCCACAAGTCGTTCGATGTCCATTTTCCGCCGCCCGCCCCTTCCCTTCTCCGCACTTCGTTTTGCCCGTAAGGTGTCGGTGCATGCCGCCTGCTGACCGACCGCGCGCATGGTACTGAGCCTTCATCCGAGTGCCGAAGGCGTGCTCCCGGGCCACCTGCTCGAACGGGCCATCCGGGCCGGGTACGTCGATGCCGGGAGATTCAACATTCCTGTGACCAATGTGCAGCCGGCCAGCCTGGACCTGCGGCTGGGGGAGCGGGCCCTGCGCATCCGCTGCAGCTTCCTGCCGGGGGACGACACGGTCGAGCGCAAGCTGAAGGACTACATACTCGACGAGATCGACCTGCGCGGGAGCGGCGCCATGCTCGAGGCCCGCTGCCCGTACCTCATAGAGCTGAAGGAGCGGCTGGATCTGCCCGCGGGCCTGCGCGGGAAGGCCAATCCGAAGAGCTCGACCGGTCGGATCGATGTCTTCACCCGCGTCATCACCGACCACAGCGACCGGTTCGACGAGGTGGCACCGGGATACCAGGGGCCCCTCTACCTCGAGGTCGTGCCCCTCTCCTTCGCCGTCCGGGTTCGAGAGGACCTCACCTTGAACCAGCTACGCCTCTCCATCGGGCGACCCTGGCTCAACGACGAAGAGGTGCGGGCCGCCCACAGGGATGAGCCGATCCTGTTCCGGGACGGGGAGCCTGTCCCGCCGGAGAGCCTCGTACTCTCCGACGGGCTCTTCCTGGGCCTGGACCTCCACGGCGACGCGCAGGGCCGTGTGGGTCACAGCACCCGGGACAGCGCCCCGCTGTTGGACCTCACGTCCGACCACGAGGTGGACCCGGCCCCGTTCTGGGACCCGGTGTACCGGGAGGAGGGCGACCGCCTTGTCCTGTCGCCCAAGCGCTTCTATCTGCTGATGTCCCATGAAGCAGTGAGCATCCCTCCGTACCTGGCCGCCGAAATGACCGCGTACGACCCCACGAGTGGTGAGCTGCGGACGCACTACGCCGGCTTCTTCGATCCGGGTTTCGGCTTCGATCCCAGCCGGCGCTTCCGGGGCTCGCGTGCCGCGCTGGAGGTCAGGGCCCACGACGTGCCGTTCATGGTCGAGAACGGGCAGGCGGTGTGCAAGTTGACCTTCGAGCGCATGCTCGAGGAGCCACTGGCCCTCTACGGATCGGACATCGGCTCGTCCTATCAGCAGCAGGAAGAAACCCTCAGCCGGTATTTCCGGCGTTCACCGGGGTAGCGCCGCCGGGACGCCAAGAATCTCGCCGTGGGGCGTCGCCGCCGCATTGGTCGTTGCGTGGTGTTGTCCGGTACATCGAGCTGACGCACCGCAAGACCTCATGCGCCCCCGGACCTGGCGCACCGCCGGCGTACGGGACCGCGCCCCTCCGGTGCCCCGGATGGTAAGCCGGGGGTACGCCGCCACCGGGGTGGACACGTCACAGTGAGGTCAACCGTGCACTACGCCAATTTGGGAACGTCGGGCCTTCGGGTCTCCAGGGTCTGCCTGGGCATGATGGGGTTCGGTAACGACAGCGAACGTGAGTGGGTGATCGACGAGGATGCCGCGGAACCGATCGTGCGGGCCGCGGTCGAAGGTGGAGTGACGTTCTTCGACACCGCCGACGCGTATTCGGGCGGGGCCAGCGAACGGGCCACCGGAAAGCTGGTCGGCAAGTTCTTGAGCCGCGACGAGGCCGTGATCGCCACCAAGGTGTTCATGCCGGTGACTCCCGGAGAGAACGGCGGCGGACTCTCCCGCAAGCACATCCTCTCGGGCATCGACGCCTCGTTGACCCGCCTCGGCCTGGACTACGTGGACCTTTACCAGATCCACCGATGGGATCCGCGCACGCCCATCGAGGAGACCATGGGGGCCCTGCACGAGGTCGTGCAAGCGGGGAAGGCCCGCTATCTGGGGGCCAGCAGCATGTTCTCGTGGCAGTTCGCCAAGGCGCAGTACACGGCCGAGAAGAACGGGTGGACCAAGTTCGTTTCGATGCAGAACCACTACAACCTGATCTACCGGGAGGAGGAGAGGGAGATGATCCCGCTCTGCCTGGACCAGGGTGTGGGCGTCATTCCGTGGAGCCCGTTGGCCCGTGGGATCCTGGCGGGGAACCGGACCCGGTCCGGTGAGCGCCACACCACCCGTTCCAACACGGACCCGTTCACCGACTATCTCTACGAGCAGCCGACGGACTTCGACGTGGTCGAGAGCGCGCAACAGGTGGCGGCGGCACGCGGCGTGCCCACGGCGCAGGTGGCCCTGGCGTGGCTGTTCTCCAAGCCCGGTGTGACGGCGCCGATCGTGGGCTCGACCAAGCTGGGGCACCTGCAGGACGCCCTGGCGGCCGAGGAGCTCGCGTTGGGCGAGGACGAGGTGGCCACCCTCGAAAAGCCGTACGTGCCGCATCCGGTGCTGGGCCACTTTTAAGGCTTCGGCGCGCGGTCCGGTAGGGTCGGCGGGCCGGCCGGACGGAGCCCGGCGGGGAGGGGGACGCATGCAGGTTGCACTGACGGTGGCGGACTTTCTCAATCGGGGAGCCCAGGTCTACGGCGCGCGGGTGGCCGTGGTCGACGAGCCGGAGGTGCCCGGATCGCTCGGAGTGATCACCTATGCCGAGCTCGAGGCCCGCGCCCGCGGGATGGCACTGCACTTCGACGACCTCGGGGTGGCGCAGGGCGAGCGGGTGGCCATCGTGAGCCCGAACTCAGCCCGCTTCCTGACCTCCTTCTTCGGCGTGAGCGGGTACGGGCGCGTCCTGGTGCCCATCAACTTCCGGCTGTCGGCGCCGGAGATCGGGTACATCGTCGAGCACTCCGGGGCGTCGGTCCTCCTGTACGACCCCGACCTCGCCGACGTGGTCGGCGACATCCCGGTGCGGCACCGCTTCGTGCTCGACGGTGTCGACGACGTCGCGCTGTTCGCGCCCGCCGCCGAGGGCGCCACACCCCGCGCCTGGCACGGCGAGGAGAACGACACGTGCTCGGTCAACTACACCTCCGGAACGACCGCCCGGCCCAAAGGGGTGCAGCTGACGCACCGGAACTGCTGGCTCAATGCGGTGACCTTCGGCTGGCACACCGGAGTCGGTGATCGCGACGTGTTGCTCCACACCCTTCCCATGTTCCACTGCAACGGGTGGGGGATGCCCTATGCCGTGACCGGTATGGGCGGGACCCACATCGTGTTGCGCAAGGTCGACGGGGAAGAGATCCTGGGGCGCGTCGAGCGGCACGGGGTCACCCTGCTGTGCGGCGCGCCGGCGGTGGTCGCGGCCATCCTCGACGCGGCTGCGACGCGGGCACGCCAAGGGCGATCCATTCCCGGCGCGGGCACCGTGCGCATGGTGGTGGCCGGTGCGCCGCCGCCGTCGAAGGCGATCGAACGGATCGAGACGGAGCTTGGATGGGAGTTCATCCAGATCTACGGCCTGACCGAGACGGCCCCACTCTTGACGGTGAACCGGGCGCGGGCCGAATGGGACGAGGTGTCGGCGGACGAGCGATCGCACAAGCTGAGTCGCGCCGGCACGCCGGCCATCGGTGTGCAGATCGCCGTCGACGACGAGGGGGAGGTGCTGGCCCGCTCCAACCACGTCTTCGCCGGGTACTGGGAGCAACCGGAGGAAACGGCGGCGGCGCTCGCCGGCGGCTGGTTCCACACCGGTGACGGCGGGTATCTCGACGGGAGCCACCTGGTGATCTCCGACCGCAAGAAGGACGTCATCATCACCGGCGGTGAGAACGTGTCCTCCATCGAGGTCGAGGACTGCCTCTACCAGCACCCCGCCGTCGGCGAGGTGGCGGTCATCGGCGTGCCCGATGAGAAGTGGGGCGAGACGATCAAGGCTCTCGTGGTGCTGCGCCCCGGCACGGCGGTCTCCGACGCGGAACTCATCGCGCACTGCCGTGAGCGCATGGCCCACTTCAAGGCCCCCACGACTGTGGAGTTCCGCGAGGCGCTCGACCGCACGGCCACCGGCAAGCTCCAGAAGTACAAACTCCGCCAGCCCTTCTGGTCGGGGCGGGAGCGGTCGGTGGGCTGAGCTGATCTGAGCTCAGGGCAGGGGGCGGTGGGACCGTTCCTCGAGCACCAGCGTTCCATCGGGGTTGAACGCCGCCGCCACCTCGCCCGCCATCAGGCGCCGGATGGGAGCACCGGCGATCGTGCCGCGCCAGCCCACGTCGAGCCGGCTGGGTTCGCCGGACAAGAGATTCGAGATATCGGACCGGGTGGCCAGGAGGGCCTGGTCGAAATGTAGGTCGTCTGCGATCTGCCGTACCAGACCGGCGCAGACCGCCACCGCGGCGGGGGAAGCTTGCGCCTCCCGGCCATCGGGCGGCAGCCGGATCTCCTCCGGCGACAGGGCGAGCCCACGGGCCACGGCGTCGAGAATTTCCGCGGCGGCCCCGTTCGCCAGATGGCGCCCGTCGACCCCGCGCGTCTGCTGGAGCTCTTGACGGTTGCGCGGCGGACGTTGCGCGATGGCCAGGAGAGCCAGGTCGGAGAGGACGTGTCGCCGGGGTCGATCGACTGCGGCCGCATAGCGGTCCCGCCAGGCCGCTATCTCCTGAGCCACCCCCCGCGAGCGCCCGCTCAATCTCCGGACATCGCCCATCTTCCACCAGAGCTCCTCGGGCGCTACGGTCCTCCGCCTGCTGGCGAGCACCTGGGCGCACTCCTCCAGAGCCCACGTGAGACGGCCGCGCTCGGAGAGCTGCTCGGTGAGAACGGCCCGGAGCTCGAGCAGGTAGGCGACGTCACCGGCGGCGTAGCTGATCTGGCGGTCGGACATGGGCCGGGTGAGCCAGTCCGACAGTTGGTCGGCCTTGGGGATCGTCACTCCCAGCATCTGATCGATCAGGCGGGCCAGCGAGGGTGTCGACAGGCCGAGGAACCCGGCCACGATCTGCGTGTCGAACACGGTTGCCGGCACCTGGCCGCAGGCCGTCTCCAGCACGTCGACGTCCTGTTCGGCAGCGTGGGCCACCGCGATGCCGGGCCCGGAAAAGACCGTGGCCAGCGGTGCGGGATCGACGGCCAAGGGGTCCACCAGCGCCACCTTGTCCGCCCATCCCACCTGGATGAGGGCGAGTTTGGGGAAGTAGGTGCGTTCGGTGTGGAATTCGGTGTCGAGGGCGTAGTACGCCTCACCGCGTAGCTCGTTGCAGAGGGAGTCGAGCTCGGCGGAGGTCGTGACCATCTGGGGCCGGGTAGTCGTCTTGGTCATGTCGGGTCACCGAGATTGTCTCAGATATCGGCGCCCGTCCCGGCATCCTGGGGATTGCCTGAGCGAGCGCCGTGGTGCAATTCAGGCACGAACCAGGCCGCAATGGGCTCCGGGTCGGGCAGTCAGAGACGCCGAATGTCCGCGCGATGTCGAAAAGACTGCCGGAAAAATTGGGACTTTGGACCCTATATAGGGACAGCGCGCTCGGGACTTTTTGCTCTATACGCGAATGAGGCTTGTAACCGAGAATGACGTAGCGTCTTTCTGCTCTGTGTGGGACGGCAAGGCGCGGGGACCGGGGCCATCGGGGTGGTCATCGTCCGGCTCAGCCGGACGGCGACACCCGATCGGCCCCGCCTTTTTCGGTGGGGGACGGGGTCATTCGGGCGAAGGGTCGGAGCCGCAGGGGCATCGCTCCGGCCCTCACGACTTAGCGCCTTTCCTGCGTGATCCGGAGCCGGCCTTTTCCCCGGCAGGGCCGTGGGAAGCGGACGGTTTCTTTTGCGGATGACCCGGCTCTTTTGGCGGCCCGAAATACTGTTCCACGGCGGCAGCCAAACCGTCGGCGATCACCTGTTGCCCGAGCGCGCCGTTGGCCAGGCTCCCCTCGTAGGGATCGGTGATGAACAGCGGTTCGATCAAGGCTCCGGGCATGGTGCTCGGGGTGGAGAAGTAGCCGGGATCGGCTGGGCCGAGGAGGAGCAGGTGTCCGTAGGCGGCCGCCGCTTCGGAAAGGGCCGGGCCGCCGAGAAGCGTGTCCGACACCACGCCGTCATCGGGGATGTCCCACCCCTGTGCGTTCATGGCGGCCAGTACGTCCGTTTGCAGCAGGGTGCCCAGGCGGAGGTTGTCGGCTGCGAACGGACGGTCGGCGTCATAGCCCGTGATGCTGCCCGCGTTGGCGGGCGACGCTCCGGCGTCGAAATAGATGCCGACCAGAATGTCCGCCTTGGCCATGTCCGCGCAGATGTCGCGGCTGGCGACGTCACGCAGGTCTCCTTCGATGGTGTAGAGCCCGTCCGACACATCGCCGGGCTGCGGGCGGGCGACCGGGGAGTTCCCGCTGCGAGAGACGGTGACGGTGAATCCGGCGCCTCGGAGCAACGCCAGGGTGTCCAGCTCGACCGCGAGCGTCTCGGTCGCCTCGTAGACGGTCTGACCTGACTCCGTGACGCCCACGCTGCCCGGATCGATGCTGCCGTGGCCGGCGTCGAGGAACACCGACTCGTGGCGATCACCCTTGGTCGGTCCGAAGGAACGGCAGGATCCTGGTTCGAATATGGCGGGAGCGACGGCGTGTCCACCGCTCGGCGCACTCGTGGTGCCAACGGCGAGCGACGACGCCCGGGCCGGACTCAGCGGTACGAAGAGCAGTCCGAACGTCACGAGGGCGACGAAGCCAGCCACCCGGGAGACGGCCCCCATGGTCACGGTGCGGCGAGCGCGGCGGCGACGAGAGGTGTCGGCGGTGTTCTCGTCATGGCCGCACAATAGGTTGTCCGCCCGCCAACTTGGGGACGTTCCGACGTCGGGGTGTCCTCCTAGTGTGGTCTCGCATGCCAGGTCGCCCCGTCTTCGACTACCGGCGCGAGTACGAGTTCTCGCTCGCCCCCGCCGCCATGTGGGAGCGCATGGAGCACCTGGACCAGTTCGAGCGCTGGTGGCCCTGGCTCCAGGAGTACCGCCTCGAAGGGGGAGGATTGGCCCCGGGCTCGGTGCTGCACGGCGTGGTCGTCCCGCCCCTTCCTTATCGCATGCGCATCCGGGTCGAGTTGACCCGATGCGAACCGCCGGGGGTCATCGACGCCCTCATCGGCGGCGATCTGGAAGGGGAGGCCCATCTGCGGATTCGCGCCGACGGGACTGGGAGCCGGGTGGAGGTGGCCTGGACGGTCGAGATGAAGCAGCGCCCCATGCGGCTCGCCAGCCGCTTCGGGCGACCCCTCCTGCAGTGGGGCCATGATCGGGTGGTCGA
>Ga0182030_10002759_pt1 | contig 37422 bp, 34 predicted proteins | sample 812S3MmetaG_FD_121299 | JGI IMG/M metagenome (GOLD analysis project Ga0182030, IMG submission 121299) | Permafrost microbial communities from Stordalen Mire, Sweden - 812S3M metaG (Illumina Assembly) | ecosystem: Environmental > Terrestrial > Soil > Wetlands > Permafrost | place: Sweden...
CATCTTGATATTCCACGGTGATGCTGTCGGCACGTTCGACATCGGCGTAAAAATCCGGCACCGACAGGCAACCTTCATTCTCGATGCGCAGATCCTTCGAGGCATCAACGATCTTCGGGTTGACCATCCGATAAGGCCTGGGCGTTTCATCCTTGTCCGCGATATCGACGACGATTACGCGCACGGGTTTGCCGACCTGCGGCGCGGCAAGCCCAATCCCCGGCGCGGCGTACATCGTTTCCAGCATATCGTCCATCAGCCGACGGATTTCGTTGTCGACTGTGGGCACGGGCTGCGCAGTCAACTTCAACCTCGGGTCGGGTGCGATCAGAATATCCAGCTTGCTCATTCGTCCAGTTCCATTTCATCCGGCGCCCTCAGCAATTCGGGCGCACTTAACGGCCGGGCTGCGGTTTCAATCATGGCCAGATCAGGCATCTCCGTGCTGTCATGCGCGGCCTTCAGTTCCTTGATTCGACGGGCGCTCGGCAATACTTGGCGCTCCATCGATCCGACGGCATCGTTATAACTGCCGATTGCTGTGGTCAAACCCTTCCCGACCCGTTGGAAATGATCGCCGAATTTCGCCAGCCTTTTGTAAAGCTCGGCGGCGTGGTCGGATATTTCCCGCGCGTTCTCGGCCAGGGCCTCCTGGCGCCAGCCGAATCCGACAGCGCGCAGTAGGGCGATCAAAGTCGTCGGCGTCGCCGGTACGACATGGTTCTGGATACCGGCTTCGACAAGTCCCGGATCGACCCGCAATGCCGCACTGAAAAAACCCTCGTCGGGCAGAAACATCACAACCAGATCCGGGCTGGGGTGAAACTGTTCCCAATAGGATTTGCGGCCCAAATCCGCCATGTGGGTACGCACTGCCTTGGCGTGACGTTGCAGCGCGTCGCGACGAGTAGGCTCTGCCCAAGACGTATCTTCGCCATCGTCGGTCGCGGCCTCAAAGTAATGATCGAACGGCACCTTTGAATCGATCACTATGGTCCGCCCGCCCGGCAGCCTGACGATAACATCGGGACGTTGCCGCCCGTCTTCGACTGCAAAGCTGGCCTGCTCGACAAAATCCACATGCGCCTGCATGCCCGCCATTTCGATCACGCGGCGCAATTGCAATTCACCCCAACGCCCGCGCACACCGGGATTGCGCATCGCATTAACCAACTTCTGCGTTTCGCTGCCCAGCCGGAGGTGGTGTTTCGCCATCTCCTCCACCTGGAACGAAAGCTTTCCATAGGCGCCGACCCGTTCCTTCTCGATTTCCGATATCTGTTGATCGACTTTGGCTAGAGAGTCCCGCACCGGCTGAAGCATCTGGTTGATGTCGCCCTTCGCCGCAGTTTGGAACCCTTCGAATTGGGCCTTGGCAAGATCGAGAAACTGCCGATTATTTTGACCCAAAGCATCGGTCGACAGCTTTCTGAATTCTGCTGCTAACCGGTCGGCCAGAGCGGCGCGCTCCTGCTCGATCATCTCTTTTGCCCTGGCGTCCGCACGTGTGCCGCTGCTGCGAAACGCCAGCCAGGTGGCGCCCGCACCTAACGCCAGCCCAACAGCCAGCGACAGCAGGTCAATAGCGAACGCCATGCCGACTGCCTTTTATTCGCGCAAAATCATCGTGCCGGCACCGCCAGCCGTGAATATCTCGAGCAGAAGTGCATGCGGCACCCGCCCGTCAAGTATGACCGCAGCATCCACACCTTGGTCCACAGCCTCCAGGCAGGTTTCGATCTTAGGAATCATGCCCCCGGAAATAGTCCCATCCGCAATCAATCGACGCGCTTGGCTGGCTGTCAGGCTGGGGATCAGTTTCTTGTCCTTGTCCAACACGCCTACGACATCGGTCAGCAAAAGCAGGCGGGTCGCTCCGATTGCTCCTGCAACTGCTCCTGCGGCTGTGTCGGCGTTGATGTTGTAGGTCTCGCCATTTTTGCCGATCCCGATCGGTGCAACTACCGGAATGACATCGGAGTCCTCAAAACTTTCCAAGATTTCGATATTGATCTGTTGCGGTTCTCCGACGAAACCGAGATCCAGAATCTTTTCGATGTTGGAATCAGGGTCGCGTGTCGTGCGGCGCAGCTTTCGTGCCATGATCAGCCGCCCGTCTTTGCCCGACAGGCCGATCGCCATGCCTCCGGCATCGCCTATCGCACTGACAATTGCCTTATTGATCGATCCGCACAGCACCATTTCGACGATTTCAACAGTAGCGGCATCGGTGACGCGCAACCCGTCGATAAATGAGCTTTGGATTTTTAGCCGGTCGAGCATTTGGCCGATTTGTGGGCCGCCGCCGTGTACGACGATCGGATTGATGCCGACTTGCTTCAGCAGCACTACATCTGCGGCAAATTGTTGGGCTGCAGCAGTGTCGCCCATCGCGTGGCCGCCGTATTTTATAACGAATGTCGATCCTGCATGTCGACGCATGAAGGGTAAGGCTTCGGCTAAAGTTTCCGCCTTGTGCAGAAAATCGTCGCGCGTGAGTTCATCCATGACCGGCAATCCTACAGTCTGCGGGCGGGTGGGAAGTGGTGTACCGTCTAGGCCCTGCGGCCTCAAGCCAGACTGCTATATTGCGTAGCCGCCGTCTGTCACAAGCTCTGCGCCTGTGATGTTTGCAGCACTTTGCGAAAGCAGAAAGGCGATTTGGCCGGCAATTTCCTCAGGCTTGGCATAGCGCCCAAGCGGCGTGGTTATCGCGGCCATCGCATTGAACGCCGCTTGCGCGCTACCCGTCTTGGCAAGCTGATCTTTGAAGAATGGTACATCGTGCCAGATCGGCGTTTCGGTGCCGCCCGGCAGAATGGAGTTAACGCGAATTCCGGTAGATGCGCCTTCTTTGGCGGCAACCTTAGCCAATTGCAGAACCCCGGCCTTCGATACCCCGTAGCTGGCCGTGCCGACCTGGGCCTTAATCCCGGTTACGGAAGATACCACGACAATAGAACCGCCCTGTCTGCCCTCGTCCATCAGACGCATGCAATTTTTCAGGGTCAGGAAGACACCGTCGAGATTTGTCGACATGACGCGACGCCATTCACCAAAAGCGCATTCGGCGATGGTGCCGCCGCTGGTTACGCCTGCGTTGGCGACCGATAAATCCAGCCGACCAAAGCGCTCTCTGATAAGGCTGCAATTCGCCAGCCAGGCGGTTTCGTCCGCAACGTTGAAGGACGCGGTCATAACATCGCGTTCATCCAGATTGAGCGATTGTGCCGTCGCCGCGACGGCCGTGCTGTCCCGGTCCGTCAAGACGAGCCGGCGTATGCCCTCGCTAGCCAAGCGTCTCGCGGTGGCCGCGCCTATGCCTGATCCTGCCCCGGTGACGAGTGCTACCAGATCAGGTTCGCCTTCGAAAAAACCTATCGGACCCATTGCCGGTTTCTCCTACTGAGCGACAAGCGTCAGGATCAGCTCGCGCAATTCCTCGATCCCAGTGCCTTTCTCCGCACTGGTCAACAGTGCGTGGGTTCGTGCCGCTGGATGTTTGACAAGTGCGGCTTCGGTTGCCGCCCGTACCCGTTCAGCGGCGGCTACGCCGACTTTGTCGGCCTTCGTAAGTACGATCTGGTATGGGACTGCAGCGCGATCGAGCATCGTCATTATTTCGTGATCATTCGGCTTTACGCCGTGGCGCCCGTCTATCAAAAGCAGCACATGGCGCAGAGTTACGCGTCCCTTAAGGTAGAGCCGAATCAGGTCGGTCCATCCGGCAACAGTATCTTTGGGCGCGGCCGCATAGCCATAGCCGGGCAGATCGACCACGACCATTGTGTCGTCCACCGCGAAAAAATTAACCTGTTGGGTCCGGCCCGGTGTGTTTGATACACGGGCAAGGGCTTTGCGCCCGGCTACTGCGTTGATCAGGCTAGATTTGCCGACATTTGACCGTCCGGCAAAGGCAATCTCAGGCGGGCCGGGCGGGGGCAGACCACCGGGGTCGGCAGCGCCGGTTATAAAGCGCCACTCGGTTCCCAGGCGCGCGCCGGCGATTTCGGGCATGGCCTATACCTTTTCCGCGTTTGCTTGACGCCGCGCAGACCGGTGGCGAATCAGGGCCATCTGGCCGATCGTCAGAACCGCGTTCCAGGAATAATAGATCGTCAGACCGGCCGGGAAACGCGCGAAAAAGAACATGAAAACCAGTGGCATCATGAGCATTACGCGCTGCTGTGTAGGGTCGGTCGTCGTCATCGGAGTCATTTTCTGCTGCAGGAACATCGTGCCGCCATAGATCAGCGGCCAAACACCCAGCATCAGGAACTCCGGGGGTGTCCACGCAATCAACCCGAATAGATTGAAGATCGATGTCGGATCTGGCGCCGATAGGTCGTGGATCCAGCCAAAGAATGGCGCATGGCGCATTTCTATCGTAGTGCTGAGAACCCGATAGAGCGCATAAAAGATCGGCAGTTGTACGAAGATTGGAAGACATCCCGAAGCCGGGTTAATCTTCTCTTTCTTGAATAACTCCATCTGCGCGGTCGCCATCTTTTCCCGGTCGTCGCCGAATTTCTCTTTCAGAGCAGCGATCTTAGGTTGGATGTCGCGCATGCGCGCCATTTGATGGAACGATCGGTCCTGCAGCGGGAAAAGGATGATTTTCAGAAGAACGTTAAAGATCAGGATGGCGATGCCGAAATTACCGACCTGCTGGGCGATATAGTGGATCGCAATGAAGAAAGGCTTTGCCAGTATATAGAGCCACCCGAAATCGATCGTCCGCTCAATCCTGGAAATGCCTTGTTTCGTCTCATAGTCCGCTAGAACACTCTGTTCTTTGGCGCCTGCGAAAACGAGCGACGTGGTCTCGATTGAGGCTCCAGGTGCGACCGTCTCCTCGCCGCCCTGATATCCAGCGGAATAGCGATCCTTGCCGGCTTTGACGTCGCTGAGGGTAAGGACCATGGGCTGATCTTTGGGCGGAACCGCCGTGACCAGCCAGTATTTATCATTCATGCCGACCCAACCGCCGGTCGTCTGATGGGTGATAATGCCCTGCTTACCGAGATCCTTGTAACTGACCTCGTCCAGTCCGGCGCCATAGAATCCGGCAATGCTGGGCGATGCGCCGCCACCGGCCTGGTTGTCGTTCGGCGGGTTGGAACGAACGATAAGTCCATAAGGCTTCAATGCGACTATAGACGCTCCATGATTCGTGATCACCTGTTTGATCGTGAAGAGATAGTCGCTATCCACAGAGATAGTTCGGACGAAACTGAGGCCTGCCCCGTTGTCCCATGTCAGCGTCACAGGAGTATCCTGTGTCAGTGTCTGGCCGTTGGACTGTGTCCAGATCGTCTGAGCCGTAGGGACAGGTGTCCCATTATCGGCGGTCCAGCCGAATTCGACGAAATAGGGCTCGGCAGAGCCGGCGGGTGAAAGCAGTGTGACCTGTTTTTCCCGCTTGATCGTTTCAAAGTAATTCGACAACACAAGATCGTCGATCCGTCCGCCTGCAAGAGACAGAGAACCATGAAGCTTTGGCGTTTCGATCTTGATTCGTGGCGCTTCCGCCAAAATCTCGGTGCGCTCCACCTGCGTGACGGGACTGTCGGGAACGATCTGCTGCGTCTGATTGGTGACAGGCGGCGGCAGATTCACGATCCTTTTTGGCATTAGAAACTGATAGCCGACGATGACTGCCAGTGAGAGGGCGATCGCCAGGAATAGGTTGCGTTGGTCTTGCATGTCGTTTCTCGGAGTTCCTGACGATCGACGCGACGCGCGTCAGCCGCGCGTGGCGTCGTGAAAAGGGCTGGCCGACCCGGCGGGTGGCACCGGGTCATAGCCGCTGCCACCCCAAGGATGACAGCGCGCAATGCGCTGGACGCCCAACCAAATGCCGCGAACGGCACCGTGGCATAGGACGGCTTCCTGCATATAGTGCGAACAGCCCGGCGTGAAACGGCATGCCGGGCCGAACCATGGAGAGATAGCGAGGCGGTATAGTTGGATCGGCAGGATTACGGCGCGGCGAGTCCAACTGATCATTGCGTGATCCCCAGACGGCGCAAAGCTGCCTGCAGGTCGGTTTTCAACTCATCGTACGGCCTGATGGTCGTCCCCTGACGCGCAACAATCACAAGATCAGCAGGTGCGCATTCAAGGCCGGTCAGCACTTCAGATACCGCGGCGCGCAACCGGCGTCGTGCGCGGTTGCGCCTGACGGCATTGCCGATCTTCTTCGTAGCGGTAAAGCCGACCCGTATTGCGGATCGGACCTCGGGCACACTGCTCCCGGCCACGACATGAGTGTCGGTTGGAATGACATTTGGGTATGGCCGAACCTGGAGAACCAGGCCTGGGGTCGTCCACCGGCGGTTAGTGCCGGCGACGGCAAGGAATTCGCTGCGCTTTTTGAGGCGATCGAGAGCAGCGGGCAAGGCAACTCCCCTTACGCGGAGAGGCGCTTGCGGCCCCTCGCACGACGACGAGCCAATACCTCGCGACCATTTTTGGTCGCCATCCGAGCGCGGAAGCCATGACGGCGTGCCCGCACCAGCTTGCTCGGCTGGTATGTGCGCTTCACAGTGACACCTGTAGTCCTTGAAATGAGGCGGCTTCATATCGCTCGGCCCGATGAACGTCAAGTCTGACTCACCTTCAAATGCCTTCATTGGCGGCAAATTGCGATCCAGCAGATAATAAAGTGATAAGATTGTGTCGCATCGATCAGATTGTGACTTTGCGCAGCGGTGGGATTAGGGTCGAATGACAATCCATCGCGTCGATAAATGCTTCGCGCAACACCAATATCGAATGGGCAAGGCGATGCGCGGACAGGAGGAACTGTTTTTTGACCACCGCCTATATTAACCGGATCGCCACGGCGGTGCCAGAACATGACGTGCATACGGCATTTGTGCGGTTCGCTCGAACATTGCTTGATGACCGACGCCGTCGGCTGTTCGATCGGATGTCCGAACGCTCGCAAATATCACATCGCTGGTCGTCTTTGACCCCTGCTGTGGAGCCGGAGGGCCCTTCAGTTGACGCGGGTGGCTTTTTTACCAGAGGCCACTTCCCATCGACGGCCGATCGCATGCGGCGCTATGAAGCTGCAGCGCCGGCTCTAGCAGAGCGCGCCGTCAACGGGTTAGGGCTTGATGCAGAGGCACGGCGACGTATTACGCATGTTATTGTGACGACTTGCACCGGCTTCTCAGCTCCCGGTCTAGACCTGGAGCTAGTTGAACGCTGTGGGTTGCACCCGTCGGTCGAGCGAACGGTTGTCGGCTTCATGGGCTGCTACGCAGCAATCAACGCACTGAAACTGTCACGCCACATTGTTCGTTCCGAACCCAAAGCGCGCGTGCTTATCCTGTCTTTGGAGCTTTGTACTCTTCACCTTCAGGAGACAAATGACCTGGAACAGGTGCTTTCTTTTCTCGTCTTTGGAGATGGTGCGGCAGCATCTTTGGTGACATCCGAGCCAACGGGAATAGCGCTCGATCGATTTCACGCAGTTTTGGTGCCGGAGACGACGGGCCTTATAACCTGGCACATTCGCGAACTTGGGTTCGATATGTTCCTGTCCGGTCAGGTGCCGGGAGCGATCGGCCAAGGGCTGAAGTTGAAGGCTGACGAAATATTGGCCGGTCAAAGACCGGAGGCAATTGACCTTTGGGCTGTCCACCCGGGAGGACGCTCGGTCCTCGACGCGGTCGAAGCTGCTCTGATGCTCGGACCGAAGGCATTGTCGGCGTCGCGAGATATCCTGGAGCGTTACGGCAATATGTCCTCAGCTACCATCATGTTTGTGTTGCAGAAACTGCTGGGAAGCGATCAGCCGGGTGGGCAAGGGTGTGCGATGGCGTTCGGCCCTGGTCTGACTGCGGAAACAATGCTGTTTCGGACAGCGGGGTAAGCGATCGTGCCTGCGCTCGATTTTTCGCGGCGTTCCTCGACACCGGAGTTGATGGATACCGAAACGACGTCCTTCGAAGAGTTTCGAGACTGCTTGGTAGACCTCGAAAAGGTCAATCTCTGGACTATGACCTATAGGCCGATGATGGCCTTTATGGATCGCTTGCTTGCCAGTGGTGCCCTGCCGTTAGGCCGGCCTTTGGTGATTGTTGATGTCGGTAGCGGTTACGGCGGGATGTTGCGCAAAATCGACGCATGGGCGGCAAAACGCGGGATCGCGGTCGATCTCACCGGCGTCGATTTAAACCCCTGGTCTGCAGCGGCATCTAAAAACGCGACAGCACCTGGTCGGCCTATCCGTTGGCTGACGGCAGATCTCTTCGACTACCAACCCGAGGGCGGCATCGATCTCATCGTTAGTTCGCAATTTACCCACCACTTGGACGATGTTTCGCTTGTTCGCTTTCTGAAATGGATGGAGCGCACGGCGAAGGTCGGTTGGTTCGTTAGCGATCTACATCGTCACAAGTTGCCCTATCATTTCTTTCGTATCTGGTCACGCGTGGCCGGGTGGCACCGGTTCGTGCAGCATGATGGTCCGATCTCGATCTCTCGATCTTTTGTACCCTCAGATTGGAGCAATCTCCTTACGCAGGCAGGACTGTCTGACCAGGCTGCCAGCATCGAGTGGTGGATTCCCTTCCGGCTTTGCGTGACGCGGGTGCGCCCGCAATGACCGGGATACCGGATGCGCTGGTAGTTGGCGGTGGCCTGGCCGGCGGAGCTTTGGCCACCGCCCTGGCTTCTGCGGGCCGGAAAGTTGTCCTTTTTGAGCGCGAAGCAGGCCAGCATCATAAGGTGTGCGGCGAATTTTTGAGCCGCGAAGCAGTGCTCTATCTCGCCGCTCTAGGGATCGATCCTTTAGCGCTCGGTGCAAGTCGGATCCACTCGCTCAGGCTTTTCAGCGGTCATCGCCTGGCGACCGTGGAATTGCCTTTTCCAGCACTCAGCCTTTCTCGGCGCGTACTCGATCGTGCTTTGCTCGACCGGGCTGCCTATGCCGGCGCCGATATCCGACTCGGTGCACGGGTGCAATCGCTCGAATTCGTTGCCGGTGATTGGCAAGTTCGCTTGGCCGGCGGCGAGACCTGGACGGCGAGAAGTGCGTTCCTTGCTACCGGCAAGCATGATCTCAGGGGGTGGCCGAGGCCTTCGGGGATGCAGTCCGATCTTATCGGCTTTAAAATGCATTTTCGGCTACCACCGGAGCAAGTCGCTGTTTTGGCGGGCCATGTAGAATTGACGCTATTTCCGGGCGGCTATGCCGGTCTTGAGTTGGTGGAACATGGGGTCGCCAATCTCTGCCTGCTGGTCAAGCGCACCCGGTTCGAGGCCCTGGGGCAGCAATGGGATGCTCTGCTCGCCAATATAGCTCAGGGTTGTAGGCATTTCGGCGAGCGGTTGCAGGGCGCGGTGCCATGCTGGGATCGGCCACTCGCAGTTGCGTCGATACCTTACGGCTATGTGCGCTCTAAAAGCGATGGTATATGGCGGCTCGGCGATCAGTCTGCTGTGATCCCCTCTTTTTCTGGCGATGGAATGTCGATCGCGCTTCACAGCGCGCGCGTTGCCGCAGCCTGTTATTTGGGAGGATCGTCCACGAGCTTCTATCAGCGCCAAATTGCCCATGACGTCGCAATCCCTGTTCGGTGCGCCACATTGCTGTCGATGCTCTGCGTCAATCCCGTGGGCAAAAAGTTGATAGGCTGGGGCGCCGAACGGTTGCCGTCACTGATGTCGGTTGTTGCCGCAGCGACGCGTGTCCCTTCGGGAGCACTACGCCGAACCGGACTGGATTTCGTTTGACCGCCAACAGACTGGCGTTACCAAAAAATCCATGTATTTCTGTCGCGGCCGAAAGATAAAATTTTCTAAGATGATACACTCATCAAATCCTGAACGAGGTGAGCAGATGTCGCAACCGGGCGTCGCGGCGGATGAACTGCATGAACCACTGCCGCGCGCGCACCATCAGCCGGGAAAGGGGTGGATGATCCCGGCGATTACCGCACTGGGCATCGTCTATGGCGACATCGGTACCTCGCCCCTGTACGCATTTCAGATAGCCTTGGGCGCAACGGGGCACGCGACTCCTACCCATGGCGATGTGCTCGGCCTCGTCAGCTTGATTTTTTGGGCGATTCTCGCCGTTGTAGCGCTCAAATACGTGACGGTCGTTATGCGGGCCGATAATGAAGGCGAGGGCGGAATTCTTGCGCTTTTATCGCTCGTCATTTCCGAGAAGCAGATCAACCGGAGGGGCTTTCCTGTTCTTTTGATACTGGGGATTATCGGCGCTGCCTTCATCTATGGCGACGGCGTCATAACGCCGGCCATTTCAGTGTTGTCGGCCATGGAGGGGCTAGAGGTTCCCGCACCGGCTCTGACCCGTTGGGTCTTGCCCCTGACATTGATTGTGCTGGTTGGACTGTTTTCGATTCAATTCCGGGGAACCGGCCAGATCGGAAAATTCTTCGGCCCCGTAATGATCGTTTGGTTCTTTGTCATTGCCGTTCTCGGTCTAATGCAGATCATCCGCATGCCTGCAATATTGGTGGCCGCCGACCCGCGTTACGCAATCGGCTACCTTGCACATGGCGGCAAAATGGTCTTGGCGGTGGTCGGCGCTGCCTTTTTAGCCTTGACCGGCGCCGAGGCGCTTTATGCCGATATGGGACATGTGGGGGCCCCAGCGATAAGGCGGGCTTGGTTCGGACTTGTGTTGCCTGCTCTTATTTTGTCCTATTTTGGTCAAGGCGCCATGATTTTGGGCCACCCGGAAAAATCGGACAATCCGTTTTTCCAATCGGCGCCGGGTTGGGCAGCCCTACCCTTAGTGATTTTGGCGACCCTTGCCACTATTATCGCTAGTCAGGCCTTAATAAGCGGTGCTTTTTCGCTGACCCGCCAGGCGATGCAGATGCGTCTCCTGCCGCGCATGCAAATCAGATCGACATCCGGTCGGCACGAAGGACAAATCTATATTGGCGCCATTAATTGGAGCTTGATGATTGGTTCGATCCTGGTCGTGATTGGGTTTCGAACCTCCAGTAACTTGGGAGCGGCATACGGGATAGCGGTATCAGGAACCATGCTGGTGACCAGCATTCTGCTGTTTAATGTCGTCCGCAAAAAGTGGCGTTGGCCGTTACCCGCTGTTGTTACCTTAATAGGACTTTTCTCTGTTGTTGATGTAATTTTCCTCGGCGCCAACGCGACGAAGTTTCTCGATGGTGGGTGGTTTCCCCTGATTGTGGGGGCGATCCTGGCGATGCTTATGCTGACTTGGCGCAGCGGTGCGATCGAGGTTCAACGGCGTCTAGAGGAAATGACGATACCGTTCGACAAGTTTCTCGGTCTAGTTGACGAACAGGTGGTCGCGCGGATTCCCGGTTGCGCGGTCGTCTTCACACGTGCCGCGCGCAATACGAGTCCACTGCTTATTCAGCAGGTGCGTCACAATCGCGTCCTGCATGAAAACATCATTCTAATGACAATCGAGGCGGTGGGCCGTCCCATCGTTCACGCACGAGAGCGTTTTGAAATTACCGATCTTGGCCATGGATTTCATCGCGTTGTCGTAAAGATTGGTTTTCTTCAGACGCCCGATCTTCCGACATATGTGAAAGGCTGTGTGCGGCTCGGTCTCGATTGCGCCCGTGATGAAATTCACTATCTGGTGGCGTATGAACATGTTGTTCGTCGCCCGCGGCACTCTCATTTCCCCCTCGTGCTCTGGCATATATTCAGTATGATGTGCAAAGTGGGGTTGAGACTGACGGACTTTCTTAGTGTGCCGGAGGATCATGTTTTCGAAGTGGGCATCAAAGTCCAAATATAAATTCAATAGTTATTGTGTAATTATTGCGTATTTTTCGGAAAGTTTTGGGTGTATTGACGGTGAACTGACAATATAAGCAATATCCTTCATGCGCACGAGGTTGGTGGCAGATGGCAGTTCGTCCGAAGTTCCTCCATTTGCTCGGTGAGAACTCCCCCACTAATGCAACTGCGCGTTATAGGGCCACTCTGATGGCTTATGGTGAGGGCGGGGAAAACACGTTTGAGTTTTTGGGCCCTCCAAATCTAATGGATCAACCCGCAGACGAAGTGGTTGATGCGTTCATAAATTATATGAATGGCCAGGGGATAACGGATACTCCCTTTCGGCATGAACTGAATGGTGCGCTCAAGCACGGAAATGTGTTGACGGCGATGGGGTCTCTTCTTTTGAAAGGACGTTCATTTCCGTTCATCGCAATGATTGCGCCGATAAATTAAAATTACCTATTACTGAAAGATGATCTGAACTAAAGCATAAATTAATAATACATATTATTGTATTTATTGTTTATAAATAAGATAAATATTGAATATAATCAGATGACTAGTTTTATTGATATCAATGTCGAAACTTGGGTGTGTAGAAAAAAATTAGTCTCAGTGTATGTTTATCTCGCAGGCTGTTGACAGTGTGTGCTCATGTTCGAGATACCTTGGCGTACGCCCCTTTTTGGTTCATCACCGGGGGCGAAACTCACCCTCGTGGCCTAAGGTTGCGGGGGTTTTAGTAAATCGCTTTTATCTGACAAGAGAATTGAAGCGCATCAGCGACGCACTAGGCCAACATAACCGCCACCCACCCAAGTAATCGTCTTAGATCGCCGTTCCGCTGCAATTCTTTAAGGTGCGCGCGATTATTCTTTCGAACGGAACACTGAAAACGCTATCATGGTCCGCAACGCTGGCTCGCGCTTAAAAGGCGGCGCGCTGTCCCGAAAGGAATCGCAATGAAGCCGTCGAAGCTTTTGCACGCGAATGGACAAATGGTAGGGCTCGAATACCTCCAGCGTAACTTACTCAACAATGGTTGCCTAAGACAGCTAGTCGAGGAACAGGGCGTCACAGATGTCACCTCAGATCCGGCTAATTTCGAAAAGGCCATCGGCGACGGGGTCAATAATGACCGCGCTGTCGATCATCTGGGTCAGGATGGCAACAGATGCATCGAGCGCGTCGCCACCAAAGATACGCGTCGAGCATCTGATACTCTGACGCCAGTTTATGAGTGCTCGGGGCGCGTCGGTGGCTTGGGCGGACTGGAAGTGTCGCCATATCTGTTGATGAAAACTGAAGGACGCATTGCCCAGACGCGGCGCTTTTTGCAGGCTTTCAATCCGCCCAATTTGAAAGTCAGCGTAACCGATATCGGACTGGGCGTTTCGTCATTCGAGCGCCATACAACAATCTCAGACTTAGCCACTTCTACAGCCACATAGGAGACTGCAAAATGAACGCGACCAAGAAACTCCATGACGTGGGGCAGAGCCTCTGGCTCGACAACATCACCCGCGATCTGCTGAACAATGGAACGCTGAAGCGTTATATTGCCGAACTTTCGGTGACCGGGCTGACCTCCAACCCAACAATCTTCAACCTCGCCTTCAAGAACAGCACGAGTTACGACGCGGCTATCAGCCAGAAGGTGAAGGCTGGCCTGACCGGCGAAGAGTTGTTCTTTGATCTGGCAGTGGAAGATTTGAATCGTGCTGCCGACCTGTTCAAGCCGATTTTTGACCGCACTAACGGTGTCGATGGCTGGGTGTCGCTTGAAGTATCACCGTTGCTCGCGCATGACACGGCAGGCACGGTCGCGGCCGCCAAGGCCTTGCATGAACAGGCCCATCATTCGAACCTTTTCATCAAGATTCCCGGCACCAAGGAAGGTTTGCCGGCCATCGAGGAGACAATATTCGCGGGCGTTCCCGTAAACGTCACGCTGCTGTTCTCGGCCGACCATTATGTGGCCGCAGCCGAGGCTTATTTGCGTGGAATCGAGCGTCGCATCGCCGCCGGGCTCAATCCCGAAGTCGGTTCGGTGGCTTCGGTTTTCGTTAGCCGCTGGGACGGTGCAGTCGCGAGCAAAGTGCCCGCTGAATTGGTCAACCATCTCGGAATCGCCATGGGTCAGCGCATTTATGCGGCCTCTCACGATCTGATGGCGTCCAAGCGTTGGCAGCGCATCAATAACGAGGGCGCACATGGTCAACGCCTGCTGTGGGCCAGCACCGGCACCAAGGACCCCAAAGCCCCGGACATTTTGTATATTAAGGCGCTTGCCTCGCCCTTTACGGTCAATACAATGCCAGAGAATACGCTGAATGCCTTCGGCGATCACGGTGAGGTCGGGAACGTCATGCCGACCGACGGGGTCGAGGGTGAGCAGATGCTGGCCGCCTTCAGCAAAGCTGGTATCGACATCGACGCCCTGGCGACAAAACTGCAGGACGACGGTGCGGAATCCTTCGTCGCGTCTTGGCATGAATTGATGGCCGGGATCGACGCTAAGACAGCCGCAGCCAAGGCGGCTGCCTGACCGCCCAATCCTTCGCGCGCCCCCGCGGGGATCGCGGGGGCGCGCGACTCCCTTATCCAAGAGGCCTTCGGATGACCGATACACCGCTTCGCAATCTGCCCGCATGGGTCGCTCTCGGCGCTCACCACAAGAAGATCGAAAATACTCACCTGCGCCAGCTTTTCGCCGAGGACCCAAAGCGAGGAGAGCGCCTCGTGGTGGAGGATGTCGGCATCTATCTCGATTATTCGAAGAATCGAATTACCGATGAGACGTTGAAGCTGCTGATCCAGGTTGCGGAGCAGTCGGGGTTAAAAGCGCACATCGACGCGATGTTCGCCGGCGAGAAAATTAATATTTCCGAGAACCGGGCCGTTCTCCATGTCGCACTGCGTGCACCCAAAGGCGCGACTATCGTCGTCGACGGGCAAAATGTCGTGCCCGAGGTTCATGCTGTTCTGAATAAGATGTCGGACTTCGCGAACCGCGTGCGTAGTGGCGCCTGGAAGGGCCATACGGGCAAGCGGATCCGCAATATCGTCAATGTCGGTATCGGGGGCTCGGATTTGGGGCCCGTCATGGCCTACGAAGCGCTGCGCCAGTATAGCGCCCGCGATTTGGTTTTCCGCTTCGTCTCCAATGTCGACGGAACCGACTTCGCTGAGGCAGTCATCGATCTAGATGCCGAGGAGACGATGTTCATCATTTCCTCCAAGACTTTCACCACGCTGGAAACCATGACCAACGCCCATACGGCTCGGGACTGGCTGTTGGCCCGGCTGAGAGACGATAGCGCCATCGCCAAACATTTCGTCGCGGTCTCGACCAATGCCAAGGAAGTAACCAAGTTCGGCATCGATACCGCCAATATGTTTGGCTTCTGGGATTGGGTCGGTGGCCGATATTCGATGGATTCCGCCATCGGCTTGTCGTCCATGATAGCGGTTGGACCGGATAATTTCCGTGCCATGCTCGCCGGTTTCCACGAAATGGATGAGCATTTCCGCACCACGCCGTTCGAGCGCAACCTGCCGGTGCTGATGGGGCTGCTGGCGGTCTGGTACAATGACTTCTTTGATGCGCAAACCGTTGCGATCCTGCCCTATGAGCAATATCTGAAGCGCTTTCCCGCCTATCTTCAGCAGTTGACCATGGAGAGCAATGGCAAGCACGTGAAGGTCGATGGCACCCAGGTGGATACCGATACCGGCCCGATCTATTGGGGCGAGCCGGGAACCAACGGCCAGCATTCTTTCTATCAGTTGATACATCAGGGAACGCGACTGATCCCTTGCGATTTCATCGGTTTCGCCCAGACGCTGAACCCGCTGGGCCGGCATCACGACATATTGATGGCCAATGTCTTTGCCCAGGCCGAAGCACTCGCCTTCGGCAAGACGGAAGCGGAGGTCAAGGCGGAAGGCACGGCGGACTGGCTGGTGCCGCACCGTCTTTTCGAAGGCAACCGCCCATCAAACACGATCTTGATGGACAGGCTGACGCCAGCTGCCCTTGGCAAACTGGTCGCCCTCTATGAACATAATGTCTTCACTCAAGGCGTGATTTGGCAAATCGACTCATTCGATCAATGGGGCGTCGAACTCGGCAAGGTTTTGGCCCAGCGGATCGTGCCACAACTTGAGGGTGCCGACGAGCCTAAGCTTGAGCATGACAGTTCGACCAACGCCCTGATCCGCCTCTATCGCAAGCTCAAAGGAGCACCGCTTGAGTGTCCAGTGAGCTGATCTTGATCCATTAGTTCTATTGCTTCGCCCGGGACGAAGCACCGCGCCATAGACTGCTGCTCCTGCCGTTGGGGAGGTGCGGGCCACACAAACTGTGGCGTCAGAAGTCCCCTTACACTAACATTAATCCTTGATCATTAAATTTGGGCAGGCCAACAGGGATGAGCGGCGCGACTATACAAGAGCTGAAAAGGGCTGCCGCACAGGCCGCATCGGATCTTGTCGTTGACGGAATGGTGGTCGGACTTGGAACAGGTTCGACCGCCAAGTTCCTGGTTTCGATCATCGGCGAGAGGGTGCGGCAGGGGTTGGACATCATTGCCATTCCCACTTCCGAAGCCACGCGCATCCAGGCCGAAGCCGAAGGGATTACCGTCGTTGGGTTTTCCGAACAGCAAAGGATCGACATCACGATCGACGGTGCTGACGAGATCGCGCGCGGTAGGCTCGATCTTATCAAGGGCGGCGGCGGGGCTTTGTTGCGCGAAAAGATCGTCGCGGCGGCCAGCGACCGCATGGTCGTGATCAGCGACGCCTCAAAACTAGTCGATCGACTGGGTGGCGGCTTTCCATTGCCGGTGGAGATCGTTCCTTTCGGCTGGGAAGTCACGGTTAACAAATTGCGTGATCGCGCCGGGAAGGTAACGCTTCGCATCGGTGCCGATGGCGGTCCGTATGTTACTGATGGTGGGCACTATATCGTGGACTGCGACTTCGATCTCATTTTGGATGCCGGGACCCTCGAACGTGACCTGGCGACGATTGTTGGCGTAGTCGAAAGTGGTTTGTTCGTTGGTATCGCTTCAGAGGCGTTCGTTGCGGATGTGGATGGGGTGCACAGGCTGGTACCGGGGTGACCCACTCTTTACCTCGGCCTGCAATTTGAATTCGCATTCGCCTAGAATTCTAGTCGTCATGGGTGTCTCAGGCTGCGGCAAGAGTACGGTTGCCGTGACCCTGGCAAAGAAACTGGGATGGGTTTTTGCCGAAGGTGATGATTTCCATCCTCCAGCCAATATCGCAAAAATGCGTTCGGGGTACCCCCTGAATGATAACGACCGGATTCCTTGGCTGGACAGCATAGCAGCCTGGATCGATGCGCGCTTACACAACGGAGAAACCGGTATTGTTACCTGCTCGGCTCTAAAGCATAGTTATCGTGCAATTTTGGCGAGGGGGCGTCCGGAGGTGCTTTTTGTATATTTACAGGGTACTTTGAAGACAGTCTCGGCGCATTTGGAAGGCCGCATTGGGCATTTCATGCCCGCGTCTCTCTTGTCGACACAATTTGAGGTCTTGGAGGAACCGTCAGCCGACGAGCGCTATATCGCGGTTGATGCCGCAAAGCCGGTGCCGGCGATTATCAAAGAAATAGGTGCCTACCTAAATGGCGTCGAGCAATAGCCCCCACACCACTGTCACTGTAGCTGATTAGCCGAAGCGGCCGGTGACATAGTCTTGCGTGCGCTGCTGGGTGGGATTGGAAAAAATCTGCTCTGTCTGGCCGAACTCGACTATCTCGCCAAGATACATGAAGGTTGTGAAATCCGCCGTGCGAACGGCTTGCTGCATATTATGGGTCACCAGGACGATGCTGTAGTCGTCTGCGAGTTCAAGAATTAATTCTTCCACACGGGCGGTTGAAATCGGATCGAGCGCAGAACATGGCTCGTCCATTAGGATGACTTCAGGTTTGACCGCGATGGCTCGTGCGATACACAGGCGCTGTTGCTGACCGCCTGATAAGCTGGCGCCGTTTCGCTTCAGCTTATCCTTTACCTCTTCCCAAATGGCAGCCTTGCGTAGAGCCCATTCGATACGGGCCTCGAGGTCGGGTTTAGAAAGCTTTTCATAAAGGTTGATGCCGAAAGCGATATTATCCCAGATCGTCAGCGGGAATGGCGTGGGTTTTTGGAAGACCATGCCGACCTTAGCGCGAAGCCGAGTCAAATCGTAATTTGGTGCGAGAATATTTTCGCCATCGACCAACACCTCACCGGTCGCGCGCTGTCCAGGATACAGATCGTAAATCCGGTTGAGCACGCGCAATAAGGTCGACTTGCCGCAACCCGAGGGGCCGATAAAAGCGGTCACCAGCTTGTCGGCGACCGACAGGTTGATGTCCTTCAAAGCGCGGTGACCGGTCTGGTAGTAGAAATCCAGTCCCTTAACTGAAATCTTGGGGTTGAAGCTGGGGTCGGCGAGTGGCCCGGAACTTGCTCCGGGAGCGATTGTTTGCAGACTTAAATGAGGTTCGCTCATGCGTTCAATTCCTGGTGCGTGGAGCAAAACTGCGGGCGACGACATTCAAAATCAATACAGAGAACGTAATCAACAAAGCTCCCGCCCAGGCCAGATTTTGCCAATCCTGATAGGGCGCGCCAGCAAACTTATATATCACGACGGGCAAAGTTGCCATGGGGGATGACATGCTGGTTGTCCAACTGGGGTTGGACAAGGCGGTAAACAAGAGTGGAGCCGTTTCGCCGCTAATCCGAGCCACGGCAAGCAACACGCCGGTCAGCATACCCTGGAACGCAGCACGATAGCTGACGACCACAATCACGCGCCATTTCGGCGCCCCCAGCGCAAAAGCGGCTTCGCGCAACGCGTCGGGGACGAGTTGCAGCATATCCTGAGTCGTACGCACGATGATCGGCAGTGCGATGATGGCGAGCGCGATGGCGCCGGCCCAAGCCGAGAAATGATGAACCGGTGCGACCGCTATTTGATACACGAACAGGCCGATGATGATCGATGGTGCACTGACCAGCATGTCGTTCACGAACCGGATAACTTCGGCCAATTTGGTGCCGCGGCCATATTCGATCAAGAAAGTGCCAGCCAAAATGCCGATCGGCGTGGCCAGCAGGATCCCGACGCCGGTGATCAAAAGGCTGCCGATTATGGCATTTGCCAGCCCGCCGTTGCTGCCAGGCGGAGGAGTGTCCATTGTGAATAGCTGCAGGGACAGGGTCGTGAAGCCCTTGAAAAGCAGATAGCCTAAGATCCATGCCAGCAGGAAAAGTCCGGCGCCGGTCGCGGCGATCGATAAGCCCGATATAATCCGGTTCGCGCGAACTCGTCGCCGGACAACGGCATTGGTGGAGGCCACTCTCGGAGTCTTAGCGAGCGTCACCATGGCTTAGCCGTATCGTTTTTGTAGTCGCATCAGCATCAAACGGGCGATGCCAATTACCGAAAAGGTTAAGACGAAGAGGAGAAACCCTAACGCCATAAGAGAGGACAACTGCAATCCGTCGGCTTCCGCGAATTCGTTGGCTAATGACGACGCTATTGTACTGCCGGGCGCCAGGAGTGATGTCGATATATGGTAGGAGTTACCGACCACAAAGGTGACTGCCATCGTTTCCCCGAGTGCGCGACCGAGCGCCAGCATGAAAGCGCCTATAACGCCAACTCTACTATAAGGTAGAACGACGCTACGAACGACTTCCCAGGTTGTCGCGCCTAAGCCGTAGGCTGATTCACGAAACTGCGGTGGCACGGTTTCGAATACGTCGCGCATTATGGAAACCATATAAGGCAGCACCATCGCGGACAGAATGATTCCGGCCGTAAATAGACCTATGCCATAGGGCGGACCTTGGAAGAAAACGCCGACTAAGGGAATATTTCCGAGCGTACCGATAATCGCGGGTTCGATATATTTCTGCATCAGCGGGGCCAGGACGAACAGACCCCACATGCCGTAAATGATGCTGGGAACCGCTGCGAGCAATTCGACCGCCGTCGATATCGGGCGCTTGAGATAGTTTGGGCACAGCTCAGTCAGGAAGATCGCAATCCCGAGACTGACCGGGACGCCGATAATCATGGCGATAAACCCGGTGATCACCGTGCCATAAAGGGTTGGCAACGCGCCAAACCGATCCTTTACGGGGTTCCAGGCCTCGGTCCAGATGAATGAAAAACCAAACTCGCGAAAGGCGGGCGCTGCGGCGATTACCAGCGAGACGGTGACTCCTGCTAGCAAAACCAAAACCAGGATCGCGAAAATCCAGGCGGATCCTCCGAAGAGGATGTTGCCGACGCGCCCCGGATGGGCGCCGCCTCTTTGGCCGTGAGATGCGCTCACCGCTACTTGGGTCATCAGTAGCCTTCACTTGTGGTTCTGGAGAAGATGGAGAGGGGCTCTAAGCCCCGCTCCTAGTAACTACTCAAACAAGTCAGTTACGGCCAGAGAGGTTTGCCGTCGGCATCCTTAACGTCGCTCGCCCACGAGGCTTCGATCAGTTTAACCAAGTTATCGGGCAGCGGCACGTACTGTAGGTCCCCCGCCAGTTGCTGGCCGTTGTGATAGGCCCAATCGAAGAACTTCAAGACCTCCTTACCGACAGCGGGCTTATCCTGCTTAGCGTAGATCAAGATGGAAACCGCAGCGGTCATCGGCCAGCTATTCTTCCCTGGCTGGTTCGCTAGGACCAGCCGATAGTTTGGAACGCTCTTCCAATCGGCATTGGCCGCCGCAGCTTGGAAGTTAGCCGCACTCGGCTCCACGATTAACCCGTCGAAGTTAACCATCTTTGTATAAGTCATCTTGTTCTGGAGTGCATAGGCATATTCCACATAACCTATAGCGCCAGTTGTCTGCGCGGTTAATGCCGCTACGCCCTCATTTCCCTTTCCGCCGACGCCAGCAGGCCACTCGACGGCAGTATCGGCGCCAACCTTTGCCTGCCAGTCCGCATTCACTGCCGCAAGGTAGTATGTGAAATTGAATGTCGTTCCTGAACCGTCGGACCGGTGGACCACAGTAATGGGGGTATTCGGAAGCTTGACACCAGGGTTGGCTTTGACAAGGGCTGGATCGTTCCAGGTCGTGATGACGCCTGCGTAAATATCGGCAAGCGTTTTGCCGTCGAGTACAAGTTCGCCCGGATTGATACCAGGCAGATTGACCACCGGGACAATGCCGCCAATCACCGCCGGAAATTGGACGAAGCCAGAAGCCTTAATGTCGTCCGGCGGAAGCGGTTTGTCGGAAGCACCAAAATCGACTGTGTTCGCTTTGATCTGTTTGATGCCGGCGCCCGAACCCACCGATTGATAGTTGGTCGATGTTCCGGCTGCTACTTTGTAGGCTTCCGCCCACTTGGCCATGATGGGATACACAAAGGTAGAGCCCGCGCCCGTGATGTCGACGGCCTGAGCGCTGCCGGCCATAGCCAGGATTGCGAGCGTGCCAAAAGCGGCCTGCCGTAATGTTCTCACGACGGTTCTAGACATAGTGCGTCACCCTCTATTTTTTGAAGACGGGCGGTTTAAAGCACATAATGCGACGCCGCGCTACTTGAATTTTATATTAAGACTTTCTGTATGTATATAAAGTATTTATTGGTCATATACATAGTTTAATATACTATAATTGTTGTTATATATGGTAAATAAATAACAACTATAATATTTATATTATGACCTCTTAAAGGTCTCGCTATGCTGCGCGGCTTTCCGGGGATTGCGCGCCTTGCTTTTCCCATTCGAACATGTAGTCACGGGTCAGAGGAACGGCGCTGATCGATTTGGACATTTGCAGTTGAAACACCATTGCCTTGAGGTATCGAAAATCCATTTCCGCTCCGGCGAGATAGAATTCCCACATGCGGCAAAATCGCTCGTCATAAAGCTGGGAGATTTCTGCTCGGTTTGCCGTAAAGCGTTCCTGCCAGCGGTTGATCGTCATTGCGTAATGCGTCCGCAATATCTCGATATCCGTCGTCAATAACCCGGATTTTTCGATTACAGTGAGCACTTCCGACAATGCAGGAGCATATCCGCCAGGGAAGATGTACTTCCTGATCCAGGAGTTGGTCTTACCCGGACCCGTTAAGCGCCCGATCGAATGCAGCAACATGATTCCGTCGGGTGCCAATAGTCGATTAGCCGTATCAAAAAATGTCTCGTAGTGATTGACTCCGACATGCTCGAACATGCCAACCGATACGATTCGGTCATAGACACCAGTCTCGGCTCGGTAATCACGCAGATAGAATCGCACCCGGTCGGACACGCCGCGGGCCTTTGCGCGCTCGCTAGCGACGGCAAGTTGTTCGCGTGAAAGCGTGAGGCCGGTTACATCGACCCCAGCGGTTTCTGCTAGAGTTAAAGCCAATCCTCCCCACCCTGACCCTATGTCGAGAATGCGCATACCCGGCTTGAGCAGCAGTTTCGCCGCGATGTGCTTTTTCTTGGCATCTTGTGCTTCCTCTAAAGTCATGCCCGGGTTGGAGAAGTAAGCGCAAGAATATTGCTCGTCAGCATCCAGGAACAACTCGTAAAGGCGTCGAGACAAATCATAGTGGTGGGAAACATTCCGCTGCGCACGCCCAATGGGATTATACTGTTGAATCCGCCGCATAACGGGTCTTATGGGGCGCGCCAAGGCATCCTGTGGCAGAGGAGACCCATCTGCCATATTGTCGAAAATCAGCCCAATGACGTCTCGAATTGTGCCATTCTCGACAGTGAGCGTCCCCTCCATGAAGGCTTCTCCCAGCGCGAGATCCGGATTGATACAAAGCCGCCACATCGTTCTTCTGTCGTGGACACGAAGGGTAAGAGCCGGGCCGGGGCAATCTTCGCCGAACTTCGTCTCTCGGCCGTTGGCTTCTATTAGAACCATCCTGCCGCGTTGGATGGTCTTGCCAAGGTACCATCGGAACATTGGGTGCCTATTAATTGATTGCCAACTAATGACGCTTGAGAAACACAATCATCAGCATAAGGTCATGTCAAATAACTTATGTTCCCTTTCCACATGACAATTGAATTGAGAGGTAGCCTGCACTCGGTCCCCAGGATTCCGGGAACTTGATCGCCGCTGTGGATTTCGGCTGCCGCCCGGACTAAGCAGGAAAGGTCAGGTCGCCGTCGACCGGACTTAGGAAGTAACTGTCGAGTGTATTATCGTCGACGGCATCGAGAGAGGCCGGATACCATTTCGGGTCTCGATCCTTGTCTACCAATTGTGCGCGAACGCCCTCATAGAAATCGTGCCCCGCTAGAAGATATTGGCTCAGTCGATACTCCATGCGTAGGCATGCGCTGAAATCGAGACTCCGGCCCTGGCGCATTTCCTTCAACGTCAGTTTCACGCTAGTCGGCGACATTGCGCGGATCGTCGCGGCGGCCGTTTGTGCAAACATGCTATGCTGCCGATCCAATTCCGCCAAAATCTCCTCGACGCGGTTGTGCCCGAAACACTGATCGATCAGAGCGCGGTGGTCGATCAGTTCCGGTGTGCCAGGATCGGTGGCGAACTGCATCATTGTCTTCTCAATCATCCCGACAGCATCGGCAACATTGATCGTGCCAATCAAGGCGGTCGTGAGTTCGTCGAGCCGATTGGCCGATACGAAATGGGTTGCCAAACCTAGGGCTAAAGCATCTGCTGCTTTGATACGCGCGCCGGTAAGAGCGAGATAAGTTCCGAATTCACCGGGCAGTCTCGGTAGCACATAAGACGTGCCGACATCCGGGAACAGACCGATGCCGGTTTCGGGCATAGCGAGAAGTGTGCGCTCGGTCGCGATGCGATATTCGCCGTGAACTGAAAGCCCGACACCGCCTCCCATCGTGATGCCGTCGATCAGCGCGATATAGGGCTTAGGGAAACTTCGGATTTTGTGGTTCATCCGGTATTCGTCTCGAAAGAATTCACGTCCGAGACTTCCGTCGCCTTGGCCTCGCTTCCAAGCAAGCCCATTGTCATGTATCTGCCGAACGTCGCCTCCGGCGCAGAATGCACGTTCTGTTGAGCTGCGGATCAAAACGGCAGCGACCGATTCATCGGTTGCCCATGAGGTGAGTGCACTGTCGATCGCCAAACACATAGACTTGTCCAGTGCGTTCAACGCCCGCGGGCGATCCAAAGTAATGACCCCGACCGCGCCATCGATTGCGGTTTTGACGGTCTCTTTCAAATTCATATTCGTCCTCGGGGGCACGGGCCTTGTTTGGCCCCGCCCAATAAGCAATCAGTCTGACTTGCGAGGATGCAGCATACGGACGAGTTGGCGGCCAATTTCCGAGGGGGTCTTTCCGCCCCGCCGATACCAGAATTTTGTACCATTGAGGGCCGACAAAAGGTGGAGGCGGAAAACTTTCCGGTCCATCGAATCATCCAGATCGAGAGCATCGATAAGAGCCATGAATAGCCGCTCATAGGCGTCGCGCTGTGCTGCCAACGCATTGCGCAGTTCGCCAACGGTTACCGGAAATATCGGTGTGACCACGCCGACGAACGCGTTATCGCCGTTCAGTGCCTCGCAATGCGCTGCAGCGGCGGCCTCAAGCCTGTCCCATGGCTTTACGAACCCGTTGAGCGCAGCTTGGACGGCCTCGGTCATCATCTCAACCGCTGCTCCGTGTACGGCAACGAACAAGGCATCTTTGGACTCGAAATGGTAATAGATTGACCCGACTAGGAACCCAACGTCGGCTGCAATGTCGCGCATACTCGTTGCATGAAAACCGCGCTCACTGAAATGACGCGCGGCGGCTTCGAGGATTTGTTGTTTGCGGTTGCGCGTCCCCTCGGACGGCAGCTGAATTTCAGGCGAGCTATCCGGATGTTTAGCCAGTTGTGTCCTCACCGTGAAATTCCTGCGGGCGTCGTCGGTTCACTAGGGTGCGAATCTTGTTTCGCGAACTCACATTGAATATAGTCAGACAAACGTTTGTTCAATAACCAAAGGCCTGCACCACGTGCCCTTCGATCTCGCTCGATGGGCCGGAGAGCATGCCTGATTTCGTGGTTCAACGCCCATGACAGACTATAGAGTTCCAATAGCCGATATGCGTTTCGCAGCCACGAAGCTGGCAGGTTTCGATGAGGTCGCTGCACTGCCCGGTGTCGAAGACCTCAATCTCGAACTGGCAGACTCTATATTCGAAGAGGCGGGTCGATTGGCCGGAGGGGTCTTGGGGCCGCTTAATAGGGTTGGCGACAAGCAGGGTTCTCGTCTTGAGAACGGTGTGGTGCGCACTCCGGATGGCTGGGCCGAGGCATACCGCGCCTTTGTTGATGGTGGTTGGAACTCAGTGCCTTTCGATCCCGATCACGGCGGGCAGGGCCTGCCTTGGTTGGTCTCGATCGTACTGCAGGAAATGTGGACTTCGGCCAACATGGCCTTCTCCCTTTGTCCGATGCTGACCCAGGGCGCAGTCGAAGCGATATCGCATCATGGGACGGAGGCCCAAAAGACCCTGTTCCTACCGAAACTGATATCCGGCGAATGGACCGGCACGATGAACCTGACCGAGCCTCAGGCGGGATCAGACGTGGGCGCCGTACGTACCCGTGCTGTCAAACAGGGCGATCATTATTTGATCACCGGCCAGAAAATATTCATCACATATGGCGATCACGAGATGACCGAGAATATCGTTCATCTGGTGCTGGCTCGCACGCCCGACGCTCCGCCTGGCGTCAAGGGCATATCGCTGTTTGTCGTTCCGAAATATCTCGTCGGGCCCAACGGCGATATCCAGGGACGTAACGATCTGCGTTGCGCGTCGCTGGAACACAAGATGGGCATCCATGCCAGCCCGACGGCTGTCATGGCTTACGGCGACAATGGTGGGGCGATCGGCACGCTAGTCGGCGAGGAGAACAAAGGCCTTCAATATATGTTCACAATGATGAACAATGCGCGACTGTCGGTCGGCCTCGAAGGTGTGGCAATCGCCGAGCGGGCGACACAGCATGCTGCGGCCTATGCCCGTGACCGTGTACAGAGTCGCGATGTCGCCGGAACGGACTCTAAGGGCGTCACGATCGTTCACCATCCGGACGTCCGCCGCATGCTCTTGACCATGCGCTCCCTAACAGAAGCCAGCCGGGCGTTGGCCTATCTGGCTGCGAGCTCACTTGATGTAGCCAAGCGCCACCACGACCCCGAGGTTCGCAAGGCGCGTCAGGCCGTTGTCGACTTGCTGATTCCGGTCGTAAAGGGCTGGGGAACCGAAGTGGGGTCCGAGGTCGCTGCGATCGGCGTCCAGGTTCATGGCGGAATGGGTTATATCGAGGAAACCGGCGCTGCTCAGTTCATGCGGGACGCCAAAATCGCAGAAATTTATGAGGGCACAAACGGCATTCAGGCAAATGACCTGATCGGTCGCAAGCTGACCCGAGACGGCGGCCAGACCGCTAAATCCTTCATAGCGAGAATGCGCGACATCGATGCCGGCCTAGATGCGGCGGGGGCTGAGTTGGCGGGCCTGCGTGCTGCGCTGACCGAGGGCATTGCAGCCTTGGACAGCGCGACCGATTGGATTTTGGAAAGTCAGAAAGGCGACCCGCGCGATGCTGCCGCCGGTGCGGTCGCGTTTATGCGGCTGTGGGGTACGGTCGCAGGCGGGTGGTTGCTGGCTAAAGGTGCCTTGGCCGCCAAATCGGAACTTGCTCAAGGCGGAGCCGACGAGAAATTCCTGAAGGCGAAGATCGTGACCGCGCGGTTCTATGGCGAACAGATTCTGCCTCGCGCGTCATCCTTGAAGGTTATGGCAACGGCGGGAAGCGCCACAGTCATGGCGATGGCGGAAGATGCGTTCTGACGTCTTCATTGGTGTAAACTAAGTTAAAGACACGAGGTTGCATGGGAGCCGAATGCGCCCGCGACCGTCTCCGTAGGAGGAAGCAGTGCCCGATAGCGTGACAGTCGAATTCGCAAAGCCGCAGCTTTACAAGGCGAAGAATAAGATTCGCTTTATCACCGCTACCAGCCTGTTCGACGGTCACGACGCCGCGATCAACATCATGCGGCGCATCATCCAGTCGACCGGTGCCGAGGTGGTTCATCTGGGCCATAATCGGTCTGTGGATGAGATCGTCACGGCCGCTATCCAGGAAGATGTTCAGGGAATCGCCATCAGTTCCTACCAGGGCGGGCATGTCGAATATTTCAAATATGCGATCGACCTGCTGCGCGAACGCGGCGGTGGCCGTATCAAGGTGTTTGGCGGCGGCGGCGGCGTAATCGTAAAAGACGAAATTGCCGAGTTGCATGCTTATGGCGTCGAGAAGATCTATTCGCCCGAAGACGGCCAACGGATGGGCCTCCAGGGTATGATCAATGACATGATCCAGCGTGCCGATTACGATCCGGCCGACGATGGAGCCGTCGGCCTCGAGTCGCTGCCCACGGCTGGTTGGCGTCCCTTGGCGCGGATGATTACGCGGCTTGAGCACGGTACTGCGGGTGCTGCGACGATGGCAGGGCTTGGCGAAGGCACGAGCGAGCGCCGGCCGATGCCGGTTCTCGGAGTCACAGGCACCGGCGGTTCGGGTAAGTCATCCCTGACCGATGAGGTTATTCGCCGTTTCCGTCTCGACAGCGAAGACTTCAAAATAGCCATATTGGCGATCGACCCATCAAAGCGGAAAAGCGGTGGCGCTCTGCTGGGCGATCGTATCCGTATGAACGCAATCAATGGGCCTCAGATCTATATGCGGTCGATCGCGACGCGCGAATCGGATAGCGAAGTTCCTAAGTTCATGCCATCCGCGATCGAGGCTTGCCGCGCCGCCGGCTTTGACCTTGTGATCGTCGAGACGCCCGGTATTGGCCAGGGCGATGCTGCAATCGCCGATATCGCCGATATCTCGCTCTATGTGATGACCCCGGAATTTGGCGCGGCCAGCCAGCTCGAAAAAATCGACATGCTCGATTTCGCCGATATCGTTGCGATCAACAAGTTCGACCGCAAGGGCGGCGAGGATGCGTTGCGCGATGTCCGCAAGCAGGTTCAGCGCAACCGTGAGGCCTTCATGCAGGCGCCGGAAACGATGCCGGTCTATGGCACAATAGCGGCGCGTTTCCAGGATGATGGCGTAACCGGCCTTTATTTGGGCTTGCGCGAACAATTGGCGGCGAAGGATTTTCCACTTCCCAAAACCCGTTTCGGTATGGCTGGTGGACATGTTCCGTCTGCACGTCCGGCGATCGTTCCGGCTTCACGACAGCGATATCTGGCCGAGATCGCCGACACGGTGCGTGGCTATCATCACCAGGCGGCGGCTCAGGTGAAGGTCGCACGCGAGATACAGCAGCTTGAAGGCACCAAGCGGATGCTCGCTGCGACCGGGGGCGATGGCAGTTCGCTGGATGTGCTTCTCGCGGACCGCAAGGACCGTCAGGATGCAGGCGCACGCAAGCTGCTTGAAGCCTGGCCTGCGGTGAAGGAGGCCTATTCCGGCGACGATTACGTTGTGAAGGTACGCGACAAGGAAATTCGCACTAAGCAGGTAACCATCAGCCTGTCCGGCTCGCGGATCCGAAAGGTCGCGCTGCCGCGCTACGAAGATCACGGCGAGTTGTTACGCTGGTTGACGGCGGAGAACGTGCCAGGAGAGTTCCCCTATACCGCCGGCGTGTTTCCCTTCAAGCGCGAAGGCGAGGACCCGACTCGCATGTTTGCCGGCGAGGGTGATGCCTTCCGCACGAACGCACGCTTCAAGTTCCTGTCCAAAGACTCTGACGCCAAGCGTTTGTCGACTGCCTTCGATTCGGTGACTCTCTATGGCTGGGATCCGGACGAACGGCCCGATATCTATGGCAAGGTCGGCAATTCCGGCGTGTCGATCGCAACACTGGAAGATATGAAGGCGCTCTATTCGGGCTTCGATCTTTGCTCGCCCACAACATCGGTTTCGATGACGATTAACGGACCGGCGCCCATGCTGCTGGCCATGTTCTTCAACACCGCGATCGATCAGCAAATCGAGAAATTCGAGGCCGAAACGAGCCGAGCCCCGACGGTTGACGAAGCTGCACAGATTCGCGCCAATGCGTTGCAGACCGTGCGCGGCACGGTTCAGGCCGATATTCTGAAGGAAGACCAGGGGCAAAACACCTGTATCTTCTCGACAGAATTCGCCCTCAAGATGATGGGCGACATCCAAGAATATTTCGTCGATCACAAGGTGCGGAATTTCTATTCCGTTTCGATCTCCGGCTATCACATCGCAGAGGCCGGCGCGAACCCGATCTCCCAGCTTGCCTTCACCTTGTCCAATGGATTCACGTTCGTCGAATCCTATCTTGCGCGCGGTATGAATATCGATGATTTCGCGCCGAACCTATCGTTCTTCTTCTCGAACGGGATGGACCCGGAATATAGCGTCATCGGTCGCGTGGCGCGGCGCATCTGGGCGGTGGCAATGCGTAACAAATACGGCGCGAACGACCGCTCTCAGAAGTTGAAATATCACATTCAAACCTCAGGCCGCTCGCTTCATGCTCAGGAAATGGATTTCAATGACATACGCACGACGTTGCAGGCGCTGATCGCGATCTATGACAATTGCAACAGCCTGCATACCAACGCGTTCGACGAGGCCTATACGACGCCCACTGAGAATTCCGTTCGGCGCGCTATGGCGATCCAGATGATCATCAATCGCGAATGGGGCCTGTCGAAGAACGAGAACCCGATCCAGGGCTCGTTCATCATCGACGAACTGACTGATCTGGTCGAAGAGGCCGTGCTGAAGGAATTCGAACGAATTGCGGAGCGCGGTGGAGTTCTTGGAGCAATGGAAACCGGCTACCAGCGCGGCAAGATTCAGGAAGAAAGCCTGTTCTACGAACATAAAAAGCACGATGGCAGCCTGCCGATTATCGGTGTGAACACCTTTATCAATCCGCATCAGGAGGCGATGCCCGGGCCGCCACTTCAACGCTCGACCAGCGACGAGAAAGACAATCAGATCGCTCGGCTGCGCGATTTTCAGCAGCGTCACGCTGATGAATCCGTGGCGATGCGCGAACGCCTGCGCCAGGCGGCGATCGCCAATCAGAACATGTTCGCCGTGCTAATGGACGCCGTACGGGTCTGCTCGCTCGGCCAGATCAGCGATACGCTTTTCGAAGTTGGCGGCCAGTACCGGCGGAACATGTAAAAGGATCGGTGACGGTTTCGCATGGAACTCGACTCCATTCGAAGCTTCATCGCTGCGGCCGGACTAGCGTTTCGCGGCGCTTTCCATCCCGACTTGGAGGATGCGCCACCGATCCTGCCCAACGGCGTGTCGCCCGGAACGCTCGTACTGGTGGGCTTTACGGGAAATGGGCAATGGTCTGCTTTCGCTGCTTCGCCCGAGGCTTCCGATGGCCGGCCCGATCCGCTCGACCGCTGGTCGCGGCGAACCGTAAGCGACCTTGCAAGGAGGGTCTGTGCGACGCCCCTATTCCCGTTCTGCGGACCTCCATTTCTGCCTTTTCAGCTCTGGGCGCTAAAGGCCGAACCGGTCCACCCGTCTCCGCTTGGTATATTGATTCATCCCGATTGGGGGCTATGGCATTCCTATCGCGGCGCGCTGGCATTTCGTGAAAGGTTGACGATCCCGCAAAAGGATCCTCATCCCAGCCCATGCGACACATGCAGCGGCAAGCCTTGCCTGGCCGCGTGCCCAGTCGGTGCTTTTGGATCTGCGGGCTATGACGTTCCGGCTTGTATAGGCCATATCTCTGGGCATCACGGCGCCGATTGCATGACATCCGGTTGTATGGCTCGGCGCGCCTGCCCAGTCGGTGGGATCCATCGCTATGGCAACCATCAGGCCGGCTTCTATATGCAGGCCTTCCTGCGGGCCAACCGATGATGGGCAGGCTATAATCCCTGTGCGATGATTGCCTGCATCGCAGCCAGCCCGTCGGTCAGCGCGGCGGGGCCCGGTTGCAGGATGATCGAGGATTTGATCTCGTGCAGCCGGCCATTGATGACCGCAGGGACGCCGGAAAACCCCGGCCGGGCGCGTACTTTCGACGGCTGGAACTTCTTCCCGCACCACGATCCGATGATGATATCCGGCTGTTTGGCGATCACATCCTCGGCGGTCACGATACGTCCCTGAGCCCCGCCCTGCTTTGCCCGCTCAGGGAATATATCGTCGCCGCCGGCTATCTCGACCAGCTCGGATACCCAGCCGATTGCGGATATCAAAGGCTCGTCCCACTCTTCGAAGAAGACCTTAGGCCGATGAGGTAATTGGGCCGCACGGCTCCGCGCATCTTCCAGCTTGCTTTCATAGGAACGTGCCAGCGCGTCCGCGCGATCGGCCGCACCGACAATCGCACCCACCATCCGGATCATATCCAAAATTCCGGCGATCGTGCGGTGGTTGAAGGCGTGGACGGCTACGCCATGGCGGATCAGATCGGCGACTATGTCGGCCTGCAGATCCGAAAAGGTGAACACCAGATCCGGTTCCAGGGCGAGGATCTTTCCGGTATCGGCTGAGGTGAAGGCGCTGACCCGCGGCTTGTCGCGCCGTGCCTCCGGCGGCCGCACGACATAACCCGATACGCCAACGATCCGGTCCTGTTCGCCCAGAAGATAGAGCGTCTCGACGGTTTCTTCGGTCAGGCAGACGATTCGGTTGGGCGGGAACATGCCGTATGCTCCTTATAGAATCGACGTTTGGGCGCAGCCCGCGGGCCAGAACAGGAGAATAACCGGCGGATCGACCCATTGTCCCGTACGAACAAATTCGGCCAGGCCGTTTGTCAGCCGAAGCCGATACAGCGCAGCGCGGTCGAATGTCGAGAACGTCTCTCCTTCATAGCTCACCTGCAAAATACCCGGATCGGCTGCGCGCACGCCCGCCAAAATGCCCGGGCTCATGATTTCATCGAATTCGAATACCAGGGCGTCGATCGGCTGTGGACAGGCGGCAACCGAAATTGCGATACCCGGCACGCCCCATAGAACCTTCTGAGGCGCAGAGACATCATATCCGCGCGCGCGGATATGATCGACCAGCGCAGTGGCCGGGTCAGCCAAGGGGCCGTCGCCGTGCCGCCTCACGGCGCCGAGCGCGATGAACCCGGTGAGCGCCGCGGCACAGCTCAGGCGGAATGCCGAGATCATGCTCGGGCCTCGTCACGGCCGGTCGCGGCGAACCAGGCTGCCAGGGTAACGATCAACCCTCCGACGCTGACGTAGGATGCGCCGGTCCCGATATGCCACGACAGATAGGCCGCGTGGCTCTGAAGCATCAGGCACAGCCGCACGATATTGATTGCGAAGGCGATCGCCAGCGTGATGCCGATCCAGCCAAAGTCGGCTCCAGTCAATCTGTCCCGGCTCGCAACAAGCAGAACCGCGAGCCCCAATCCCATCGGCACCATCAGATTGCTGCTGGCGCACCCTGCAAGAACGATCATGCCGTCGGGCATTCCTGCCGAAATGATCATGTTCCCGGTGCGTGTCACAGGATGGCCGATCAGGCTCATAACGCCACTGACCGTTTGAGCATCGAACCCGCTGATCAGCCCGTGCAGCGGAGTCAGCCATTGCGGATGCTGAAGCGCGATCATCAACAGGATCGCCCCGACGCGTCTCAATCCCGGCACCGCGATCCAAGCGGCGAGCAATGCCAAAGTCTCAACCAGAAAGGCGATGCGCTGGTGATGGACCCCCACCGAAGCGGCGACGATCAGCGCCAGAGAGCCATAGGCCAGTGCGGGCGAAATAGGCCGGTTGCCCACCCGGCGAATGAACCCGAACAGCATATACCATTCGATGACGGGCAATACGCTGACCTGGGCAAATTCATTGGCAAGGGTTTCGGCGCTCAGATGGCTGAGCAGCATCGCCGCAAAACCGGCCCAATATTGGACGAACAAAAGCCCGACCAGATAAAAGGTGAACTCCGATAAGGGGACCGGCTTCAGGAAAAAACCCGCCCGCTTTGAGGCGTCGTTCAGCACCGCGGGGGCCGGGCTGTGACGATCGCCTGATCCGCTCATTGCCGGCCTTGGGTCAGTTGCTGCTGTCGTTGGTCAGCGTAACCTTCAGCCCGTCCAAGTCCGGCGTCATGATCAATTGGCATGACAGGCGGGAGTTGGGCTCGATCTCGAACCCGCCGTCCAGCGTTCCACGCTCTTCTTCTTCCATCGACGGCAGGCGGTTCACCCATTCCTGGGCGATATAGACATGGCAGGTCGCGCAGGCGCAGGAGCCGCCGCATTCCGCCCGCATAGGCAGGTCTCCATCCCGGATGATTTCCATCACGGTCCAGTTCGCCATTGCCTCGATCGAATGTTCCACTCCTTCGAGGTCGGTTACCAGCAGTTTCATCAGACGCCCAACTTTGTCTGAAGGTCGCTTGACGAAGTCGTATATTGGAACCGCAGTTTCCGGTCGGGATGGACATAGCGGAAGGCCTGCTGCGCCATCAGCGCCGTCTCATGGAAGCCCGAGAGGATCAGCTTCAGCTTGCCGGGATAGCTGTTGATATCGCCGATCGCGAATATGGTCTTCACGTCGGATTCGAATTTCTCGGTGTCGACTGGGATCAGGTTCTGATGCAGGTTGATGCCGAAATTTGCGACCGGGCCCAGTTTCATGGTCAGGCCGTAAAACGGCAGCAGCGCGTCGCACGCGATGGTGTGGGTTTCGCCGTCGTCGCCCTTCACCGCAACCGATTCGATCTGCCCGCCGGCGCCGTTCAGATTGACGATCTGGCCGATCTTGAGGTCGACTTTCCCGGCCGCCACCAGCTCGCGCATCTTATTAACCGAATCCGGCGCAGCGCGGAATTCGTCGCGGCGGTGGATCAGCGTCAGCTTGGCCGCCAGCGGCTGCAGGTTCAGCGTCCAGTCCAGCGCCGAATCGCCGCCGCCCGAAATGACGATATGACTGTCGCGGAATGTTTCCATCCGGCGCACCGAATAGAAGACGGACTTGGCCTCATATTCTTCGATGCCTTTGATCGGCGGTTTTTTCGGAACGAAGCTGCCGCCGCCGGCGGCGATGACGACCACCGTCGCCTCCAGGATGGTTCCAGCGTCGGTCGTCAGGCGCCATTTGCCTTCGTCCGTCTTGGTCAGCGATTCGGCCATCTGGTTCAGATGAAACACCGGGGTGAACGGCTCGATCTGCTTCATCAGCGCATCCACCAGCTCCTGTCCCGTGACGATCGGCAGGCCGGGAATGTCATAGATCGGCTTTTCCGGATACAGCTCAGCACATTGGCCGCCGGGCTTATCCAGAATGTCGACCAGGTGACACTTCATGTCGTTGAGGCCGAGTTCGAACACGGCGAAAAGCCCTACCGGGCCGGCGCCGACGATGATGACGTCGGTCGAAATTGCATCTGTCGTCATGGAAATTCCAAAATCCTGAAACGTGATATCGAGCGCTTTATTTCGGCGCCAGGCGAATGGCGCCATCCATGCGGATCGTCTCGCCGTTGATCAGCACGTTCTCCGCAATATGCTGAATCAGTTTGGCCAGTTCCTCCGGCTTGCCCAGCCGGTGCGGGAACAGGGTCGAGGCGATCAGCGATTGTACCGCTTCGGGGCTCAGATTGGCGAATAGCGGGGTCTCGATCAGGCCCGGCGCCATGGTGACGACCCGGATGCCGAATTTCGCTAGTTCGCGCGCCGCCGGCAAGGTCAGGCCGACGATACCGCCCTTCGATGCGGAATAGGCGGCCTGGCCGATCTGCCCCTCAAAGGCTGCGACCGATGCGGTGTTGATGATGCAGCCGCGCTCGTCGTCTGCCATAGGCTCCAGCGTCGACATGTCCGAGGCCGCAAGGCGGAGCACATTGAATGTGCCGATAAGATTGATCTCGACCACCCGGCGGAACAGTCCCAGGTCGTGCGGCCCGTCGCGTCCCAGAATACGGCTGGCCGTGGCGATGCCCGCGCAGTTGACCACCAGCCGCGCCACACCGTGCTTTGCCGTCGCCGCGGCCAGGGCTGCCTGGACCGAAGCGGGGTCGGTGACGTCGCATAGTTGCGCCAGTCCACCGATTTCTTTAGCCACCGCTTCTGCATTGGCCAGGTTGACGTCCAGGACGGTGACCTTGGCGCCCAGCGAGGCCAGATGCCGCGCAGTCGCTGCGCCGATGCCCGATCCGCCGCCGGTGACGACTGCCGCAACTCCTGAAATCTTCATTCGCAAATCCTTGTCACGTGATTGAATGGGCTTGTCGCGCGATTGAACCGGCTCTCGAACCACGAAAGCCGCTCCGGGTCAATGTTTCGAGCCGCGAAATACATATTCCGCAGGGGAATAGCTCCGGTCGCGTGAAGTGGCCCAGGTGAGTGGATTGCGCCCGGGCCGATCCCATCCCATATCCGTGTTTCCCGGCGACCTCGCCTTTGGAGATTTTCGATGACCCCTCAGGAACGCGACCTTCTGACCAATCTCGTGAACCGGCTCCGCCAGTCCCCGCCTCAGCAGCAGGACGCAGAAGCGGCGGGCCTGATCAACGATCTCGTTCGTGAAAAGCCAAACGCGCCCTATGTGTTGGCCCAGACCGTCTTGATTCAGGATTACGCGCTGCACCAGGCGCAGACGCGGATCGCCGATCTCGAGCAGCAGTTGCAGGGCCAACAGCCGCAGGAAAGCGGTGGCTTTCTCAGCGCCATCTTCGGGAGCGGCAAGCCGCCGCAGCGGCCCCAGCCGCAGCCAGTTCCTCAGCCATACCAGCAGCCTGCCTATGCTCAACCTGCGCCCGGCCCCTGGGGGCAGGCGGCTCCGACTCAGCCGTCCTTCCTGCGTAGCGCTGCGACCACCGCGGCCGGCATTGCCGGCGGCGCTCTGTTGTTTCAGGGCATCGAATCCCTGATGGGCGGCCATGGCGGTTTCGGCGGCGGCTTCGGCGGCGCGGGCTATGGCGGCGGTTTCATGCCCCAGCCGGGCCTCACCGAAACGGTTGTGAATAATTATTACGATCAGCCGGGTGCGGGCGCCGGGAGCGAAAGCGCGGGCTTCGACCAGGGCGCCTCCGACCAGGGCTTTACCGACACCGCTTTTGATAACGGCGGAACCTTCGACGACGGCGGCGGCGCGGACTTCGGCGGCGGCGACGATTTCGCGTGAAATGAGGGAGATCGGCGCCTCACTCATACCCTCTCCTGCTTTATAAACGCCTCCCTTGAGTGGGAGGTCGGCGCTCAGCGCCGGGTGGGGGTAGTGTCGCCGCGCGAAAATTGATTCCGCAATGGACGGCTGTGCGACTGCCTCCCCCGCCGCGACGCTAGACGTCGCTAATTGCGTTACGCAAATAGGGGCGCCAAGTGCCCTGGGAGCGGCAGTGTTAGAAATGCGGGCTAGGCCAGGGCTTGATGTCTGTCCGATCTCGATTGTCGCGCGCTGAAGCCACAGGTCCAACTCCCGACTGCCCGCTTGGCGCCGCAGCGAATTGCGCGGGCATTTCACGAAATGAATAAATAGTCCTGCCAAAAGCCTTGTGGCCTGACGACAGCATCTTTATGCGACAAGGGTTAGGTTCTGCCGGGCAGTGTGCTGCGTTTTTGAAGCGTGTTCTAAATAAGAAAGTCGGGAAAATGGGAAGTTATCGGCGGTTGTGCCTGGTTGCGTCGGCCTGTCTCCTGTTGGCGGGTCTGCCCGCGATGGCGCAGGAGGTAACCCAGACGCTCGGCGGCTCGGCGCAGAAGGCGCCGGTCAAGCATGCCGCCGCTCCGACCTTGACCGATAAGTCAGAGCGCGCCCCCGCCGGTCAGAAAGCACCCGATGGCGTCGAGATCACCGCTGACGATATCGGCGGCCGGGTGATGGGTCCGAAGGGTCCGGAAGCCGGGGTCTGGGTTATTGCCGAGACCAGCGATCTGCCGACGGTTCTGGCAAAGGTGGTCGTCACGGACGATGCCGGCCGATATGTCATCCCCGAACTACAAAAGGTGAACTACAAAGTCTGGGTTCGCGGCTATGGCCTGACCGACTCAAAGCCTGTGGTCGCAACGCCCGGCATGGCGGTCAATCTGACCGTGACGGGTGCGCCCGATGCCCGCGCCGCCGCCCAGATCTATCCGGCGAATTACTGGTACGCCCTGTTGCACCCGCCGAAGGAGGATCAATTCCCCGGCACCGGCCCACAGGGCAACGGCATCAATCCGCAGCTGAAGACTCAGCAAAGCTGGTTCGGCAACATGAAGGAAAATTGCGAATTCTGTCATCAGCTGGGCGACCAGGCGACGCGTGAGGCGGCCGATAATTCACCCGACGGCTGGACCGCGCGGGTCAAGCTCAATGCCGGCATGAACAACAACTTCGCCCGCTTCGGCCATGACGCCGCGGTCAAGGTCTTCGCCGATTGGACAAAACGCATCGCCGATGGCGAGGTGCCGCCGGTTCCCCCGGCGCGGCCCGAGGGCGTGGAGCGCAACTTGGTCGTCACCGTGCGCGATTGGGCCGACGGCCGCCAGATTCACGACCAGGCCAGCACTGATCACCGCAACCCGTGGATCAACGGCTACGGCACGATCTATGGGCTAGGCGTTCACGATGGCACGTTCGAAAATATCGATCCGGTCACCGACAAAACCTGGTCGGTGCCGATCCCCGGCATCAGTCCGGCGTCGGACCATAACGACA